>Ga0256404_1002227_pt1 | contig 43632 bp, 39 predicted proteins | sample RumenRJG_01DNA_FD_185990 | JGI IMG/M metagenome (GOLD analysis project Ga0256404, IMG submission 185990) | Bovine rumen microbial communities from Lethbridge, Alberta, Canada - RJG_01 | ecosystem: Host-associated > Mammals > Digestive system > Stomach > Rumen | place: Canada: Alberta | collected... | reverse complement strand
CAAAATTTGAAAGCCAATTATCTTCATTCTTTCCCATAATTATGTTGGGTTATCTAGATGCAAAATCTCATTGTTTACAATATAACGAATTACATGCCCACATATTTTACTACACTACATAATGGCTGAAGGCTAACCGTAAAGTCTTGAATGCTGGGAAGATGAAGGAGGAGAGGGTGGAGAAGTTTAGAAAACTTCTGGAAATGACGGAACAGTATAGGAGGAAGAATCAGTATGAGTAGGGACCCCCTCTCAGTCTCCCCGAGGGGAGAAGATGGAGGGCTGATGTGTGATGTATAAAAATCTCCACATCGATTCTGTTGAACGGAACGGTGTGGGGATTTTTCGTGTCTTGAACTGGCAAGCGGGGGCTTTCGTGTCTAAAATTATACGCATGCGTATAATACAACTGCGCCAAAATGGTGGGCGTAGCGCAAAAAACCAAAGTGAATTACCACAAAAAGCAAAAGTAAAATGCCACAAAAAACCAAAATTATTTGGTTAGTTAAGAGAAAATCCGTATTTTTGCAGCGTGATAACGATTGTGGATTAGAAAGAATAAATGATTTGATATGAGTTATTTAAGGCGTACAGCAGATGCTTTGTTGGCAGAATGGCTTGAGGCTTTCGGGGCAATATTGATAGAGGGCCCGAAGTGGTGCGGAAAGACTACAACGGCAGAACAGGTGGCTAAAAGCGTGATAAAACTGCAAGATCCGGATATGCGTGATGAGTATCTTGCTACAGCTGCAGCTAAACCGTCGTTGCTGTTGATAGGTGATAATCCGCGCCTGATAGACGAGTGGCAGGATGCCCCGGTGTTGTGGGACTCGGTGAGAACGAGGGTGGACAACAGTCAGGAGCAGGGCTTGTTTATACTGACGGGATCGAATACTGTTGACAAAAAGAAGATCCGTCATACGGGTACAGGACGTATCGCCAAGATGGATATGCTACCGATGAGCCTGTGGGAGTCGAAGGAGTCGAACGGCAGAATCTCATTGAGGGAGCTATTTGACAACCCCAATATTGACATTGACGGCATCCAGTCGGATATGACGGTGGAGGATTTGATATTCAGTGCCTGTCGTGGCGGCTGGCCGGCTACGATGAACATCAAGAAGGATAGTGCCAAACTGCTTGTGGCTAAAAACTACTTGAAGACAGTATGTTCGGAAGACATAAGCCGTGTGGACGGTGTGCAGCGTGACGAGCTGCTGGCAAGGACGATTATGCGCTCGTATGCGAGGAACATATCGACCCTGGCCAAGAAGTCATCATTGATTGCTGATGTGGCAGCTTCGGGCGAGGTGTCGTGCAGCGAGCCTACGTTCGACGACTATGTGGGGGCGTTGAGAAAACTGTTCGTGATATGCGATGTGGAAGCATGGTGTCCTGCCATTCGTAGCAAGACGGCCATCAGAAGCGGACTGAAACGAGCGTTTGTGGATCCTTCGATAGCTGTGGCTGCTCTGGGACTGACTCCTGAGGCGCTGATGGTGCAGCTGAACACGTTCGGTTTCATTTTTGAACAGATGTGCATACGTGACCTGAAGGCTTACACGATGGATATCGACCATCACGTGTCGTATTATCACGACCGGTATAACTTGGAGGCAGACTGGGTGCTGCATCTGGGTGACGGAAGATATGCTTTGCTGGAGTGCAAACTTGGAAGCAGTGAGATTGAAGAGGGAGCTGGGCATCTGGTGGAGCTGAAACGGCTGATTCGTGAACACAACAAGGAGGAGAAGCAGGTGCCTATCCTTGAGCCAGACCTGATGATTGTGCTGACTGGAGGAAAGATGGCCTACACGAGACCTGACGGGGTGAAGATTATCCCGCTGGGATGTTTGAGGGACTAAGGCCTTCGTTTCAGTGTTGTCGGTTATCCAGAAAATAAGATTTGAGAATTTTGAGAAAATCCGTTCACCTGTAAAGCCAATTAGGCGAAAGCAAGCGGGAGCGACCTGAAAACGGAGCATGTCCGTTCACTCCATAAAATGCAAAAGCCTGATATTCAGTCTAGCATTTACAGGCGTATGTTGACCTTTGATGGGGGTTCTTTTGGGGAAAGAACCAAAAGGGGGTGTTCATTTCTTCTGACAGCAGAAGAAAAAGAACCAAAGAAGACTGTTACCCCCAAGGCCCCCTTCAAAGGGGGATGCAACCGCTCCTCCTGTCGCTCTGATATTTAGGTAAGCTGGGACCATCAAAGGTCCCGCTTGGGGGTTATCGACTACGCTGGACGCTGGTCGATTTGGGTGCGGTAGCAGCATAGTCTTAATCATCTATGCCATTGTTAAAACACCGGGGGTATAAGGGGCGAGGAGCCCCTTTTTTTGATAATGTCCCAACCGATTTTTAGGGGTGGGTGGGGGAGTGATGCTGGAGAAGCAAGGACGTAGGTCTTGGCGAATAGACGAGGACGAAGGTCTTGATTCTCCAGCATCGTGGGGGATCATAATGAAATGCCATCGGATGATAATCGGATGGACACCGCTTTTGGCAGTCTGAATGTGATTGCAAATCTCTTTCAGACTGGGGAATGAGGGTGGGGATTAAACAATGTCACAACCTATTTCATAAATAAATCGTGAAATATTTGGTACGTATTCTTATTTTCACTATCTTTGCCACTGGTGAAGCGATTTCAGTAGAAAAATAATATTCATTTCTTATGTTTACATTAATCCAATTACCGTATGCGATGGAGGCACTGGAGCCTGTGATCAGTGCTGAGACGATCTCGTTCCATCATGGCAAGCATTTACAGGCGTATGTCGATAATCTCAATAAGCTGCTCCTTGGAAGTGGTTTTGAGGGGTTGTCTCTCGTGGATATCGTTCGGCAGGCTCCTGCAGGGGCCATCTTTAACAATGCCGGGCAGATTCTGAACCACGAGATGTATTTTACCCAGTTCAAGCCGGCCAGTGAGGCTGCGCAGGGGCCGACGGGCGCACTTGCTGCTCAGATTGAGAAGCAGTGGGGGAGTTTAGAGGCTTTTAAAACAGAGTTTGAAACCAAAGGTGTAGGGCTCTTTGGCTCTGGATGGGTGTGGTTGTCGGCGGATGCTGATGGCTCATTGGTTATTACTCAGGAGCAGGGGGCATCCAATCCCGTGGTGAAGGGTTTGAAGCCGCTGCTGACCTTTGATGTCTGGGAGCATGCTTATTATCTGGATTACCAGAATCGACGGGCTGCGCATCTGTCTGCGCTGTGGCAGATTGTTGATTGGGAGGTTGTTGAAGGGAGGTTTGAGTGATGTTCTGGTGAGGGGTGTTCTTTTGGGAAAAGAATCAAAAGGGGGTTGTTCATTTTCTCTGGCGCAGAGAAAACGAACCAAAAGAGACATCCACCCTCACCAAGGCCTCTCCCTATATGGAGAGGATGCAACCGCTCCTCCTGTCGCTCTTACACTAATGTATCCTCGACCCATCAAAGGGTCGGGATGTTTTTATCGACTACGCTGGACGCTGGTCGATGATGTGAGCGTCGGCTGGGACCATCCGCTCGATCTCTGATCGCTTATATGAGCGAAGCGAGTCTTAAGAAAGGTCCCGCTTGGGTTTTATCGACTACGCTAGACGCTGGTCGATGAGGTGAGCGTCGGCTGGGACCATCCGCTCGATCTTTGATCGCTTATATGAGCGAAGCGAGTCTTAAGAAAGGGTCGGTTTTTTTATTGGCTGGCGCACAACTGATTTGTATTAGGTCGATTGAAAATCTTGGGAATTTTTGATTAACGTCGTTGACTCTTGTCACGACTCGGCCAAACAAACAAGTTTGAAGGCTCTCACTGCTCCAAGAGTTGAAAAATCTTGGGAATTTGCATAAGGTTATGTGCGGTAAAGGTTATTTAGTGGCAGAAGAGATGGTGCGTTTGGTGCTGAAAGGTTCGAATAAAACCTATGATTCTTTGCACACGGATAACAAAACCGAGAATAACTCTTTTGCAATACTGGCTAACACCTTCAAGGAACGTACCGGCCAGGATTGGGATAAGAAGTACTTGTTGTCGTTTGGGCTTGTTACCAATGACGGGCATCTCACTAACGCTGGTACATTGTTTGCAGACGATTGCAGTTTGAGTCAGTCAAGGCTGTATTGCACCCGCTGGAGTGGTCTGGAAAAAGATGATGCAATCAACGATGCGGAGTATAAGGGTAATGTGTTGTTGCTACTCCGTGAAGCGATGAACTTTGTGAAATCGAACACAAAAAAAGGGTGGGAGAAACTGCCTGATGGCAGAAAGAATAAGCCTGAATATGCGGAAAGGGCTGTACTGGAGGCTATGGTGAACCATTTTATTCATCGCGACTATACGGTAATGGGTGGTGAGGTGCATCTGGATATTTATGATGACAGGATTGCCGTGACATCGCCAGGCGGTATGTACAGCGGCCAGCAGGTGCAGGATGTTCCACTGGAGGATATTTCGTCGTTGAGGCGAAACCCTGTGCTGGCAGACGTGATGGCGCAACTGGACTATATGGAGAAGCGTGGTAGTGGCTTGAAGCGCATCTGCAACGAGACGAAGGCGCTGGAGGCGTATAAGGAGGATAGACGGCCTGTGTTTAAATCGTCTCCCAGTCAGTTTATGACTGTGATTTACTCGATGGAGTATGATGGCGGATTAAATGGTCAGTTAAATGGTCAATTAAATGGTCAATTAAATGGTCAATTAAATGGTGATGATAGGGTAAATGATAGGGTAAATGATAGCCTAAGTGATAGTGTAAATAGTACTTATCAGGCTATTAAGGCTAATCCTGGTATTCAGAGAAAACGTATTTCTGAAATGACGGGAAAGAGTATCCCTACAATTGATAGACATATTGCCTTGTTGGCTAAATCAAACTTTATTGAGCATAGAGACTCGGATAAGACGGGTGGGTATTATCCGGTGACCAAGAAGTAGGGAGGAAGTTTGGAGGAAGCTGGGAGTAAGTTGGGACTAAGTTGGGAGCAAGTTGGGACTAAGTCGGGATCAAGTCGAAAAAATGCTGCTAATGATGGTGAAACCGGCATCTGCAGCAGAACTTCGCGCTCAAATGGGGCTTGTAAACGCTACTAAGTTTAAGAAGAAATGTTTGGATCCTTTGATTGAGTTAGATGTCATTAAGATGACAAGGCCTGAGGTGCCCAATAGTAGATTACAACAATATGTACTGACTGATATCGGAAGGATATTTCTTGATGAAGTAATAGAGGTGAAGCAGGCAGAAGGTGTATCTGTAGAGAGGGTTAACAGGCTGATAGCTGAATTTGCTGAAGCATTGCCCCGATTTGAGATAAACCTGCCTGCAATGGAAAAAGTGTATGAAACCTCATTGCCGGTTGCGGATGCCCGTTGTTTCCAGGCTGCCTATAAGATGAAGAAGGAGATGTTCGCGGATGATGGAGCTTGGATATATAATACTCCCGAACTATTTCTGACTGAGATACAAACCAACATCTGGCAGCATTACAATGTGCAGTTCCTAATGCATAGGGCTGATGCAAGCTACCAGATTCGGTTCTCGGAGATAAAAGCGGCACTTAAAGCTTTGGGCATTGATAGCAGATATGCCGTGATAACCAGTTTCTATCTGGGAACGTTTGATGATTTATATGGTGGAGATGTTGTACTGAAAGAAACAGATTATGGCTATCTGTATGGAAATGTACCTATTTACAGGGTACCATCGCATGATGACCATTTGATAGTAATGCGTAAAGAGTTGCTTCCAAGATATGAGGCAAAAGTTTACGAAGGTCCGAGCAAGGAATATAGACTCATCAATGAGCAGCATTTATTGTACTCGAATCTTTTCAATATGAAAGATGAGGGCGATGGCTTTGGTTTGGCGATGATGCGAGACATTAAGTTCTATTTCCCAGAAGATAAGGATTTCCATTATGTGAAACTTTTGGTAGATAGGATGGAATGTAAGGAGAGTGAGTTGGATAAGATAATGAAATATTAAACACATTTAATGAGAAAAATGGAGGGCTGTGATTGCTCACAACCCTTCAGTGGAGTTACTCGTAGTTGTAGCGGACGTTGCGAGTGATGAATGCGCTAAGACCTGCGCCACTTCTGGCGAGTTGCTTCATCATTTCCACGTTGTCTCTGCCTGCACTCAAGTAGCTGTAGGAATATGGCCTTCCAGTCTTGAACTGAACAATTATTCTGGTGGGCTGAATATCATAAGCCACGACAGGTGAGTTGCCCCTAAGATTTGCATATCTAGTCATTTTCTGAAAAGATTTACAATAATAGAAGTATAATTTCGTTCTATAAAAGCTAGACCAATAGCAAATAGAACTTCGTAGCTGTGCCCAAAGCACGCGCGAGAAGTAGTGCAGCCCTGCAGTCCCACCTGCGGGGCTGACGTCGTTATTATCATGTAACCATTATCTCCTGAAACCAATCATGGTAGGTGTTGTGGTTAACTGGGGGCAAAGGTATGCAATTTTAACGAATCTACCAAAAGAAAAGCGAGAAAAACGCCAATTTATATACAAAATATATAAGAAACGATCAAATAATTTGGCGGTTTTGCCTAAAAACACTAATTTTGCAGGCAAAAATGTATAAAAGATGATAGAAAGTATATATATCAAGAACTACCTCTCCATCAAGGAGGAGATGGAGTTTTCGTTTATTAGTACAAGAGAGAAAGATAAGTTTAATGATACTTATTCTTCTTGGTATGAACAATGTGGTGACAAGAAACTGTCGAAACTTGTGTTTGTGCTTGGTAATAATGCAGCAGGTAAGACTAACTTTATAAATGCTGTTAGAACCATGAGGCAACTTGTGGTTAATAAACCTACAGAGCGGGATGAATCATTGGAGTATATGCCATTTTTACTAGATAGTAGTTCAAGGTTCGAAGTGACTACATTCGGTGTAGTATTCTATATAAATAATAATAGGTATATATATAAAATATCGTATGATGAAGATGTGATCCATGAAGAGTCGCTCTCTATCAGTAGGAAGTCTAGGGAGATACCTGTGTATAACAGGACTTTTGATAAAATCAGGCATCTGTCGAAAGTGGAGTTCAAGTCTGAATGCGAGTTGTCCAGAGACGAGCAATACCTTCTGCAAAGGCAAACGACGGCAAACACCTCGGTGCTTGCATCATTCTGGGCTATGAATCTAAGCAGCAGGGTTCTGAAGGACTGCTATTTATTATTCAGGGACAAGATAGGTCTGGACTTTGGAGAAGATGAGAATTTGGCTGATATACTGGCAAAAGGGAGCAGACAGGAGCAAAGCAGGCTGAAAAACGACGTGCTGATGTTTCTGAAGATCATCAACTCGAATATCTGCGATTATAAGATAACGGAGCATAAGGTGAGTCTGCCACGAAGTATTAGGGAGAAATCGGGGAAGTTTGAGCTATTGGATGAGATTTCGGATTTGTTTACAATGTCGGAACGTGTGATCAGGACCATCACTTTCTACCATCAAACAGATGAAGGGGTGTATCCGCTGGATGAGGAAATGGAATCGGACGGAACACTGTCGCTTATCAGATTGATTGCCATGACGCAGACACTGATAAGCAAGGGTATGACGGTGTTTATAGATGAACAGCCGGCCGGCATCCATGAGCAGGCGTTGCAATATATGATATCGTGCTATATCAGGCTGTCGATGGATTGCCAGTTGATAGTGGCGGGGCAGGATACCTCATTCCTTTCGTATGATAAACTGCGGAGGGATTCTATCAGGATATTCAAGAAAGGGGACGATGGCAATACCTATATATTCAAGGATGGTGAGAATAAGTTGTTTCAGCGGAACGTGAATATCAGGAATTTCGTGTTCGATAAATCCGATTTGGGTGATATCGATGAAGAAATGGAGGCATTGATATTGAAGTATCAGGAGGCAATGGCAAAGAGAAAGAGGTTATAAAGAAGAGAAGCGCTATGTTTGAGGATTTTAAGAAGATAACCATCAAGGGGGGGGTATTTTGAGGGCGAGACAGAGTTAGAAGTCTTCAAAAAATACGCAATTAGCGTTGTGTATGGTCGTAATGGTAGTGGAAAGTCAACTATTGCCCGTAGCATACGATGTCTGATTGCAGAAGATGGAAGCACGACAAAAGAAAACTCCGGCCTAGAAGTGAGATCAGATGTTGTAATTTCTGAAGACTTGAAGTCGTCAATTTATGTTTTTGATGAAGATTTCGTGAATAGTCATGTAAAAGTGGCGAGCGAAGGCCTTGATACTATTGTGATGCTGGGTGAACAAGTGGAACTGGATGGAAAGATAGAAAAGGCACAACGCGAACTGGAGAGGTTAATCGAAAAAGGGAACCAATTGGATGAAAAAAAACAAAAATACAATAATCCAGAAGATAAAATATCTCCTCTTTATTATTATGGTCAGATTAAGGATGGATTCCGTGAAAAAGGGGGATGGTTTGATGTTATACGCACACTGGAAGGTAAGGGGCTGAGGAGCCTTTTTACAAATACGATGTTGAATAAGCTGTTGGAAATGGACGAACCAAAGACTACGTATGATGAACTGCGAAAACAGTTGTTGTATGACCTTATTCTATATCAGAAGGCAATAGGCGGAAGGGAGGTACATTGGAAAGATGAATCGTTAGGTTTGCCCTGGACATTAAAGGAGGTGGAAGACGTTCTGACATATCCATTAGATAGTCCAGAACTAAGTGACCGTGAGCTCCGATTGATGGACCTCATTAACATGGTAAGTTTTCGCCCACAGCATTTCTCTCAGGAAAATACCAAGGAAATGATAGAACAGAATTGGGATTTCTGTCCATTATGCCTTCGTGAAATAAATGCAACGGATAGGAAAAATGCTACTGAGACTTTGAAGCGCATCCTAAATGAAAAAGCTATGAAGTATGAGAATAGGCTTAACGGTTTGTTAGAGAAACTCCGTGACAGGGAGGTGGAATTGCCGGTTTTCCCTGAAGGCTTGTTCAGCGATGAAATCAATGCAGCTCAAGTGGCCTTAACTCATCTTAATAAGACATTGGCCGATATTAGAGGGCTTTTAGAACGTCGTAAACGTAATATCTATACAACCATGGATGACGCGATTTCTGAAAAGGTAAGAAAGATTTACAGCCATGCCTTAAATGGTTGGAAAAGGGCACGGCATAAGATAAAAGAATGTGTGGAGAAGTATAATGAGGCTGTGTATCAGCATCAAGAACTTCATGACAAGATATTAGAGGAAAACTATCAAGTGGCAAGGAAACGTTTTTCATCCATACTAAATGATTACAGGTTTGCAAGTGAGAATCAATTTAGAAACTCTACTGCATTGAGCAACAATCTGGTTGCGCAAGAGAAAAAGAAAAAGACAATCAGGAATCTGCAACAGCAGAAGGAACGAACGGATGTCGCACTAGACTATATCAACCAAGAGCTACAATATGTGTTTTACAATAAACGCAAAATAAGACTAGAACAGGGAAAGGGATGTTATCTGTTGAAAGTAAATGGAAGGTCGGTTGAGCCTGACAAAATATCTGTTGGCGAGCGAAATGTGTTGGGGCTATGTTATTATTTTGCCATGTTTTACAAAGGGAAGAAAGATGCTAAAAACTATTCTTCGGAGTATTTGGCAGTGATAGATGATCCTGTATCGAGTTTTGATTATGGTAATAGGGTAGGCGTGATGAGTTTATTGCGAGATCAGTTCGATAAAATCTTGAAGGGAAACGCTAACAGCAGGATACTGGTGATGTCGCATGATTTGCATAGTGTGTTTGACCTGGTGAAAGTGAGGAATGATATTCTAGGCAAATCAGACAAGTCGTTTTTAGAACTTGTGAACCGGAAATTGGATGTGAAGAATGTGCAGAATGAGTATAAGAAGTTGCTGGATCAAGTATATGAGTATGCTGCCGACGACCGTGAAGAAGAGTATGACGATGTGCTAGAGATGTCAATTGGAAACATTATGCGTAGGATGATGGAGGCGTTTTCGAGCTTCTGTTATAATGAACCCTTTGAAAAAATGGCCAGGGAGGAGAATGTATTGGCCTTGGTCCCAGAAAAGAAGCGAGGGTATTATGAGAACTTGATGTGGAGGCTTGTTCTAAATAGTGAGAGCCATACGGAGGAGGGGGCTAATTCGCTGAGCATCATGGCTAAATATTTCACGAGAGAGGAGAAGCAGAAGACGGCAAAGAGCCTGTTGTTGTTCTTGTATTATATTAATAAGGTGCATCTGGTGGCTTATCTGAAAGAGAAGAACGAAAAGGTAGATAAGATCAAGAAGATAGAGAGTTGGATGACGGAGGATCTATAATATTTTTGGCGAAAAATTTGTTAAAAGAAGAGGTATAAGCGCACACTTTCACAAGATAGGTCCTAGATTTACCTATTCGCCGATGATAGCTGAGTTTAAGTGTTAAAAAAGAGGGCGGGTTGCAAGAAAAGTGTTGCTATTTTTGTGTTTAAATGGAATTTTTTGTAATTTTGCACCCAAAGAAGATTTTGGAATATATGTGTAAGGTAAGCATAAACATAGATGAGGCGGCGCTTAGGGAGCTGCGGCCGGAGTTGAACACCACGGAAGCGATTGGCCTGTGGGCTCAGCAGTTTGTGAACTCATATATCCAGAAATTTAAACGGGAGAAAGCCTTGCAGCATGACATGTCGCCTGAGCAGTTGTATGACTTAGTGGCTGAGGAGATAGATGCGATATATGCCAATGGCTGACCTGAAGTATATCATCAAGCCCAGAACTTCGCGGAAGATATTCTCGTTTTATAGTAATGTGGCGAAGAAGTATCGACACACTTACGACAAGGAGGATCTGAAGCGAAATGCACGCGAAGCCATCTTCTCGATATATGGTATTGAGAATGGTTTGTTGAGGCGTGAGCCAACGTTGACGCGTTGGAAAGGCTACCATATGGCGAACAAGGACAATTGGTACTTTGCGTATACGTTTGACGGTGAGACGGTGACGGTGGTGGATGCATGTCATGCGCAGAATATGCATTGATGTAGTCGCTGAACAAAACTTTTACATTATAATTTTTATTATGAAGAAGAAACCTAGTAACAAATTGAGGACCGGGGACTAACTAACAAAGGCTAGCTTTGCTGACTTTTTTCACGACTCGGCAAAGCTTATGCGAGCATAGATTTGCTCTCACTGCTCAAAAAGTTGGTCTCCGTGCGGAAAAATGTGTCGAGATGGGACATTGTTTCTGCAGAAATAGTTTTTTTTATTTTTTAATTTAAGAGACCAACAAGAAAATGAAGGTTTATCATGACAACAGTGTCCGGCTCGATGGAGTGACGGACAAGGATTGGCGGGAGGCTCTGGATGAGTTGGCCGTGTATTTAGGTTGGCGCCTGTACGATAAGACAGAGAAGGGCGCGCACAGTGAGAAGGAGCTGGGTATGCCAGCACTGACGTACTATCAGGAGGAAGCCGTGGTGAAGCTGATAGAGGGCGAATGGAATTGGCAGGAGCGTTTCACGCTGGGTAAGCAGCTGGAACGGATTGCTGCGAGCCTGATTACGAAGCAGTGTGAGAAGTATCTGAGGGCGCATCCGAACATGACGGAGGATGGACGATGTCTAGAGGATGACGTGGTGCTGCTGCGGAAGCCGGAGGTGATCGTGTTCACGGACGACATTGAACGGTATGGCGACTTGGCAGACGAGGACGAGGCGTACGACGAGACACGGGACAAGGTGTTTGAGTTGGTGGCGGACGACGAGGAACTGACACGGTATGTGGAGGGAATCGCAGTGTGTGATAGTTTTAAGGAGTTGCCAGAGTATCTGGGGATTAGCCTTAAGAGGTGCTATCGGCTTCAGGAGAAGTTGATGAGGCGGATTCGGAGGGCTACAGAACGGTTTAATAATGAATTTTAAAATGTATAATGGTATGACACTTTTAGAGAAGATTGAGAAATTTGATGCTGAGGCTAAAAAAGCTGAGGAGGTTTATAAGGAGTTTGGAACTTCTAGGGAAGTTCACCAAGGCAAGATGATGGAGTTTATCCATCGGAAAATTGAGGAGGCTCGCAAAAAATAAATGCGAGCCTTTTTTTGCCCTTCGGGTTCTTGCGTCCCTTCGGTATCAAACACCGGAGGGAATCTAAAGGGGGCAGCGGTGCCACGTTTTTTTTAAAAATTCATAACTTATTGCGAAAAATCGTTGTTATATGGGACATTATAGGGGCGTAAGGCGGTGAGGATGATGAGCCGCGGAGATGTAAAGTGTATGTTTAATTAAAAAATAGTAACGATTATGAAGCATTTTAAGAAGAAGGAATTGATACGCTGCTACAATGAGAATAGGGAGCAGCGTTGCAAGGAGTGCCGATTGACGCAGGCGGCAGGTAGGCTGCCGAACGGCATTGAAGAGAGTGTGATGGCGCTGGGTGAGGATGTGCTGGAACCGGCGAGAGAGAAGCTGGGGGCACCTATCACCGTAAATAGCGGGTTTAGGTGTCCGCTACACAACCAGATGGTTGGAGGTGTGGCGAACTCGCAGCATATGCGTGGGGAGGCTGCGGATTTGGCATGTAGGGATAATCAGCGACTGGCGAAGATTATTGTTGAGCAGGGTAGGTTTGATCAATTGATTCTTTATCCAACGTTTGTGCATGTATCGTGGAAGAGAGGTGGAGGGAACCGCCAGGAGATACTGCGGAAGACTTCTGCAGGGTATCAGAAGGTTGAACCTTCAGACATCTGATTTTTCACAACCACCCGCCCCTCCTTGTCTAAGGAGGGTACCTACCCTTCACCAAACCTCTCCCCACATGGTGAGAGGCTTAAAAAATAATCGCAGAAACCGACGATTATTTTTATTTTGGTATCGCTCGCGAAGCCTGTGCCCTAAAGGGCGAGCGATGAGTTTTTAATCGGCTGCGCGGGGAGAGTGTGCGCGGGGACTGCGGGTAAAACTTGATTGTTTAATATTTTAATATGGAGGGACGTAAGATGACGACGATTGAGAGTTTGACGAGCATTATCCTGGGGTTGATGACTCTGCTCAGCGGGTGCGGTTGGTTTGTTTCCGGTCGTAAGCACCGCCAGGAGGTGAAGGCCCTGAAGGCAGACAACCGCTTGAAGGACATGGAACTGGGCCAGATGTATGTGGAACAGTTCGAGAAGAACATCGCCGAACCCCTGCGGCGTGATGTCAGGGAACTGCGTGAGAAGGTTGATAAATTGACGGAGGAGCTGGAGCATGTCAAGAAGTGTGTTTGTTATAGTGTTGATTGCCCTCATCGTGTCAGCGTGCTGTAGTAGCAGGCAGGTGACGAGTGAGGTCAGAAGTCGGACTGGAGAGGCAAGAGACAGTGTGAGGGTAGAACAGGTGATGGTGGCTGTGCATGATACAATCAAGGAAACGACCACCATTACTGTTCGAGAGAACGAGGCTGGTGACACTCTCAGGGTGAGTAGGGTAACGGAGCGCGATCGTGTACGCGACCGCGCCCATGTTAAAAGTATGGAGGTAGATGTGAGGGTCGTCAGGGACACCGTCTACTTGGAGCGACGAGATTCGTGTTTTGTAAAGAACGCGAATCTTAAAAACCAAACTGATAAGATGTCGGCAGTAGTCGATTCTTTGAAGTGGGTCTTCTGGATTTTGATATGTGTTATAGTTTTTGTATTTGTTTTTAAGGTAACTAGATTTATTAATTTAAAGTTTTAGGAGGTTTTAATTATGACAAAGGTTAGTAGTGTTTTGTTGGAAGAGCTTAGTGGTAAGCTTGGTAAGGGCGTGGTGTTTCGTCAGACGGTGCATGGAACCGTGATGGCGAAGGCTGGACGCAAGAGTAATAAGCGGACGCAGGGTCAGGCGGAGGTGCGCTGCAGGACCGCGAACGTGAGTGCGAACTATCGTCTGTATGCGGGGAAGTTGAAGCAGGCGTTCGAGGGTAAGGAGTCGGGTGTGACGGACTTCAACCAGTACGTGGGTGTGAACTTCAGTAACCCGGTGTATATCACGAAGACGATGCGAGTAGCTGGTTGCTGTGTGCTGGCGGACTATACGTTTACGGTGGGTAGTCTGCAGCCAATCGGCACGGCGCTGAACGGTAGCGGGGTGCTGGTGAGTGACCTGGCGCTGGGGAGTCTGGTGATTGACGAGAACACGACGGTGTCGGATCTGTCACTGGCGCTGATAGCGGGGAACGAGGCCTGGGAAGAGGGCGATCAGTTGACGTTCTTCTACGGCGTGCAGCGTGTGGATGCGCAGGGTATGCCGCGTGCGACGATGGTGGCGAAGAAGGTGATCCTGAGTGTGGATGACGAGACGCCTCTGTGGGGCTCTGTCGGGAGCGAGGGCTTTACGACTGTCGATGGTAAGCTCGGTATGGGCGTGGCGCTGGAGAACGCGGGTGCGGCGTGGGTGCACAGCCGTGACAAGGTGAACGGGGACACGCTGGTGAGTACGCAGAAGCTCGTCGTTGTGAGTGAGATACTGGACAACTATCGCACGTATGCGGCGATGAAGGCGAGTGCGGATTCGTACGGAGGGATCAACTCGAATAGGGTTTATTTGAACCCAGCGAGTTCGATCTCGAGTTTTGTAGACTCGAGTAGCCAGGCTGGCGGCGGGTCTTCGACAGGCTCAGACACCGCGGGGGGTGGTGGTAGCCAGACGGGCGGCGGGTCTTCGACAGGCTCAGACACCGCGGGGGGAGAGCCGCAGAATCCTGGTGATGGGGATGGGCTTGATCAGGATTAGGCTAATCCTTACTAGCAAGGAGGTTCTTTCTGTAAAAGGAGAGGACCTCCTTTTTTTTTGTTTATGCAGGGTTTTACCCTGCAATCCTCCATCAACCCCAACCCCTTCTTCATAAGAAGGGGCTTCGACCTACACCCCAAACCCCTCTGCCCTCTCCAGGGCAGGGGCTTAACCGCTCCTCCTGTCGCTCTTACACTAATGTATCCTCGACCCATCAAAGGGTCGGGATGTTTTTATCGACTACGCTAAACGCTGGTCGATTAACGCTGGTCGATGATGTAGCTCGGACCATCCGCTCGAGCTCTGCTCGCTTATATGAGCGAAGCGAGTCTTAAGAAAGGTCTGGCTTGGGTTTTATCGACTACGCTAGACGCTGGTCGATTAGGCGCTGGTCGATTAGACGTTGGTCGATTTGGGTGCGGTAGCAGCATAACCTTAATCATCTATGCCATCGATTGACACTGGGGGTATAAGGGGCGAGGAGCCCCTTTTTTGATAAGGTCCCAACCGATTTTTAGGGGTGGGGGGGAGTGAAGGCTGAAAGGCGAGGACGAAGGTCAGAGTTGTCTATCGATAGATAGGTTCTCTGGACGTAGGTCTGGGCGATAAGCTCAGGACGTAGGTCTCAACTATCTGCGGGAACGGGGGGTATCAAAAGAGCCTGGCGGATGTATATCGGGCAGATACCTATTTCGGTAATCGATATGTGCATGCAATGCTCTTATCGATTAGGGCGAGTGGGGGGGGATTAAAAGCGGTCCTAACTGATTATAGGAAACGGGCGCCGTCGTCGGGTTTGACCCAGAAGACTTTGAAGGTCTTTTCGTATTCGGGGAATTGCTCGAGATACTTCTCTGTCAGGGTATGCTCGATGTCGTCTTTGTAGGCGGGATCTACCAGTGCTATGCAGGCGCCCTTGAAGCCTGCTCCTGAGAAACGACCGCCATAGACGCCTGGAAGGTTGCGCATGATCTCATAGATGGCTATCAACTCGGGGGAACCGCATTCGTAGTTGTGGATGCTGCTCTCACAACTGCTGAACGAGAGTTTGCCGAACAGCTGCAGGTTGCCTGTCTCCCAGGCTGTCACGCCCTGGCGTACGCGACGGTACTCGCTATAGAAGTGTTCTGCTCGACGTGCGAATCTCGCAGGCATGGCGATGCGTGTCTTCTCAAACGTGGCTTTCGGAATATCGCGCAGGAAGGTCTTGTCGAACGTCTTCAGGGGCTGGTCCGTATAGGCCAGCATGTTCCAGGCTGCTGTCTTACACTCATATACTCGGAGGTTGTAATCCGAGTTCACCAGGGAGCGGGTCAATCCGGAGAAGAAGATGCCTATCTCAAAGTCTGGCATGTCCGGATTGCGTTTGATGATACGCCAATCGTTTGAGTCGCAATCGAGGAACAACAAGCCATCCTTCTTGCCGAGGGCGATACATGCCTGGTCGAGCAGGCCATTGTTGAGTCCGATGTACTCACGCTCTGCCTCGGAGGCAATCTTCACCACCTCAAATGGTTGGAGCGTGATGTCGTTCGCCTTCGCAAATGCCATCACATAAGCAATCAAGACGGCAGCTGATGACGACAGGCCGCCCACGGGCAACGAACCCTGTATCACGCCTGTGATGCCTCGTTTCAGTTCGAAGCGCTTGCGCAGTGCATACTTCGCCCCTCGGGCATAGTCGCCCCAATGGCCTTCCTTTACCTGCGAAGGGGTATCCATCTCAAAATCCACCACCCCCTCAAAGGTCTTGGATTCGAGGTGAACATGTCCTTCTCCTTGTTGGGGGGAGGAAAGGGGCGCAGGATCAAACCAAAGGTCAACGCCTTTGTCGATGGCGAAACCTGTTACCAGACCGTGTTGATGGTCAACGTGTGCGCCTAATGGGCATACGCGATAGGGGGAGAAAATGTGGTATTGATATGCTTTTTCCATAAGCTTCTAATTTTTGTTGCAAAAATACGTAATTATTTAAATATATCCAAATGAAATTTGGTTTTTCTCTAATTTCTATGTACCTTTGAGCTTCGCTCGAAGGTACTTACGCTCGAAAAAACTCAAATAAAATTTGGTTTTTTGCTCGCTTAATCGTACCTTTGCACCCCAAATAAGCATAATTATGAAGAATATTGTGATTGCAGCGGGGTATGCGACGAGGCTGGGGGAGTTGACGAAGAACTTCCCGAAGCCGTTGCTGAAGATCGGGGAGAACACCATCCTCGGGCGGATGTTGGATGATATCGACCGGATTCCGGAGATTGATGAGCATATCGTCATTACGAACCATAAGTTTGCGGGGATCTTCGAGGAGTGGGCTGCAAAGAGGTCCCTCGACTACGCTCGGGATGACGAAAAGGGTGACGCTCGGGATGACGAAAAAGGGAAGAAGCCGATTACCATCGTGGATGATGGGACGGAGACGAATGAGACGCGGCTGGGGGCTGTGTGTGACTTGTTGTTCGCCATGGAGAAGCTCCAGATCGATGATGATATGTTGGTCGTGGCGGCGGATAACTTGTTGTTCTTCTCGTTCCAAGAGTTCGTGGACTTTGCTCGAGAGAAGGGGACGAGTTGTATCATGTGTCATGAGCAGCCGTCGATAGAGAAATTACAGCGCACGGGTGTCGTGGAGCTGGACTCTGACTATCGGGTGCTGGGGATGGAGGAGAAGCCGCAGGTGCCGAAGAGTCATTGGGCGGTACCGCCGTTCTATATCTATCTGAGGAAGGATCTTGACCTTGTTCGCCACTCGGTCGAGAATGGCTGTGGGAAGGATGCGCCTGGGAATCTCGCCCATTATATGGTCGAGCATTCGATTCTCCATGCCTGGAGAATGACAGGGGGGCGATTTGACATTGGCAGCCTCGATACCTATGAAGAAGCGGTTAAGCGCTTTGGGTGATTGTTCTTTTCGAAAAGAACCTTTAGAGCCCCTCAAGAGGGGCGGCTATAATGCAGGGTGCCCCTGCAATCCTCCATCAACCCCAACCCCTTCTTCATAAGAAGGGGCTTCAACCACTCCCCAAGCCCCTCGCCAATCTTTGGCAAGGGGATGTAATTGACTACGGGCAAGGACCGCCCTACGTCAAGGTTTTGGTATCGCTCGCAAAGCCTGTGCCCTAAAGGGCGAGCGATGATTCTTCATCGACTACGCTGGACGCTGGTCGATTTGGTGAGGGGGAAGCGATGATTCTTCATCGACTACGCTGGACGCTGGTCGATTTGGTGAGGGGGGAGCGATGATTCTTCATCGACTACGCTAGACGCTGGTCGATTATTTGAGCGGGGGATTATTAAGGAAGATAATTGGTAAAAATTAACTTATTATAGATTTTATGAAAATTGCAGTAGCAGGTACCGGGTATGTCGGTATGAGTATCGCCACTTTGTTGGCACAGAAGAACCACGTAACAGCAGTGGATGTGATTCCTGAGAAGGTGGAGAAGATCAACAAAAAGATTTCGCCTATTCAGGATGAGTATATTGAGAAGTATTTGGCAGAGAAGGAGCTTGACTTGACGGCGACGCTGGATGGTAAGGCTGCTTACAAGGATGCGGACTTTGTGGTGATTGCGGCTCCGACGAACTATGACCCGCAGAAGAATTTCTTCGATACGCATCATATCGAGGATGTGATTGACCTTGTGCTGAGCGTCAATCCGGATGCCGTGATGGTGATTAAGAGTACTATTCCCGTGGGGTATTGCCGTTCGCTGTATGTGAAGTATGCGCTGAAGTTCTTGACGGACCCGGCGTTGAAGGGAAAGAAGTTTAACTTGCTGTTCTCACCGGAGTTCCTTCGTGAGAGTAAGGCGCTGTATGACAACCTTTATCCCTCTCGTATCATCGTGGGCTATCCCAAGATCCTGCCTGCTGACAGAAACAGGAAGTGGGATGAGGAGAATGCGGCTATTACGGCTATCGGTAACCCAGAGGCAGAGGAGAAGGCCAAGACGTTTGCTGGTCTGCTACAGGAAGGTGCTATCAAAGAGAATATTGATACGCTGTTTATGGGCATGACTGAAGCAGAGGCCGTGAAGTTGTTTGCTAATACCTATCTGGCTCTGCGCGTGAGCTACTTCAATGAGCTTGATACGTATGCAGAGGTGAAGGGATTGGATTCACAGGCTATCATTTCGGGCGTAGGTCTGGATCCTCGTATCGGTATGCATTACAATAATCCTTCGTTTGGCTATGGCGGTTACTGTCTGCCTAAGGACACCAAGCAGTTGTTGGCCAACTATGCGGATGTGCCTCAGAATATGATGACGGCCATCGTGGAGAGTAATAGGACGCGTAAGGACTTTATCGCTGACGAGGTGTTGCGCAAGGCGGGCTATTATACGGCTAACAGTGACTGGAACGAGAGTGCGGAGAAGGATGTGACCATCGGCGTGTTCCGATTGACGATGAAATCCAACTCGGATAACTTCCGTCAGAGTGCTATCCAGGGTATCATGAAGCGTGTGAAGGCCAAGGGTGCCAATATCATCATCTATGAGCCTACGCTGAAGGATGGCGAGACGTTCTTCGGGTCTCGTGTCGTGAATAACCTCGATGAGTTTAAGAAGCAGAGTGATGCGATTATTGCCAATCGTTACGACGAGGCACTGGATGATGTGCAGGAGAAGGTTTATACCAGAGATATTTTCAAGAGAGACTAGAATATGAAGACGATATTAGTTACGGGAAGTGCTGGGTTTATTGGTTCGAATCTGGTGTTGCGTCTCTTGAAAGAGATGCAGGAGGGAACTATTGTGGGATTGGATAATCTGAATGATTATTATGATCCTTCGCTGAAGGATTATAGGCTTGCGGAAATCGCAAAAGTCGCAGAAAAATCGGGCGTTAAGTATGAGTTCGTCAAGGGTGATTTGGCTGACAAGGCGCTGATTGACGGACTGTTCGAGAAGTATCACTTTGACGTGGTGGTGAATCTGGCGGCGCAGGCTGGGGTGCGTTATAGCATCACCAATCCTGATGCCTACATACAGAGTAATATGATAGGGTTTTATAATATCCTGGAGGCGTGTAGGCATCATCCTGTGGAGCATCTGGTGTATGCTTCGTCTTCAAGCGTGTATGGTGGTAATAAGAAGGTGCCGTTCTCGACGGATGACAGGGTGGATAATCCTGTGTCGCTGTATGCTGCTACGAAGAAGAGTAATGAGTTGTTTGCTCATTGCTATTCGAAGTTGTATGACATCCCCACGACGGGTTTGCGGTTCTTTACGGTGTATGGTCCTGCTGGTAGGCCGGACATGGCGTACTTCGGTTTTACGAATAAGTTGTTGAAGGGTGAAACCATCCAAATCTTTAACTATGGCAACTGTCGTCGTGACTTTACGTATGTGGATGACATCGTAGAGGGTGTGTATCGTGTGATGCAGAAGGCGCCTGAGCGCAAGAAGGGTGAGGATGGGCTGCCTATCCCGCCGTATGCGGTGTATAACATCGGTGGTGGTCAGCCAGAGAACTTGCTGGATTTCGTGAACATCCTGCAAGAGGAGTTGGTTCGTGCAGGGGTTCTTCCTGCTGACTTCGACTTCGAAGCTCACAAGAAGCTCGTGCCGATGCAGCCTGGGGATGTTCCTACGACGTATGCGGATGCCACGGCGTTGGAACGTGATTTTGGGTTTACACCGAAAATTACGTTGAGGGAGGGGCTACGGAAGTTCGCAGAATGGTATAAGGAGTATTACGGATAATCCCTGCATAAAAGCTGGCCCTTGAGCGATGCTCGAAGTCACTCACGCTCGGGATAGTCGATATGAGCATCACTCTCCGCTCGCTTAATCGCGACATTCACTGGAGGGGCTCTAAAGGTATAAAGAGTATTATACCCCTGCGTAAAAGCTGCATCCAGCAGGGTTTTACCCTGCTGGGGGATTCCCCAAACCCTCTTTTTGCAGGGCGTTGCTCTGCATGGTCACAACCACCTCATCCTCCTTCTTTTTGCAGGGTTCCACCCTGCATGGTCACCAACAACCCCAACCCCTTCTTGTCCTTAAGAAGGGGCTTCGAACCTTTTCACAAACCCTTTTCCAATCGTTGGAAAAGGGCTTAACCGCTCCTCCTGTCGCTCTTACACTAATGTATCCTCGACCCATCAAAGGGTCGGGATGTTTTTATCGACTACGCTGAACGCTGGTCGATTAACGCTGGTCGATGATGTGAGCGTCGGCTCGGACCATCCGCTCGAGCTCTGCTCGCTTATATGAGCGAAGCGAGTCTTAAGAAAGGTCCGGTTTGTTTTTTTATCGACTACGCTAGACGCTGGTCGATTGTACGAGCTTGGGTTTTTCGACTACGCTAGGCGCTGGTCGATTAGGCGCTGGTCGATTAAATGCTGGTCGATTTGGCTGCGGTAGCGGCATAACCTTAACATCTATGCCATTGTTAAAACACCGGGGGGATAAGGGGCGAGGAGCCCCTTTTTTGATGAGGTCCCAACCGATTTTTAGGGGTGGGTGGGGAGTGATGATGGAGAAGCATGGGTGTAGGTCTGGGCGATAAGCTCAGGACGAAGGTCTTGGTTATCCATCATCACGGGGGAAGTGGTGTGAGGATTTGGGAAAAAAGAGGGGAGAGGCCCATGGCTCCTCTCCCCAAGAAAGGGACTTTTCCCTTGTCTTAGGCAGAACGGCATGTCGCATGTGGTTGTGCCTTAACTTTTGTTTTCATAGATATATTGGCCTTAAATTGATCTTGTTTGCAGTGCAAAAATAGTGGGGATTTTTGGTATTGCCAAATGCTTTTAGTAAAAGTTTTTGGATTAACAAAATTTAATGTAATATGTTGTAAATCAAGATTTTAAATTATTATCTTTGTAAGATTTTGTGGTTTTTATTAATTTTTAGAAAATTAATTACATTTTGAGTCCCTTTAAAGGGGCGGCTATAAAGCAGGGTGCCCCTGCAGGGTCATAACCACCTCTTCTTTTTCCGAGGGTAAACCCTCGGCTTCTCCATCAACCCCAACCCCTTCTTCATAAGAAGGGGCTTCAACCACTCTCTAAATCTCTCGCCAATCGTTCTTGCGTCCCACTGGTAGCAAGCGATCAAAGATCGAGCGGGCAAGAGACTTAACCGCTCCTCCTGTCGCTCTTACATTAAGGTAAGCTCAGACCATCAAAGGTCCCGCTTGGGTTTATCGACTACGCTAAACGCTGGTCGATTGGGTGAGCGGAGCGAGTTTTAAGAAAGGTCGGGATGTTTTTTTATCGAAAATAAAAATAAATTTGGTTTTATTTGTATGTTTGCGTAAAACTTTGTAATTTTGCAGGCTGAAAAAGTATGAATTGGAATTTGGTATTGAAATGAAACATCCATTTGACAAGATATTAAATTGGTATTTTACGAAGAATTCTCTGCCCTATTGGTGTATCTTACTGATAGACTGCCTGAGTGTGGGGGCTAGCGGGTTGTTATCTTATTGGATATTCAATAGTCTCAGCGTGGTGGTGGAACGGGCCTTCCCGCTGTTGAATACGCTGGTGTGCTTCGTTATCCTGAGTGTGCCGGGGTTCAAGCTGTTCCACACTTATTCTGGGTTCATGCGCTATTCGAGCTTCGTGGACCTGATGCGCGTGGTGTATGGTAACACGTTGTCGCTGGTGCTGGCGCTGTTGGCTTACCAGATCCTGAATTATTACTACGTGGACTATTTCGTGAACTTCAGCACGACGTGTATCTGTCTGACGTATCTGTTTGCCACCTTGATCATGTGGGGCGTGCGCGTGTTTGTGAAGACGCTCTACGACGTGGCGTTCTCGAACTCGCGGGCTATCCGTGTGCTGATTTACGGCGTGGTGGCTGACGGCGTGGGTATCGCCAAGAGTATCCGTTCGCAGCGACCCAGACGGTTTGTGGTGAAGGGTTTTGTGTCGCAAGGCAAGAACACGAAGCATCTGGAGGTGATGGGCGAGAAGGTGTATTCTGCCGATGAGGATATCGCCACCATCATCAAGGAGAACGATATCGAGGGTGTGCTGGTGTCGCCATCCCGCGTGAAGGACTTCCGGAACAACCAGACACTGCAGGACAGTATCCTGGGTGCCGGGGCAAAGATCTTCATGGCGCAGGGTGCGAAGGAGCTGAATCCTAACGAAGACCTGAACGACGAGGAGATCGACAACCTGCAGATGCGTGAGGTGAGCGTGGAGGAGCTGTTGCCGAGAAGTGAGATCCGCGTCGATCTGAAGTCGGTGGAGGAGTTACTAAAAGGTACGCGCGTGTTGATTACGGGTTCGGCAGGTAGCATCGGTTCGGAGATGGTGCGTCAGGTGGCGGCCTTCAAACCGGCCAAGATGATGCTCATCGACCAGGCTGAGACGCCACAGCACGATATCCGTCTGATGATGGCGAAGGACTTCCCTGACGTCGAAGCGGAGGTCGTGGTGACGAGTATCAGTCGTCAGCGCCGTATGGAGGAGATCTTCAGTACGTTCAGACCCGACTACGTGTTTCATGCTGCCGCCTACAAGCATGTGCCGATGATGGAGGATAACCCCTCGGAGGCCGTGCTGAACAATATCTGGGGTACGAAGATCATCGCCGACTACGCCGTGAAGTACGGGGTGAAGAAGTTCGTGATGATCTCGACCGACAAGGCCGTGAACCCCACGAACGTGATGGGTTGTTCGAAGCGTATCTGTGAGATCTACGTGCAGAGTCTTGACCAGGCCATCAAGAACAAGAAGACGCCGGAATACCTGCATCTGCTGAACAACAAGCAGAGTGCGGAGATGGAGAAGCAGACCTATCGGACCCAGTTTGTGACGACCCGCTTCGGTAATGTGCTGGGGTCGAACGGTTCGGTGATTCCCCTGTTCAAGGAGCAAATCAAGAACGGTGGTCCTGTGACGGTGACAGACGAGCGTATCGTGAGGTTCTTCATGCTCATCCCAGAGGCCTGTAAGCTCGTGCTGGAGGCCGGTACGAAGGGAAATGGTGGTGAGATCTTCGTGTTCGACATGGGCCAGCCTGTGAAGATTGCTGACCTGGCCAAGCGTATGATCAAGCTGTCGGGTGCCAGGAACGTGGAGATCAAGTTCACCGGGCTGCGTCCGGGAGAGAAGCTCTATGAGGAGGTCTTGAACGAGCTGGAGGGTACGAAGCCGACGTTCCATGAGAAGATCCGTATTGCTGAGGTCCGGGAGTGTGAGTTTGCGGAGATCAGCCGGCAGGTGGATGAGTTGGTGGAGATTTCCAAGCATTATAATGATATGGAGACGGTCCGGAAAATGAAGGAAATTGTTCCGGAGTATAAATCGAATAATTCGGTTTACGAAGTACTGGATAAATAGTAGATCCCGCCGATTGGTGGGATCTACTATTTATTCCCTTCTTCGTTAAAAAAAGTCCTTTTCTTGCAGGGCGTTGCCCTGCAGGGTTTCCGAGGGTTACACCCTGCAGGGTCACCAACATCACCAACCTCTTCTTGTCCTTAAGAAGAGGCTTCGAACCACTCTCTAAATCTCTCGCCAATCGTTGGCAAGAGACTTAACCGCTCCTCCTGTCGCTCTTACACTAATGTATCCTCGACCCATCAAAGGGTCGGGATGTTTTTATCGACTACGCTGGACGCTGGTCGATTAACGCTGGTCGATTGTATGAGCGTCGGCTCGGACCATCCGCTCGGCTCTGCCGCTTATATGAGCGGAGCGAGTTTTAAGAAAGGGTCGGCTTGATATTTATAAACAATTATGGCTCGCCCTTTAGGGCACAGGCTTTGCGAGCCATACCAAAACTCTGACGTAGGGCGGTCCTTGCCCGGAGTCAGTTAAGCCCCTGCCCTGGAGAGGGCAGAGGGGTTTGGGGTGAAGGTTGAAGCCCCTTCTTATGAAGAAGGGGTGGGGGATGATGGAGAAGGGCGGGGCTTTATTATTGGGGGAAGATGGGGTTGAAGTCTAGGTTGTGGGCGTAGAATTCGGCGCCGCCTTTGGTGAGATGGCGGGTGTCCTGGCTGATGAACTTCTTGTCGGGGGAGAAGATGGCCACCTCGCCGTCGTTGCCGACCAGTGCCGGAGTGAGCAAATCGATGTACTTGTCTTGCCATTCCGCCTTCATCTCGCTGTTGAGGCGGATGAAATAAGGCTTGATCCTGACGGTCTGCTGGAAGTAGTCCGGGCGATGACGGTTCTTGTAGAAGATGCCGTTGCTCTCGCCGAAACTCTTGGTGCCAATGCCCCATACCTCCGCGCCGGGTTTGAGGCTCGCCCAGACGTTGTTGGGGACGGCATGCTTCCAGTTGTGAATGAAGATGTAGTCGGCCTGACTGACCCGTTCGAGATGCTGTTTGTCGAAAAGCAGTACTTTGTCTTGGAAGAAGTAAGACAGGTTGATGCGGTCGGCCATCGCAGACTCCAAGAGGATGTTGGCCCAGTCGCGGGCGAAGCTGTTGCCGACGACGAGGACATTCAGTCGGCCGTTGTCGGCTGGGAAATCCCGGTCGTAGGCATAGATGCGGTCCACGTATTCGCCATGCATATTCCGATGGACACTGTCCATGCTGACATCCAGTTCAGGAATGTCGCGAACGACCCCGGCATGGAGATAGATGCCCAGGGCAGCGGCGTTGATCAGGCAGAAAGCCACCGACGTGACGATGCGCGTGGAGAGACCCACCTTGACCTTCTGTTCCACCCACCGATAGGAGAGGTAAGACAGGGCCACGACAGCCACCAAGAAGACGAGGACAAACACAGGAGAGAGTTCGCCAGAGACGAAGTAGCGGTAGAAGGCGAGGACCGGCTGATGCCAGATGAAGAGGCTGTAGCTCATCCTGCCTAAGAGACAGAGCACCTCCGTCTGGATGAGCAAGGTGAACAAGCGGCTACGGCAGTTTGCCGACAGCAGCAGGAGGACGGTGAGCCCCACCGACAGCGGCAGCAGGACCATCTTGGGGGCGGCAGTCAGCCCACTGTTGATGACGAGCAGCAGGAGGATGAGCGCCATACCACTGAGCCACCGGCAGTCGAAAAGCCTCCCCTGACGGTGGCTGAGCCACATGCCGGCCAGTCCGCCAGCAGCCAGTTCGAAGAACCGGTAATGGAGGAGGTAGAAGCGGTCGCCCACCGAGGCAGCCGGATTCAGATAACATGCGAAAGACGCCACCGCCAGCCCGATGACGGTCAGCGAGACCACCCTATCGAAACTGAAGCGGCATCGGCTGGCCAAGCCCTTCACCAACATGACGACCAATGGGAACAGCAAGTAGAACTCAAACAAGATGCCGATGTACCACGTGTGCATCAAGGCCTTGTAGTCGTTGACGATGTCCCAGTAGTCAGCAGTCGTGATGGCCGCCAGGATGTTGTTGGAGAAGAAGTTGGAAGCCACGACCGAGCTACTCAGATTCTCGTAGTCGTCGGGTAGCATTCCCCAGTAGCCTACCAGCAGTGAGCAGGCAGAAGCCAGCAGAAGGAGCGGCAAGAGTCTGACGACCCGTTTCTCGAGAAAAGAAACGAAGCTGAACCGTCCGTCGGCCACCTCACGGATGACCTTCGGCATGATGAGGAAGCCATTGGTGGCGAAGAAGACATCCACCCCCAGATAGCCGCACGAGGAGATCCCCATGTGGTAAAGTACGACGGCTATGATGGCAAACCCCTTCAGCAGGTCAAGGTCGTCTCTGTAGAACTTTTCAGACTGACTCATTCCAGATGCCTATCGGATGAACAGAAGTTCGCGGTATTTGGGGAGAGACCAGAGGCCATCCTCGACAATCATTTCGAGGTGGTCGATCTCGGAGCGGATCGCCTCCATCTTCGGGCAGACCGTGTCGTGGTAGGCGATGGCCCGTTCGTGGATGCTCTGGATGCGGTTGGCGACCCGACGCGCCTCGGTGAGTTCCTCGACGAGCTGTTCGATGCGCTCGGTGCGCTCTGCAATCTCCGTGATGAGCTTCATGTTACGCGCAGAGAGCCGGTTGGCCTCTTCGGCCGGGAACACATCCTTCATGCCCTGTACGTTCTTGATGAGCTGCGACTGGTAGTGGGTGGAGACCGGGATGATATGGTTCATCGACAGGTCGCCCATCACACGCGCCTCAATCTGAACCGTCTTCACATAAGTCTCCCACTTCACCTCGTTGCGCGCCTCCAGTTCCTTGCGGTTCATGACCTTCGTGGTCTCGAACATCCGGACACTGCTGTCGTCGAGGTAATGCTCGATAATCTTCGGACAAGACTTCTCGACGTCGAGCCCCCGACGGGCCGCCTCCTGGACCCAAGCCTCACTGTAGCCATTGCCGTCGAAGCGGACAGGCTTACAGGTGCGGATATCCTCACGGAGGACGTCGATGATGGCCGATACCTTGTTGTCGCCCTTGGCTATCTTAGCATCGACCCGCGCCTTGAAGTCGAGGAGCGCCTCGGCCATCGCCGAGTTGAGCGCAATCATCGCCGAGGCACAGTTGGCCGAAGAGCCCGGTGCACGGAACTCAAAGCGGTTACCCGTAAAGGCGAAGGGAGACGTGCGGTTGCGGTCGGTATTGTCGATGATGAGGTCGGGAATCTGCGGGATGTCGATCTCCATGCCCCGTTTGCCTTTCAGATTAAAGAGGTCATCCTTGTCGGAGAGTTCGATGTGGTCGAGGAGTTCGGTGAGTTGTTTACCGAGGAACGAACTGATGATGGCAGGCGGCGCCTCGTTGCCCCCCAGACGGTGCGCATTCGTGGCGCTGACAATCGAAGCCTTGAGGAGGCCGTTATGCCGCCAGACGGCCATGAGCGTCTCGACGATGAAGGTGACGAAGCGCAGGTTCTCCTCAGGCGTCTTACCAGGCGCGTGGAGGAGGGCAGACTTGCCTTCACGCCTTTCAGCCGTGAGACTCCAGTTGTTGTGCTTACCAGAGCCGTTGATGCCATCGAAGGGCTTCTCGTGGAGCAAGACGCGGAACCCGTGGTTGCGTGCCACCCGCTTCATGAGCGACATGAGGAGCATGTTGTGATCGACAGCGAGGTTGCACTCCTCGTAGATCGGGGCGAGTTCGAACTGGTTGGGAGCCACCTCATTGTGACGCGTCTTACAAGGGATGGCCAGTTCGAGCGCCTGTATCTCCAGATCCTTCATAAACGCCTGTACACGGTCGGGAATGGTGCCAAAGTAGTGGTCGTCCATCTGTTGGTTTTTCGCGCTCTCATGGCCCATCAGCGTGCGTCCCGTCATGAGCAAGTCAGGACGGGCCGAGTAAAACCCTTCGTCGACGAGGAAATACTCCTGTTCCCAACCGAGGTTCACCTGAACCTTACGTACATCATTGTAGAAATAGCCACAGACCTCGTTTGCCGCCTTCGTGACGGCCCGGATGGAGCGGAGCAGAGGCGCCTTGTAGTCGAGTGCCTCGCCCGTGTAGGCGATGAATATGGTGGGGATACAGAGTGTGTCGTCGATGATGAAGACCGGCGATGTCGGATCCCAAGCCGAGTAGCCACGTGCCTCGAAGGTGTTGCGGATGCCCCCGTTGGGGAAAGAAGAAGCATCCGGTTCCTGTTGGACGAGCAGCTTGCCACTGAAGGTCTCCATCATGCCCCCCTTGCCGTCGTGTTCGACGAAGGCATCATGCTTCTCAGCCGTCCCCTCCGTGAGCGGTTGGAACCAGTGAGTGTAGTGCGTCGCCCCCATGTCCTGGGCCCATTTCTTCATGCCCTCAGCCACCGCATCAGCGATGCTGCGGTCGAGCCGGGCCCCATTGTCGATGACGTCGATAAGTTTCGTATAGACCTCGGCAGGGAGGTAGCGATACATCTTTTCGCGGTTGAAAACGTATTTGCCGAAATACGCAGACGGTCGTTCGGAGGGAGTCGGTACCTCTAGCGCCTTTTTCTTGAAGGCCTCTTCTACGACCTGGAATCTAAGTTGGTTTGACATACGGTTTGTATTGGCTGTTTGTTTGCAATCATTTATCAATATATCTGCGGAGGATATCCGTGTAGCGGTCGATGCGGCGGTCGCGCAGGAAAGGCCACCAGCGACGAACCTGTTCGGAGCGTGCGAGGTCGATCTCGATGACGATGCTCTCCTCGTCGTCGTCACAAGCCTCGTAGAGGATCTCCCCCTGAGGCCCAGCTACGAAGGACGAGCCCCAGAACTGGATGCCCCCCGTCTGACCACTGGGATCAGGCTCGAACCCAAAGCGGTTGACAGCGATGACCGGGAGCCCGTTAGCTACGGCATGGCCACGCATGACCGTCTGCCAGGCCTGACGCTGGCGCTGCTGTTCCTCGGGCGTGTCGTTGTCGGCATAGCCGATGGCCGTCGGGTAGATGAGCATGTCAGCCCCCTGGAGCGCCATCAGGCGAGCCGCCTCGGGGTACCACTGATCCCAGCAGACCATCACCCCCAGCCGACCGACGCTGGTGTCGATGGGATGGAAGCCGAGGTCGCCCGGTGTGAAGTAGAATTTCTCGTAGTAGGCAGGGTCGTCGGGGATGTGCATCTTCCGGTAGATGCCCGCTATCGAACCGTCGCGTTCGAGGACGACGGCCGTGTTGTGATAGAGGCCGGCAGCGCGCCGCTCGAAGAGTGAGGTGACGATGACCACCCCCAGTTCACGAGCCAGTTCGCCATAACGTTGAGTCGAAGGCCCAGGGATGGGTTCTGCGAGGTCGAAGTTATCGACATCTTCTGTTTGGCAGAAGTAGAGCGAGTTGTGCAGTTCCTGGAGGACGATGAGTTCCGCCCCACGACGGGCGAGGTCTCTGATGCCTTCAGAGAGGCGACTGATGTTGTGCGCTACGTCAGCTGAGATGCTCAGCTGCAGGAATCCTATCTTTATCATATTTTGGGAAATTGCATGGTACAACAATGGAGCGAGCCGTGCTGGCGGATGACGGCGCGGCAGTCGATGGGGACCATCTCCCTGTCGGGGAAGGCCTGCGCGATGAGGCGGAGCGCCTCGGCGTCGAGGTCAGGCTGGTTGTAGGTCGGACAGAGAACAGCCCCGTTGATGACGAGGAAATTAGCGTAGGTGGCCGGCAGACGGTCCCCCTTGGTGCCCAGAGCGTCGTCCGTCTCGTAGATCGGTCGCGGCATGGGAAGTCGGAGCAGCCGGTAAGGACGCCCCTCGAGGGTGCGGAAAGACCTGAGTTGTTCCTCCATGAGCTTGAGTTCGGCATACTGCGGATCGTCAGGATCGTCGCAGCCCACATATAATAAGGTGTCGTCGGGACAGATACGCACCAACGTGTCGATATGACCGTCGGTATCATCACCGATGAGGTTGCCATGATCAATCCAGAGGATGCGCTCGGCATGAAGTTCTTGGAGCAGACGCGCCTCAATCTGTGCTTTCGTGAGCGGTTGGTTGCGGTGAGGCGCCAGCAGACAACCCGAAGTGGTGAAGACCGTGCCCCGGCCGTCGCTCTCGATGGCCCCCCCCTCCAGTACGAAGTCGAGGCAACTGACATAGTCGCCAGCGAGGGCCTGCGCGTCGTAGAGCCGACGATTAAGAGCGTTGTCGAGATCGGCCGTGAACTTCTCACCCCAGCCATTGAAACAGAAGTCGAGCAGGCGGCGGTGCCCCTGGTCGTCGATGAGGGAGATGAAACCATGATCGCGTGCCCACGTGTCGTTGGAGGGTAGGGGAAGTCCCTTCTCACCCACGATGAGGAGACGTTCGCGACGGGCCATCTCGCGCGCCATCACCTCATAGGTGGCCGTGATCTCATCCAGTATAGGTGCCCAGTCGGTAGCGGCGTGCGGCCAAGTCAGCTGCACCCCCTCCTGAGGCTCCCATTCAGCCGGCAGTCGCCATGCTGCCGCTGTTACACGTTGATTATTCGTCATTTGCGGCTGCAAAATTACGAAAAATCGTGTAAAAAGCCAAATTTATTTGGCCTTTGTGTATGCAGAGTGACGAAAAAACACTATCTTTGCACCAAAAATACCACGATGCTGGAAGTAAAAGACGTGACGATCGCCGTCGGCAACAAGGTTGTGACCACCCAGTTCTCATTTATCGCCAGAGACGGGCAGGTGACCTGCATCACCGGACCAGAAGGTTCGGGGAAGACCGTCTTCGTCAGGACGCTGATGGGATTTCTGCCCGTCCAGGAAGGCTTCGTCAGTGTCGATGGTGAACTGTTGACCACCCACTCCGCCTACGCCTTCCGACGGTTGATGGTGTATTTGCCGCAGGAGATCCAAGCCCTCGCCCATCAGCTCGATGAACCCGAAGCCCCCCAGGGCGCGACCGACGACTATGCCGTTTGGGGCCCCGTGCTGCCTGAGGCTCAGGAAGTTAAGAAACCAGCGGCGCTGTCGCCAGAAGACGTGTTCAGGCTGATGAAAGAGACGCTGCTGCGCCAGTCGGACCGGCGGATTATCATCGCCGACGACCCCCTGTCGCACCTGACGCCAGAACTCTCACAATCGCTGTTGGAACTGTTGCGCCGACAGGCTGAGGACGGTAAGACCGTCGTGGTGACAGGCAGAGAACCCCTCCTGTTGGGACTGGACGTGCCAGTCATCACGCTGGGGGGCGAAGACACCAACAACCAAACAGAATCAGAATCATGACAGGAACGATGATACTACGAATCATATTGGGGCTGCTGCTGTTGTTGATACCAGCCGGTGTGCTCTATCTGTGGGACAAGAAACTGCTGCACAGCCTCGGGCTGGGAGTGGCGAGGATGGCCGGACAGACGCTGGTGGTCTGTCTGATGGTGTGGGCGCTGCTGCGCTATGACCATGTGTGGGCCAGTCTGCTCTGGCTGGTGCTGCTCGGAGTCTATACCTCGCTCATCATCCTGAACAAGGTGAAGGGCCGTCTGCGCCTGTTGTTGCCCGTCAGTGTCGCACAAGTGGTCGGGACGCTGTTGCCAGTGAGTTATCTGTTGACGGTCCTACTGCCTGGTACAGAAGGCTTTACGGCCCGTTGGCTGGTGCCCGCCGGTGCCCTGTTGATGAGTCATATCACCGCCAGTCAGATTCGCGGTCTGAGTACCTATCTCTCCGCCATCGAGACCGATCGGGAGCAGTATGAATTCCTCGTGGGTAACGGCAAGGAACACCTGGGCGCCGTCATCCCGTTCGTGCGAAGAGCCGTGCAGGCCATCCTGTCGCCCTCAGCCGCGCAACTCACTGTGACGGGGCTGTTTACGATGCCCCTGCTGTTGGCAGGCATGCTGTTGGCAGGCGCCGCCCCCCTGAATGCCTTCATCGCGATGTTGCTGTTCACCTGCGGGTGTCTGGCAGGGTCGGTTATCGCCCTGATTCTGAGCCTATGGCTCTGTGACCGCTACTTATTTGTTAAAAACGCTTAATAAATCAGGAGGCCGGCTGCTTATCCCGGCCTTTTTTTGTATCTTTGCAGCGTGAAAATTAAGGAGGTATTGAGCGCCCTTGAACAATTCGCGCCTCTGCCCCTGCAAGAGAGCTGGGATAATGCCGGCCTGCAGGTTGGACTGACAGAGACGGAGGTTTCAGGGGCATTATTGTGTCTGGACGTCACCGAAAAGATCGTCGATGAGGCCGTCAACAAGGGGTGCAATCTGATTGTGTCCCACCATCCGCTGTTGTTCCGCGGGCTGAAGACCCTCAGTGACCTGACCGACGTCCAGCGGACTGTCAGAAAGGCTGTCCGGCAAGACATCTGCGTCATCTCGATGCATACCAACATGGACAACGCGGTGGGCGGCGTGAACTACGTTATCGCCCAGAAACTGGGTCTGACAGACGTGAGGTTCCTTGTGCCGACGAGTTCTGCCCCTACAGAGAGTGGGAGCGGCGTCGTCGGAGAGCTGACGGAGCCGATGGCTGCCGACGACTTCATCATCCAGGTGAAGCGTACCTTCGGCGTGGAATGTGCCATGTGTAACGAACTGCTGCGCCGTCCCATCAGACGCGTGGCCCTCTGCGGTGGGGCAGGAGACTTCCTGCTCGACGACGCCGTGAAGGCCGGTGCTGATGCCTTTATCACGGGCGAGATGCACTATCACCAGTACTTCGGCTACGAACAGCAGCTGCAGATCTGCGTGATCGGTCACTACCAGAGTGAGCAGTTCACCACGGAGATCTTCGAGGAGATCATCCGGCAGGCCTGTCCTGGGGTGAAGACCCTGACGGCAGAGACCTGTACCAACCCTATCTACTATCTCTAGAGACCTAGGAGCATCCTAGGACGTCTAGGATATCGAATATATAAACATCAACGAAAAAAAGAATTATGGCAAAGAAAGATCCAACAGACTTGACTGTGGAAGAGAAGCTGAAGACCCTGTATCAGCTTCAGGCCGCCCTCTCGTCGATCGACGAGAAGCGAGCACTGAGAGGCGAGCTGCCCCTCGAGGTTCAGGACCTGGAAGACGAGATTGAAGGTCTGACCACCCGTGTAGAGAAGATCAAGGCAGAGATTGCCGACTTCCAGCGCGCTATCGCCCAGAAGAAGGGTGAGATCGTTGAGGCTGAGGCCAGCGTGGCCCGTTATAAGAACCAGCTGAACGATGTGAAGAACAACCGTGAGTACGACACGCTGAGCAAGGAAATCGAGTTCCAGACTCTGGAGATCGAGCTCTGCAACAAGAAGATCCGTGAGGCCAACGCCCGTATCCAGGATAAGCAGGAAGAGCTGAAGGCCGCTGAGGACCTGATCGGAGAGCGTAACGGAGACCTGGAAGTGAAGAAGGCAGAACTCGAGGAGATCGTGGCCGAGACCCGTGCCGAGGAGGACAAGCTGAAGGAGAAGGTGAAGGACCTGGAGTCACGCATCGAGACCCGTCTGCTGACCTCCTTCAAGCGTATCCGCAAGAACGCCCGCAACGGCCTTGGTGTCGTCTATGTGCAGCGTGACGCCTGTGGTGGTTGCTTCAACAAGATTCCGCCCCAGCGCCAGCTCGACATCAAGATGCACAAGAAGATCATCGTCTGCGAGTACTGCGGTCGTATCATGATCGATCCAGAACTGGCAGGTGTGAAGATCGACAAGGTGACCGGTGAGGAGAAGAAGCCGCGTAAGCGCGCTATCCGCAAGACCGCCTCGTCGAAGAAGACCACCGACGCCAGCGATATGGAGTAAGGAAAGAAGTCAGAGACTCCCGTAGTCGGGAATGTCCTTGAGAAACGTGTAGGACCGGTTGGAGTAGTCCATCCGGCAGACATAGTGGGAGAGGCCATTGCTGACCACCAGATAATCCACTTTCAACAGAAGATTATAGACCGATATCTGGTCGAACGTCTTCTGTTGGAGTGTGACGGTGGGAGCCTTATATTCGACAATCATCCGCGGTCGCGCCTCCTGATTATATAATAAGGTGTCGCAGCGGAGTTTCTTCTCTCCGACCTTCAGTTCCACCTCGTTGGCCAGCAGCGTCTTAGGATAGCCCTTCTGGGAGACGAGGAAATGGACGAAATGCTGTCGGACCCACTCCTCAGGCGTCAGCGCCACATATTTGCGGCGCAGGAAGTCGAAGATCATCTGGCGTTCACCCCTCGTGGTGATTTGCACAGGAAAGGCGGGTAAGTTTAACTGAAACATCTGCGATTCGGATTTGACGGCGCAAAGATACAAACAATAATTGAAAAAACAACATGGCCGAAGCAAAAAATGCGAGTTTTGAGCACATCATGAAAGAGCTGGAGGCGAGGAAGTTCGTCCCCGTCTATTACCTGATGGGCGACGAATCGTACTATATAGACCGTATCGCGGACTATATCGCCGAGCATGCGCTTCAGCCAGAGGAACGTGACTTCAACCAGACCGTGCTCTTCGGTTCCGATGTGACTGCGTCGCAGATTGTCGATGCCGCCCGTCGCTATCCGATGATGTCGGAACACCAGGTGATCATCGTCAAGGAGGCCCAGCACGTGCGCAATACAGAGGCCCTGGAACGCTATTTCAAGGCTCCTATGGCCTCTACGATCCTCGTGATGTGTCATAAGAACGGCAGCATCGACGGACGCAAGAGAGAGTACGTCAAGGCCATCCAGAGCGCTGGTGTGCTCTTTGAGAGCAAAAAACTCAAGGATAGAGAGCTGCCAGCCTTCATTGAGGGCTATCTGGGGCGGAAAAACGTCGAAATAGACGCCAAATCCACCCTGATGATAGCCGAAAACATCGGTTCTGACCTCTCCAGGCTTACCGGAGAGCTGGACAAGCTCATTCTTTCGATATTTGGAGAAAAAGGCGCTGACGGCTCTGAAAACGCGAAAAATGGACGCATTACTCCCCAGATGGTGGAGGAACAGATAGGGGTGAGCAAGGAATTCAACGGTTATGAGCTCAGAGACGCTCTGATCAACCGAAATGTGTACAAAGCGAACCTCATCATCAAATATTTTGACGAAAATCCAAAAGCAGGTAGTCTTTACGCTTTTCTCCCGTTGCTCTTTAATTACTTCCAAAATCTGATGATCGCTTATTATGCACCAAATCATAAGAGTCAGGAAGGGGTAGCAGAGTGGTTGGATATGAAGTCACCCTGGGCTGCCAAGGACTACATGACAGGTATGCGAAACTATACCGGATTGAAGGTGATGCAGATTATCTCCAAGATCAGGGAAATAGACGCCAAAAGTAAGGGTCTGGACAACCCCAATACCCCTCCAGGGGAGCTCATGAAGGAATTGATTTTTTACATTTTGCACTAAAAAATCAGTTTTTCCCGTTCTAGAATTTTCGATTTTCGCGCTTTTCAGAAGCGCTTTTTTTATGCTGAAAACCCAATAAACAGAGGAGGTCTGGGCGATTTCAGACCCCTCAAAACTCGCGTATTTCCAGAATTCCGTCCGATGGTCCAGAATATGCGAGAAATGGCAAATTCTGGCATTTTCGAGTCGCTGGAATTCGGGTTTCACACTTATTAAGGTTTTGTTTTGTAGATTTCATTTTATAAATTAGAATTTTGAGTGGGCTGTATTTGGAGTTTAAAAGGCGAAATTTGAGATTTACAAATATATTTTGAATTTTGAATTTAAATATTGAAAGACGAAAATTTCGATTCGCTTTTCTATATACATGAATATGCATTCTTGTAATATGGATAATAAGTAGCTAAAAACCAAGCAATTATGAAAATCTCCTTAAAAATGGTTCATATTTACAAACCTATTTAGCCTATCAGGACTGTATAAGGTAACTGATTCCATATAGTTTTGTGTAAATACCCTATTTATAGTCAGTTATTTACGAAAATACGCTTTATATTATCTTTGTAAAGGTTTGTTTCTGTAAATTTACGTTTGTAATTACGAAGCTAAAATTTAGCTTTCTATCCTATTTGATTTGTAAATGTAAAAACGAAAATCAAAAGTTTAAAATTCTAAATTTTTGCTTCATAGTTTGCACAATTCAAAAATTTGCTTTACCTTTGTAAATCGAAACGAAACCGGTCATTTTTGGCCCTCAAACAGACTTGAAGCAACATGAAGGATCGAATCAGGCAAATTATGGAGTCGCAACATATGACTCAGCAGGTCTTCGCCGACTACATCGGGTTGGCCCCTGCAACCCTTAGTAGTATCTTCAACGGACGCACCCGCCCTACCCTTAATGTGGTGGAGGCGCTCAAGAGAAAAATTCCTAACATCAATTTCGACTGGCTCATGTTAGGTGTCGGACCGATGTATATCGACCAGCCGATTGATGAGGCTGCCGCAGAGCCAGCGGACGACCATCAGGAACCGAGACCCAGGATCGAAAATCCGATGCTCGATTTTGATCAGAGTCCATCGCCTACCCCGCAAAGTGCCCCTCAGCGCGTTGCTTTTGTTAATAGTGTCAGAAGTACACGTCCGGAAACCGAAAGAGAGGATTTGAAAATAATTGACAAACCACAAAGGAAGGTTATCGAAATACGCGTATTTTATGATGATCAGACGTGGGATACGTTTGTACCCGCGAAGAAATAAGACCCCTTATAAATTTGGTTTTTCGCCCACTTATTCGTATCTTTGTGCCCAAAAAGGACAAAGATACGTTTTTTTATGAAGAAGTTTTTGCTCGATTTGAGCGTTAAATCCGTTGAACAGATCCATCAGCGCTACGTGCTCATCAAACTGACAGATGAAAAACCCCTGCCGAAGATGTTGCCGGGCCAGTTTGTCGAGGTGCGTGTCGATGGTTCTCCCGCCACATTCCTGCGTCGTCCTATCTCCATCAACTATGTCGATGAGGCCCAGAATGAACTCTGGCTGTTGGTGGCTACCGTCGGAGAAGGCACGCGCAAAATGGCCAGTCTGAAGGCTGGTGATGTGATGAACTGCGTTTTGCCCTTGGGCAATGGTTTTACGCCCGCGAAAAACGGTGAGAAAGTGCTGTTGATAGGTGGTGGTGTCGGTGTGGCGCCATTGCTCTACATGGGTGCCCAGATGCAGCAGTCAGGCCTGGAACCCACATTCCTCTTGGGTGCTCGTACGGCAGGCGACCTGCTGATGCTCGAAGAATTTGAGCGGTACGGGCGCGTGTACGTGACGACAGAAGACGGTTCTGCAGGAGAGAAGGGATTTGTGACCCATCACAGTCTGCTCCAGCAAGAGACCTTCGATCGCATCAGTTGTTGCGGTCCTACGCCGATGATGAAGGCCGTTGCCCGTCTGGCGCGTGAGAAAGGCATAGCCTGTGAGGTATCGTTGGAGAATCTGATGGCCTGTGGCGTAGGAGCCTGTCTCTGTTGTGTGGAGAAGACCACCGAGGGAAATTTGTGTGTATGTAAGGACGGACCAGTGTTTAATATAGAACAATTGCTATGGCAGATTTGAATGTGAAGATTGGCGCACTGGCGCTGAAGAATCCCGTGATGACCGCTTCAGGCACCTTCGGCTATGGGTTGGAGTTTGCCGATTTCATGCCCCTTGACGGGATTGGTGGCATCATCGTGAAAGGAACGACCCTGAAGCCCCGTGAGGGCAACGACTATCCCCGTATGGCAGAGACCCCTTCAGGGATGCTCAACTGCGTGGGATTGCAGAACAAGGGTGTCGATTACTTCTGTGAGCATATCTATCCGCAGATTAAGGATATCGATACGAATATGATCGTCAATGTCAGCGGTTCTTCGCCAGAGGACTATGCCGAATGTGCCGCCCGCATCGACGCGTTGGACAAGATTCCCGCGATAGAGCTGAATATCAGTTGTCCGAACGTGAAAGACGGTGGTATGGCCTTTGGTGTGACCTGTGCTGGGGCTGCGAGTGTGGTGAAGGCCGTGCGTGCCCGTTATCACAAGACGCTCATCGTGAAGCTCTCGCCCAATGTGACGGATATCCGTGAGATTGCGAAGGCCGTAGAAGGGGAGGGTGCCGACAGTGTGTCGCTCATCAACACCCTGATGGGAATGGCTATCGACATCGAGCGTCGTAAGCCGTTGCTGAGTATCAATACTGGTGGTCTGAGTGGTCCGGCTGTGAAGCCTGTGGCCCTCAGGATGGTGTGGCAGGTGGCGAAGGCTGTGAAGATTCCCGTCGTGGGACTGGGAGGCATCTGTACGGCTGAGGATGCCATTGCCTTTATGATGGCGGGAGCGACGGCGATAGAGATCGGAACGGCGAATTTCCTGGATCCGGCTGTCTCGATTAAGGTTCGGGATGGGATTCATGAGTGGTTGGAAAATCACAAAATCTCTTCGGTGCAAGAGATTATTGGTATAGTATAATCTCTTGCAGGGTTCCACCCTGCAGGGTCACCATCAACCCCAACCCCTTCTTGTCCTTAAGAAGGGGCTTCAGACCACTCCCCAAACCCCTCGCCAATCTTTGGCAAGGGGCTTAACTGAAAATCACGGGCGACCGCTGATTTTCAGAGCTCATTAAGGTAAAATCGACCATCAAAGGTCGATTTTGTATTTTTTTATAAAATTTGAGGGCTGCCAATCGGCAGCCCTCAACCAACACAAAAACTAAACTAGACTTAACTAAAGCATGTTGGGATTTTCACAAACCCCCAAATGCTGATGCAAATATACGATATATTTTGGAAAATCCCAAAAAATATTGGAATTATTTTCCGTAAAATATGCAAATGTTACCCTTTATATCCATTTTTTAACAGATAAAAGTCCAAAATCGTCATTGCAGCCATTGCTTCCACGATAGGTACGGCTCTTGGTAGTACACAGGGATCGTGACGCCCGCGCGCTGTGAAAGTCGTGGGGTTTCCCTCCAGATCGACCGTCTCCTGTTCTGTGAGGATCGTAGCCACCGGTTTGAAGGCCACGCGGAAGTAGATGTCCTGTCCGTTGGAGATGCCGCCCTGTATGCCTCCACTATGGTTGGTGGCTGTCGTGATGCGCCCCTCCTCGCAGCGGAACACGTCGTTCTGGCTGCTGCCTCTGGCCGTGACGCCTGCGAAGCCCTCACCATATTCGAAACCCTTCACGGCGTTGATGCTGAGCATCGCCTGACCTAAGGCAGCATGGAGTTTGTCGAACTCCGGTTCGCCCAGACCTGCGGGACAGCCCGTGACGACGCCTGTGATGATACCGCCGATGGTGTCGCCCTCGGCCTTCACCTCCTTGATCAGCGCCTCCATCTGAGCCGCTTTCTCGGGGTCAGGACAGCGCACGGCGTTCTGTTCCGTCAGCGTGAGGTCATAGTGGCGATAGTCGTGTTCCAAGGCGATGTGCCCCACTTGTGAGGTATAAGCCTTGACACTGATGCCCAGTTGTCGGAGGGCCAGTTTGGCCAGTGCCCCGCCCACACAGCGGCTGATGGTGATACGAGCCGACGAACGGCCCCCTCCACGATGATCACGTACGCCGTATTTCTCCTTGTAGGTGAAGTCAGCGTGAGAAGGACGGAACAGACAGCGCAGATTCTCATAGTCCTGCGAGTGCTGATTGGTGTTACGTACGATGAATCCGATGGGACAGCCCGTCGATTTGCCTTCAAAGACACCGCTGAGCAGTTCGACCTTGTCAGCCTCCTGACGGCTGGTGGTGATGCTGCTCTGTCCTGGGCGACGACGGTCGAGTTCCTGCTGTATGAAGTCGAGATCGATGTCGATGCCAGCCGGCATACCGTCGATGACGCCTCCTACTGCAGCCCCGTGACTCTCGCCAAAGGTGGTCAGTGTGAATAGGTTACCGAATGTATTACGCATAGTCAGAAATTAGTGATGACAGTGTCCGCAGCCGCTGCCTTTGCCATGATGACCGCAGCCTTCGCCTTCGCCATGATGACCGCAACCCTCACCTTCGCCGTGATGTCCGCAGCCGCCACAGCCCTCACAACCGCCAGTCAGGTGCTTGATCAGGTGTTGTACCTCCTCGTCGGTAGCCTTGCGGTTTTCCTTGACCTCACCAGTGAAGTTCAGTCGTTTGCCAGCCAGCGGGTGGTTGGTGTCCACCGTGACGCTGTCGGCCTCTATCTTCACCACCTTTGCCATGAAGTGGTGATCGTCGTTGTCGGTGAGGGTGATGACGGCCCCCTCATAGATATTATCGCTGTCGAACTTGCCGTTGACGGTGAAGATCTCGCGTCCGAGCTGGTGCTTTCCCTCTGGCACATAGTCGCCGAAGGCCTCTGCCGGCTCCAGGGTGAAGTCGAAGCTGTCGCCCTTGGCGTGCTTCATGAGTTCCTCCTCGAAACGGTCGAGGGCTACGCCGAAGCCGGTGATAAACTCAAACGGGCGCTCGTCGCCAGTCTGCTCCTCCAGTTGCTTGCTGCCATCCTGAGCGATGGTGTAAAGCTGATATACGACAGAAACGAATCTGTTTTCTGGTTTCTCCATACCTTATTATATATATATTGATTAATTTGGCCACAAAGGTACATATTTTCCTTGATAAAAGGGGCGGTTTAAGGCAAAAAACTTAAAAAATGCGTATTTTTACCAATTCTTTGACCTTTGTCAATAAACGGGCTGTTATCGCACACAATTTTCCAGAAAAGCTTGTGAGGTTGCAAAAATCGTCGTACCTTTGCAGCGTCAAAACAAAACAAGAGCTGCCCGAAAGCGGGTAAGCAGCGCCAGCCAAAGAGCTGCGCAACAGGATAACATTATTAAAGTAAGAGCGGCCCAACACACCGCTCCGAGTAAAGAAAAGAAAGGGTAAAAAGATGAAAAAGATGTTTTTGACATTAGTAGCAATGCTGAGTATGACAACCGCATTTGCAGAAGGTGAGAACGCAGCCAGTGTTAACACTCTTGAGGCTTATGAGTTGAATGTCAATATGAATAAGCTTTCAAGCGCACTGAACCTGGCAGACGACCAGAAAGAGGCCGTTGCTGATATCCACCACACGTTTGCATCAGAACTGATGTTCGCTGCACAGTACAACAACGACGATCGCAAGGCTCTCGTGAACCGCGCTATCGAGAACGATGTCAAGTGGATGCGCTACGTGCTCAACGACAAGCAGATGCGTACTTATCTCACACTGCTCAACACAACGATCAACAATCGTGGTCTGAACAAGTAAGAAAATTAGTAGTAATTAGTAGTATGATTAGTATGGGGGACGTTCCGGGAGGACGTCCCTCATTTTTTTGCCGAAAATTTGCCAGTCTCGGATTTTTTTGCTTATTTTGCAGTCAGAAACCAATTAATTAAAAAAATGAAGCATTTTAAGATTTTCCTATTGTCGCTGGTAGCTGCCGTTCTCGTCAGTTGCGGTGGTACCACGAAGATCGTGCCCATCACAGGGCGCCAGCAGTCGCTGATGGTGAGCGATGGTGATATCCTGAGTCTCTCCACCCAGCAGTATTCAGAGTTCATGAAGAGCGCCAAGCTCTCCACCAATGCCGAGAACACGGCGATGGTGAGGCGAGTGGGGCAGAACCTGGCCACCGCTGTGACCGCCTATCTGAAAGCTGCCGGCATGCAGGACGACCTGCAGTACTATAAGTGGCAGTTCAACCTCGTGCAGAGCAATGAGGTCAATGCCTGGTGTATGCCTGGCGGACTGATCTGCGTCTATGAAGGCATCCTGCCCGTCACCAAGGACGAGGCCTCGCTGGCCATCGTGCTCGGCCATGAGATCGCCCACGCCGTAGCCCGTCACTCTGCCGAGCAGATGAGCACCAAGATGAAGCAGCAGTACGGTGTGCAGACACTCGGTTCGCTGGCCAGCGTCCTCGGCATCGGCAGCAGTGCCGTATCCGTCGGACAGGCCATCGCCGCCCAGGGACTGAACTTCGCCAACCTGAAGTACTCGCGCAACCATGAGAGCGAGGCCGACCACATGGGACTCATCTTCGCCGCTATGGCCGGTTACGATCCTCAGGTAGCCGTCAGCTTCTGGCAGCGCATGTCGCAGCTCTCGGGCAACAAGCCCGCAGAGTTCCTGAGCGATCACCCCTCCGACGCCACCCGTATCCGTCAGATCCAAGGATGGATGCCCGAGGCCCTGAAGTACTACAAGCCTGCCAAGAGCGCCACGACGACCAAGACGGCCAAGACGCTTAAGATCTCTTCGAAGAAGACGAGCACCAAGAAGTCTTCCAAGAAGAAGTGATCGTTTCGTCGTTAAGTTCACGGCTGCAAAGGTAATCAGAATTTTCTGAATCGCCAAAACAAAAGGCATTTTTCTACCCCTTTGTCTGATGCACCCCATCACCACATATAGACTAAATACAAAGCGTCCTGGAAAGTCATTCCAGAACGCTCTTTTTTTGTTTAGTACCCGATACAGGATACGGTTCCCATCGCTGTCAGAATCGCCGTTGCCACCGACGCGATAATCTGCACAATCCACTTAAAAGTCTCCTTCTTCGTCATACGCTTTTGATTTTAATGGTTCTTGCTCTGGCAAGCGTCTCCTTACGTCGCCGAGCGTGTTGAATGGGAGAGGGCCCGGAGCCCTCGCCCCCCTTTTTACTTTTTTACCTTTTTACCTTTAAATCAGTCCTGGTCAAGCCCATCATCCCCGCCACCAGGATTCTGCGGATCCCCGCCTCCGGTCTCTGAGCCTGTCGAAGAGCCAGAGCCCGTCGAAGAGTCGCCACCCTGATCGTCAGTGCTGTCAGAGCCCTCGTTGTCCTCGATATCCCCGCTGTCGCTCGAGGTCACGCGCTTCAGCACGGTGCCGTCCTCGTCGAGACAAGTGATCTGAATCGAGGTGTTCTTCAGCTCGTCCTTCACCTCCACGTTAGGCGTGAACACGATGCGACGCACGCTGATCAGATTGGTCTTCACGTCCTCCAGCTTCTCCACAGCCTTCGAGCGCACGCCGAAGCGCATGGTTCCCAGTCCAGGCAGAGGGATGGAGTGACCTTCAGTCGCCCACGTACGGATCACCTCGCCAGCAGCGTCCCAAGCCGCCTTGATCACACCTGCGGAAATACCAGAGTGAGTAGAGGCCTCCGCGAACACCTTCTTCTCCTGGATGGGGGTGTAAAGGTCAGGACGCATCACGAACTTCTTCACACCCGGGTTCTTGCCGATCTTAAGCTCTCGGCGCTGAGCAATCACTTTAATAGCCATACTTTGAATAGTTTTTAATAGTTAGTAAAAATTTTTAGTATATCTCTCACATGTCGTTCCAGAGTGCCTCATCAGGGCCTATTAATCGAAAAACTTGCTAGGATTAATGCGCGCAAATTCTAGATTTAAATCTCGCAATTTTTCTCCTTAATGGCCACCGCCTCAGTATCTCTCATCGACAGTGCAAAGGTACAAAAAATTCAAATACGAAACAAGCCTTTTTCGAATTTATTTCGAATTTATTTCAAATGTTAAAACGCTACCCGTTTGCCGTTTTGCCGTTTCGCCGTTGCATTTGCAGAATCCATATGCGCACCATCCACTCCTATATATTATATATAATTATTATATATTATAATATATAATAATTTTAAAAGATATATACTATCCCCCAACACCAAATCGCAAAAACCAAATGTAACGGCGAAACGCCTAAACGGCTAAACGCCTAAAATGATAGGGAATAATTTGGTGAAGTCGGAAAAATCACCTACCTTTGCACAACAATCAGAATGAATACATTATGAAACCAGCAAGGATC
>Ga0256404_1002225_pt1 | contig 43657 bp, 39 predicted proteins | sample RumenRJG_01DNA_FD_185990 | JGI IMG/M metagenome (GOLD analysis project Ga0256404, IMG submission 185990) | Bovine rumen microbial communities from Lethbridge, Alberta, Canada - RJG_01 | ecosystem: Host-associated > Mammals > Digestive system > Stomach > Rumen | place: Canada: Alberta | collected... | reverse complement strand
CGTTACATTGCGGGTGTCTATTGCGGCGGTGTCCCACCTCTTCCCATTCCGAACAGAGCAGTTAAGCCCGCCTGCGCCGATGGTACTGCGCGACAATGCGGGAGAGTAGGTGGATGCCCCTTTTTTTTACGAGGAGCCTGCGTCAAGCGACGCGGGCTCTCTTTTTTTTGGGGGGATGGAGTAGAGGAGTAAGGAGTTGGGGAGTAAGACAAATCATCGTCGAACTCACGTTAATTTACAAATCCAATTCTTTTAGAATTTCTGATTATTTCATTTTGACAATAAGATCTAACGTTTGAAATATCTTGATGGTGTCCATAGAGGATACTGTCAACAATCTGTTTTCGTGCGATATTCTCAATCTGACCGCCACTGAAATCGTAGCTCTCTGCAAGACTACTCGCTTCTTCACAACTTAGGGAAGGTAACATGGCATTCCAAATTTGTTTTCTGGTAGCCACAGTTGGTTTATCAAAACAAATTTTATAAAGGAAACGACGTTCGAATGCAGCATCCAGATTATTCGTGAGGTTGGTTGTGGCAATCATGATTCCAGAGAGATTCTCCATAGCCTGAAGAATGATGTTCTGACACGCATTCTCCATCTTGTCAACTGCCGCATCGGTATTATTTGAGCGTTTGTTGATAATCGCATCTGCCTCGTTGAAAAGTAGGATCGGACAAATGTCATACTTCTTGACCATTGCCTCGTACTTACTGAAAATTCCCTGTATCCTTTTCTCACTCTCACCAACCCACTTTGATTTCATTTCAGATATATTGACTTGAAAGATTGGGCGTCCAGTCTTACGACTCAGTTGTAGCACAGTTTCGGTCTTTCCTGTGCCTGGGGAACCATAAAAGAGACAAGTGAAGCCAGTACGCATATTTGCTTCTTTAAGACGCTGCTGAATATCCTTGAACCTATCTAACGATAGTAGTTTTGCCAAGCGTTCTATCTCTTCTAATTCACGTTCATTGTAATACATTCTCTTTTCTACGATTCCATCAGGCAAAAGCAATAAGTTACTGATGGTTCCATCCTTTGTATCTATGTATTCCTCAAGTTCTACAAGGGTAGTTTCTAAAATCTTGTCTGTAAGACAGAATTTGTCTGGTTCAACCATGCCATTGACGGTGTAGTTTTCCATCCACCCTTTTTTCATCAATATACAAGTGTTGGCATTTAGAACGAAGATGAAAGACTTGATGCCCGTTTCTTCTGGGAGAATTCGTAAAATCTCTGAAGACGAAATATAATCCGAATGGTTTTCTATCTTATCCATCACAGTGAGAAGAACTACCATCACGGCTAGGTCGTTCAGCTCGGACGTAAGCAAGTCTTTTGAGAATGTCAGATGCCTTGTTGCCTCCAAAAGTTGTCTGACATTTCTAACGATGTCTTCATAGAGCCCTTTATCGCGTTTTAGCATCTCTATCCATTTGGAAATTTTTGTATAGACATCGTATGCTGTGTAGTCTTCATATTTCTTGGGGTTATATGGTATATTGTCTATGATAGCTTCCATAAACTCTTCACGAATGCGGTATTCTAATGAGTATCTTGACATACTCCATTGCACAAAATGCCTGTAATGTAAATCATCCAGTTCTTTTTTGTGAATACGAAATTTGATAGGTGAACATTTCGTATAACTTGACATGTCGTTTAGAGATTGAGATACGTCGCTATTAGCGAGTATGGCAAGCATAATCGATTGAAAATGAGTAACATTTAATTTCTTGCTGACAAAATTGATAGCGTCATCGCACTTGTTGTAAAACTCTGGTGAAAGTTTACTATCGCAAGATACTTCATAAATCATCTCAAATGCCGATGCCAGAGTAAAAATCTCAAGTTTCTTTTTTGTCATTTTCCTTTCTTTCTTTACCATAGTCATTTGTTTAATTGAAAAAAATATCTAAAATCTCAATAGCCCTCCATATATATGTATTTTTTTACGAAAAAAAAGACTAAAAAACGGTGTTTTTGCCACTTGATATGCAAAAACACCGCAGAAGAAGGCGTAAAAAAATAGTTTTTCGTCGAAAATTTGGCACCGCCAGGCTAATGCTCGCCAAAATGATAGGTAGCCACCAGATTCTTGTTGGCATCAAAAGTTTGTATCTCGAATGGAGACAAGTCTTCTTCTTCCTCTATCTCGTAGCCAATAAGTGCTGCGGGTCTGTATAACGTATGCCACAATGCAAACTTCGAGTCCTCAATAGTCTTGAAATTACCGATGAACCTAACATCAAGGTCATCAGTATCTTCCAAATCCTCCATGCTTTGATGCACAGTTCCATTTTCAAGTTCCTTGGCACAGTATATCCTTGCACTACAGGCATCTGCCTTTGATGAAGATATTGGCGAAATAGATTGTCCATCATTGAGGGTGATAATTGGCCATTCATCGCAGAACAGTTTTGCAAACTCATCAGGGCTATCCGTATGGATGGGGATTATGGCCTTTGGCTGAAGATGACGGAAGAGCTCGCGCATACTCTTCATATCGCAATGGCCGCTGGTGTGCAGATACTGGTAATCGTTTCCTAACGACTGAGCAAGTCTCGGATTGTATGCATCCGTGCCTTCTTTCAGATAACCTCTCCACATGGACAGGTATTTCTGGGTGTCGCCAGGCAGACGCTCTATCAGGTGGTCGAAACGTTCGTTCGCTTGAGCAATAAGTACGCAACCCTTCTGCTCCAACAGGTATTGAAACTTGTCCGATACTCGGAATTCTCCATTCTGGTCATATTGCAGCACTAAAGGCTCGTACTCCTCGCAATACTTATACATTCTGGATTTCCCCCAAATACGGTCTCTGCCAATGACAATATCCATCATCCGCTTCTGATAACTACTGACGATGAACGGTCGGCCTGCGCTTTGGGCTGCATGATACAGAGCAAACAGACGGTCAATATTGGTGGAAGAGAGATAAACGATATGGTTCTTATGTTCTCGAAAAGAGGCTTCGAACTGGCGTTGTAACTCATGCTCGGACAGACTTGTTGCTTCTGGACGGGCAATATTAGTCCCTTCGCAAACCACATAATCAACCTTTCCTATAAACTTCTCAATCACCTCTGGCAGTTTTTTACTCCTGAAACCATGTGTTCTGAAATCGCCTGTATGGAAGACACTTACGCCATCTGCTGTAATCTTGAAAGCAGAAGCATCAAAAGCCGAATGATCTACAACAATTGGCATGATGATGAAGGGACCGAACGAGAACTCTTTGCCTGGAATAAAGGTGTTCGCCTGTTTCAGTCGTTCATCCATCTGTTTATGTTTCTCATTGACAGACGACAAGTGTTCAGATGCATATTGCTGTATATCCCTTCCGATTGCACTCATGTAAATGGGCAGAGATTCAGGCAACTCCGTGATGCACCCTATGTGGTCGCCATGATAGTGTGTAATCAGCAACGCGCTTTTCGACAAATCGCCATGGGTTAAGCCTTCGACTTGCAAATCACCAGTCTTTGGACTACCTGGCAGTTCTTCGCCATAATCGACGAACAACCGCCAACCGTTGTGTTCGTATTCTGTGACACAACCGCCTATCTGGTTTGTGCCACGATGAATGGTAATTTTCATTCCTAAACCACTTTTGAAAGGTTTTGACACTTTTTTCTGTTCATCGGAGTTCGAATAAATTTTGCTCCGTCTTCGGGTCTTTTTATCGTCGCTCATAATCTCTATAATTATTTAAAGTTCGTTATTTGGTTATAGTATGCCTCTATTATATAATATACGAGAGGAAATAGTGTTTTGTTGTATAAAGTTACAATACTATGCAAAAATACCGCATAATAGGACGTAAAAAGGTCTTTTTTCTGCTTTGAATTTGAAAAGCCCGACCTTCATGCTCATATTCTGTAACACAACCGCCTATCTGGTCTGTGCCACGATGGATTGTAATTTTCATAATCGTTCTTTTATGTCAACTTATTGCTCTTTACTAGCGTTCCATCAGATTCGCATGTGTATGCTTTCATATTAGGAAGGAATAGCTTTTTGACATCACGAAATCGATTGCATATGGTAGGTGACAAACCATTTTCTTCTCCCACAATTACATAAGTTTCAATCTTCCCAGATATTTTTAGAGGTATGGATTTTTTTTCTGGAATATTAATGATACCTAAATCAACTTTTTGTTTTATCATCTTTATAATATTGTCTGATACTTCTTTGTTTTCTTTTAGGAGTTTATGGAATTGATCGTTATAGAACCTAACTTGAATGGGGGATAAAGACGTTTTCTGAGGGTCATTTTGTTTCAGTTCCATAATGATGATATCGCCATTCCATGTCATTGCCAAGAAATCGAACTCTCCGTACTTGGAAGAAATGTCTTTTGGCAGCCTTCCTTTATAATCCCTCCTTAAATTCCTAATCAATGCCTCTATGTTCGATATGATATCTTTGTTCCAAGCAGTCTTAGTAACCTCATCTTTGAATCCAACGACCATTTCTTTATCAATGATAATGAAATCATCACCAATCTTTGTGTTAAAGGTGTATCTACGTCCGATAAGATTTTGATAAAAACCTTCCTTTTTTCCTTCGTCTGATTCGTAATAGCGATTTAAATTAGGAGTCTTTTTTATGTTGCTCAGATACTCTACAAAACTTTTCTCTGTTGGACGTTCAAAAAAATCTGTTGGGGCGATTTTCTTATAAGCATCAGCAGCATCTATTTTATAGCCGTTCCGACGAGAAGCAAAAGTTAAGACTCTGCCTGTTCCTCTATATACAGAGAACCAAGACCTTCCTTGTTTGGGATCATGTCCTGTCTGTAAGTCGAGTTCAGAAGTATTCTTCACAAAATGGATGAGCCAAGGATAATCATTAAGAACTTTTGAAATGAATGAGTCATCCATCGTTCTGTCATAATAAGTGGTAAAATCAGTTTCTTTCATATTGTTATTTATAACAGTTAAACATATTTTTAATCCTCTCCTTCATCTTTCCTCTCAACTCCTCTGGCTCCAAAACCTCCACCTTTTCTCCCATTGCCAGCAATTGACTCACTAAGTCAGGTGTTATGCACAGTCTATAGGTGAATTCAGCGAACTCGCCATACTTTGAGCGACCTTCGGATTGGCTTTTGTGGAGCGGAGTAGAGCGAAGGTATTCTGCTTGCTCACCATAAGCACGGATTTTGACTTTCACAATGGGTAGGTTCTCGTTCACATAAATACCCAAAACGTTGGCAAAATATTTCCTCGCATCGAAATCCTTAGGCAACTTAAAACTCTTTTTAAGGACTTTCAAATCGAGTATGCGGTCGAGGGCAATAGTTCGCAACCCTTCTTGTTGCTTCAGATACCCCAACAGATACCAACGGCGATTGAAAACTTTCAAAGCATAGGGCTGCATGTGGAATTCTTGCCTTTGCTCAACTTTAAATTGCTGATAGCCAATCATCAATTCCAGATGATGCATCATTGCTTCCATAATGGGGGGCAGAAATGCTTGCCCCAAAGGTATTTCTTCAAGCAGAACCCTATCTTTCAATCCGTTGAAGGTAGCAAAGTCCTTGGGAATGCTGTACTTTTCCAATAGCCATTTGGACAGTTTGTTTTCATCTATCGCCTCAGGGTTCTTCACAAAATAGACATTCTTTGAACGGTCGCATTCAATGTTTATTCCGAACATTTCCTTGATGCCCTTGCGATGTTCGTGAAAAGTACGAAGCGGTATCGGCCCGTCACTGGCAGGACAATCTTCCCATAACTTATTAATCTCTTCGAATGTTAAGTGAGCGCTGGTCAGCAACGTGTTGAGAAGCCAAATGTATCTATAATATGTTTTGCTGATCATTTGCTCGTTTAAAAAGATGCTTGCGTTAGCGAAACGCAAGCATCTATTGTTTTGATGAATCGATTTTTACTTGATGTTCGGCTCTTCGAGACCAAGACCGCGCTTGCGATCGACCACTTTTAGCACGAGGCCGAGAATCAATGCTGCCACACCGAGGCAGGCGAGCATCACGAGCGGCCAGGTGTAGTCGAACTGCGTGGGGTCGCTGACGCCAGGATTGGTCTTGTCGAGTACCTTGCCGATGAGCAGCGGGAAGAGCCACAGACCGATGTTCTGAATCCAGAAAATCAGTGCGTAGGCCGAACCGATGACTTTCGCATCGACCAACTTCGGAACGCTAGGCCACAGCGATGCCGGCACGAGCGAGAACGATGAGCCAAGCACGAGAATCGTGACGTAGGCGATGACGATGCCGCCAACGGTGTTGCCTTTGAACATCGGGAGTACGAATGCGAAGGTCAGGTGGCAGGCAATCAGCAGCAGCGAGCCCAGAACGAGCATCGAAGCAGCCTTACCCTTGTGATCGACATAGCTTCCCAAAATCGGTGTAATCAGCACGGCCAGAAGTGGGAAAACAGCGAAAATCGACTCTGCCGACTGGCGCATGTAGCCCATGTAGCAATAGGTGACGAGGGCGACGAACGACAGGCCGAGAAGACCGTATTTCTTCGCCTTGTCTTTCATGAAATTCGACGAGAAACCAGCCGCAGCCACGATGAGCATGATGACATACTGGACGATGGTGACTTTGGGGCTTGCCCAGAACGAATCGGCAGCAGGCTCGGTCAGCGTGAGGTTGCACTGGAGCATGTTCACGGCGTATTTCTGGAACGGGAAAATGGCTGAATAGTAGAGTACGCAAAGCAGTGCGACGAGCCAGAAACCGCTGTCGGAAAGGATTTTTCCGATGTCCGAAACCTTGAACGGGTCGTCTTTTTCTTCAGCCTCGCCCGTCTGTGAATCGAGTTTCTTGTCCATGAAGAAATAAACCACAAACATGATTAAAGCGATGCACATGAGCACAACACCGAAGGCGACGCTTCTCGTGACGCTGATTTGTCCGCCGAGTTTGGCGAAGAAAGGCGAGAAAATCATGCACGTGGCCACGCCGAGACGCGCCAATGCCATTTCAGAACCCATTGCCAATGCCATTTCGCGGCCTTTGAACCACTTGACGATACCACGCGACACGGTGATGCCCGCCATTTCACAACCACAACCGAAAATCATGAATCCGACGGCGGCAAACTTAGCAGAGGCAGGCATTCCTTCGTAGAACGGCGACACGCCGAGTTCGTCGAACAGCGGAATGTAGTTCAGGTTGTTCGTGAACCACGTTTCCAGTCCGCTTCCAGCGAATGATTCAGCCACGGCATACCACTTAATCACGGCACCGACGAGCATCACGGCACCCGAGAGCACCGCCGTGAAGCGCACGCCCATCTTGTCGAGGATGATACCTGCGAAAATCAGGAAAAACACGAAGACATTGAGGAACACCTCAGAGCCTTGCATCGTTCCGAAGGCCGTAGAATCCCATCCGCGAGTCTCCTGCATGAGGTCTTTGATGGGTGAGAGTATATCCATGAAGATATACGAACAGAACATGGCGAGAGCCAACAGCAACAGGGCAGTCCAACGCATGCCTGCCGAGTCGCGAAGAGTTTTTTGAATTGCTTGTGTCATATTAATTTACAATTTACAATTTACAATTATCGGTTATTTTTTCAGCCAGCGGTCGAGCCAGTTGAAGAAGGTGCGCTGCCAGAGAACGCCGTTTTGGGGCTTGAGAACCCAGTGGTTTTCGTCAGGGAAGATGAGCAGTTGTGCTTCGATGCCCTTCATACGTGCGGCGTTGAAGGCCGACATGCCCTGCGTGGCGTTGATGCGATAGTCGAGTTCGCCATGGATGCAGAGAATGGGCGTGTCCCACTGATCGACGAAGCGATGGGGCGAATTTTCGTAGGTTTTCTTGGCATTTTCGCTTCTGTCCTTGTTCCAGTAGGCATCATCATATTCCCAGTTCGAGAACCAGTTTTCTTCCGTTTCGGTGTACATGGCTTCGAGGTTGAAGGCACCGTCGTGGGCGATGAAGCACTTGAAGCGCTTGTCGTGGTGACCAGCGAGGTAATAGACCGAGAAACCGCCGAAAGAAGCACCGACAGCACCCATGCGGTCTTTATCGACATAGGGCAGGTTCGCAGCGGCATCGTCGATGGCGGCGAGGTAGTCGTTCATGCACTGACCCGTCCAGTCGCCACTGATTTGCTCAAGCCATTTCTGTCCGAAACCGGGCAGTCCGTGGCGGTTGGGCGCGATGACGACATAGCCCTGCGAGGCCATGATGTAGAAGTTCCAACGATAGCTCCAGAACTGGCTGACGGGACTTTGTGGACCGCCTTCGCAGAAGAGCAGCGTGGGATATTTCTTTGTGGGGTCGAAATGAGGCGGTTTGATGACCCAGTAGTGCAAATCCTCGCCCGTAGTGGTTTTTGTCCAGCGCGGTTCGCAGCTGCCGACGGCCATTTGCGAGAGAATATGCTCGTTTTCGTGGGTGATTTGCTTGATGGTGGTCTTTTCCGGCTTTTTCGAGTTGGGCGTGATGACGTAGAGGTCGGCTGGATGGAAATAGTCGTGACGCTCGGCGAGGATGTTGCCGTCGGCCATCATTTGCAGGCTTCCGAAGTCGGCTTGGAAGTTGGTGAGTTGCTTCACTTCGCCCTTCCAATTGACGGAATAGAGGTTCTCCGTGCCGTGCCAAACGCCGAGGAAATAAATCATCGCGTCTTTGTTGTTGCTCCAGCAGAAGTCATCGACGTTGGAATCGAAACTTTCCGTGATGTATTTCTTTTCGCCCGTTGCCAGATTATAAATGCAGAGGCGTTGGCGGTCGGCTTCGTAGCCGTCGCGTTCCATCGAAACCCATGCCACATACTTGCCGTCGGGCGAGAATTTCGGATTTTGGTCGTAACCGACGTTGTTTTTCAGATTTTCGGGAGCGTTCACCGCCTGATATTTCATCGTCTTCGTCGGGTCGATTTTCGGGGCTTTGTAATCAGCAGGCTTGCAGAGATTTTCAGCCTTTCCCGTTGTTGTGTCGTAGAGGAAGATGTCACTGTCGGTCGAAATGCTGTAAGCCAACCCCGTCTTTTTACGGCAGGTATAGGCGATGGTCTTGGAATCGGGGCTCCACGCGATTTGCTCAATACCGCCGAACGGCTCCATCGGGCACTCGAAAGGTTCTCCCTCGAGAATGTCAATGCCCTTGTCCGTGTCCCAGTTGATGTGCTTCGTGTCGTAAACGAAGGGATGCTGGATGTTTTCCACATAGTGATCCCAATGGCGATACATCAAGTCGTTGATGACCATTCCCGTTGTTTTCGGCAGGTCGTCGGGATTCTTCTGGATGCTTCCGTAATAGGGAATCGACTGAATCAGAATCACCTTTTTCTTGTCGGGCGAGAATAGGAAACCGTTCACCTCGCCGTCGGTCTGCGAAAGTTGCTTGCGATTGCCGCCGTTGATGTTCATCGACCAGACTTCGCCGCCCGTGATGAAGGCGATGCGGTCGTCGGAAAGCCACGCGGCATCGGTTTCGTTCTTGGCCGAAGTGGTTAGTTTCTTCTGGTTCTGGCCGTCGGCATCCATCACGTAGAGGACATGGTGGCTCTTGTTGTGTTTCACGCTGTAGTAGGCCACGTTGTAAACGATGTGCTTGCCGTCGGGCGAGGCCGCATAGCCGCCGATGCGTCCCATTGCCCAGAGGGCTTCGGGTGTCAGGGTGTCGGACTGCAACTTGATGTTTTGTTTTCCGATGTTCATTTCTTCTTTTTCATTTACGCAACCCAACGCGATGAGCGCCAGAATCGCAATGGTCATCAGTTTTTTCATACTTTTAAGTTTTATAGTTTTGGTTTGGTAATGATTTCCATGCGAAAGGGCGACTTATTTCTTCTTCACAGGGTCGCAGGTCAGGCCGCAGCCCAGTTTTTTGAAGATTTTCCGATCGACCTCGCTAAGCATCACAGTAGTGTGCACCTGACAGCCACGCAGTTGCGGCAGTTGTTCTAACGCTTTGCGGCAATTTTCGTCGCGCTGTGAAAGTACACTCAGTGCCACGAGTACTTCGTCGGTGTGTAATCGCGGATTGTGCCCTAAAAGATATTCGATTTTCGTTTTCTGGATGGGCTCGATCATGCTTTGCGGAATGAGTTTTTCCTTGTGATCGATACCTGCCAGATGCTTCGTGACATTGAGCAGCAGGGCGGCACAACAGCCGAGCAGCGGCGTAGTTTTCGAGGTGATGATGGTGCCGTCTTCCAACTCCATCGCTGCCGCGTGTTGTCCGCATTGTATTTTTCGCTCGTAAGCCGCCGTGGTGACGCGCCGTGTAGCCGTGGAAATCTTCGCCTGCTTGAAAAGCAACTGAATTTTATTCACCTCGCTTTCGTTGTCGGCTCCGTCGGCCATTTTGTTTGTGGCGGTGTAGAAACGGCGGATGATTTCGTCGCGCGAGGCATTGCAGCACACCTCGTCGTCGCTGATGCAGAAGCCAATCATGTTCACGCCCATGTCCGTCGGTGATTTATAGGGATTTTCGCCATAAATGCCTTCGAAAAGCGCGTTGAGCACGGGAAAAATCTCGACGTCGCGGTTGTAATTGATGGCGGTTTTTCCATAGGCTTCCAGATGGAAGGGGTCAATCATATTTACATCGTTGAGGTCGGCGGTAGCGGCCTCGTAAGCGATGTTCACAGGGTGTTTCAGCGGCAGATTCCACACGGGAAAGGTCTCGAACTTGGCGTAGCCTGCGCGGATGCCGCGCTTGTTCTCGTTGTAGAGCTGCGAGAGGCAGGTCGCCATTTTGCCGCTGCCCGGACCCGGCGCAGTGACGATGACTAATTCGCGCAAAGTCTCCACGTAATCGTTTTTGCCGAAACCCTCGTCTGAGGCAATCAGTTCGACATTGTGCGGATAACCGTCGATGGGGTAGTGGATATAGGATTTGATGCCCATACGCTCCAGCCTGTGGCGGAACTGGTCGGCGGCGTGCTGACCGTTGTAGTGGGTGATGACGACGCTGCCCACCATAAAGTCGCGCCGCATAAACTCGTCGCGCAGGCGCAAAACATCTTCGTCGTAAGTGATGCCGAGGTCGGCGCGAACTTTGTTGCGCTCGATGTCGTCGGCACTCACGACGATAACGATTTCGATACTGTCGCGCAGTTGTGCAAGCATTTTCAACTTCGAGTCGGGCTTAAAACCCGGCAATACGCGGCTGGCATGGTGGTCATCGAAGAGTTTTCCACCCAACTCCATATAGAGTTTTCCATCGAACTGGGCAATGCGCTCGCGGATGTGCTCAGATTGTATCTTCAGATACTTGTCGTTGTCAAATCCTATTTTCATATTTTTTCATATTTGAGAATCGTTATTTTCCAAGATTTTTGCGTTTTTGCGCGAGTTCCTCACGCTGTTTTTGCAGTCGTTGTTGCTCTTCCTGCATGGCTTGGAGCCGTCCAGCGAGTCCGCCGAGTTTCTTCTGCGGATTTTTCTTGTTTTCCTCGTATTTTGCTTCGAGTTTGGCAAGTAGTTTCGCGTCGTTGGTGGTTTTGCGGAGCACGAACATAATGGCTGCCGAGAAGAACAGCGACACGAAGTAGTAGAAATTCAGACCGCTCGAATAGTCGTTGAACATAAAGAAGAACATCAGCGGCATCAAGTACATCATCCACTGCATCATCTTCATTTGCTCGGCCTGAGCGCCCACCATCTGGTCCTTTTGCTGACGCATCGTCATATAGGAATAGAGGATGTTCGACACGCAGAACAGGATACAGGTCAGCGAGAGGTGGTCGCCGATGCCCCAGATGCTGTTTTTCCACTCGACGATGGGGTCGTAGGTCGAAAGGTCGTTGATCCAAAGGAACTTTTCGCCACGCAGTTGAATGGCGTTCGGCACGAAGTTGAACATCGCCACCCAAATCGGCATCTGAATCAGCATCGGCATACAGCCTGACAGCGGTGAAACACCGTATTTAGCGTATTCCTGCATCATCGCCTGCTGTTTCTGCATTTGGTCTTCGGGGTTGTTGAATTGCTTGGTCGCCTCGTCGAGTTTCGGCTTCAGCACACGCATTTTCGCCGACGACATATAACTTTTCTTCACCAGCGGATAGGTAATCGCCTTCAACAGCAAGGTGATGAGAATGAGCACGATACCCATGTTCAGACCGAGACCCGTGAGGAAGTCGAAAACGTAAATCGTGAAGAATCGGTTGATCCAGCGTACGATGGGCCAGCCCAGATAAACGAGTTTCTTCATCTGAAGGTCTTTGCCAAAGGTGCTTTCCGTTTCGACGGCCTGCAATTTGCGGAAGTCGTTCGGACCATAGTAGAATTCAAATTCTGAAGGCGTTTTGCCCGTCGGGTCGAAGAACGTCTTCATTTTTGCCTCGAATTGCTTCAGATAGCCCGAACCTTTCTCTTGCGGAATGCTCGTCATCAGCGAATTGGCGGCGAAATCGTTCTTCGCAATCATAATCGACGAGAAAAATTGGTCTTTGAAAGCCACCCAGTCGAGTGCTTCTTCGATTTGCTCGTCGCGTTTTTCAGACGTTTCGTTCAGGTAGTCGGTCGAACTGTCTTTTTCCTTGTAGGTCAGCGTGCAGTAGCGGTTTTCAAACATAAAACCCTTCTCCTGCTGCGGACAAAGTTCCTTCCAATTCACGTCCATCGTTTGCGTGTTCGGCGCGAAAAGTCCGTCCATACCCTCTACGCGCAGTTGCATGTGGAGCATATAGTCGCGACCGAGTTGATAGTCGAGCGTGATGGTTTTGCCTTCGCCAGCCGTCGCCGTGAAGGTCACGGTGGTGTCGCTGACGTTGGTCGGCACGAAAAACAGGTCTTGCGTGGCGATGTTCGACTCCTTGGCCGACAGCGTGTAGTTCAACTGCTGTTCGTCGCCTTGGAACAGCGTCACGTCGGGGTTGTCGTTGCGGTCCTTAAAGCCTTTGACGACAGCCTTTTCGACGGTTGCACCCTTCGAGTTGAGCGTCAGTTCCACCTTGTCGTTTTTCAGGACGACGGTCTGTGCTGCGCCCTTCATCGCGCTGTGGAAGAGGGCAGTGGTGTCGGTTTCGGCTTGCAGTTTGGCAGCGGCCTCCTTGGCGGCTGCTTCGGCTTGCAGTTTTTTCTCTTGGTTCATTCGCTCGACTTGTGCGATGGAATCGCGCACGAAGGCGGCACGTTGCTCCTCGACCGAGGGGCGGTTGAAATAGCTGAAGGCTATCAGAACGATAGCGATGAGGATGAATCCTGTGGTTGTGTTTTTATCCATTGTTATAATTTTGTTTTTTAATTTTAAATTGCAAATTTTAATTTTAAGTTGCAAAGTTACGATTTTTTTGTCTAATGGCAAAAGTTTTGTGGAAAAAATACGATTTGTTTTGTCAAATCAGAATAAGTTCGTACTTTTGCATAAAATTTGATATTTTACATAAAAATCATGAAGAAAAAATTGACTTTTTTATCGCTGATGCTCGGAGTAGTTGTCAGCGTACAGGCGCAGAACGCAACGACCATCACCGCACCGCTATTTCTGCCTTTCACTTATTATGAAAATGTGGCTCACGAGGCTCTTTCGCTCGACGAAAAGACTTCCGACGTGAACGCGACGTTGTTGAATTTCTATTTGAAGCGCCCCGATTTGGTGGCGACTTCGGAAAGTCAGTTGCGCGAACAGTACGACACACCCGAAATCACCGAGCCCGAACAGGTGGTGGTGACAACGCCGACACCCGAAATCACGGCTCCAGAAGAACCCGAGGCACCGCAGGTCGATGTCGAGGTGAAAAAGCCGAATTTCTGGACTTACAAAGGCGACGGATTCTTGCAATTCCTGCAAAACTATGTGTCGGGAAACTGGTACAAAGGTGGCGAAAGCAACTATTCGATGCTCTCTGCACTAACTTTGGAGGCCAATTACGACAACAAATCGAAATGGAAATGGGATAACAAACTCGAACTGAAGCTTGGATTCCAGACTTCGCCCTCCGACACGGTCAATAAGTTCAAAACCAACGAAGACCTGATTCGTCTGACTTCGAAGGTCGGTCTGCAAGCCTCGAAACGCTGGTACTACACGCTCCAGTTCATCGGCTACACGCAGTTTACACGCGGCTTGAAAGCCAACGACCGCCGCACCTATTCCGACTTCATGTCGCCGTTCAACCTCAACCTCTCGCTTGGTATGGAGTACAAGATGGAGTGGTTCAACAAGCGACTCACGGGAACAATTAATATTTCGCCTCTCGCCTTGAACTATCGCTATGTCGATCGCACGATTTTCATCAACAACGACGGCAGCGAAATTTGGTTCCCCACGCGCCACGGTATCGACCCCGACAAGCATCACCTGCTCGACTTCGGTTCGCAGTTCGTCATCGACTACACGTGGAAACTGGCCGAAAACATCACATGGAAATCGCGCATGTACGGCTTCACGAGCTACAAGCGCGTCGAATATGAATGGGAAAACACGTTCTCGTTCCAATTCAATAAGTACATTTCCTCGAAACTCTTCCTCCATCCGCGCTTCGACGACAACCGCGCCCGCGACGACAAGCACGGCTACTGGATGTTCAAGGAATTCTTCTCGATTGGTTTCAACTACGGCTTTTGAATTTTCTTGACAAACAAGCATCTTCTTGAAAGGATGCGATAGATTTTCTTGACAAATGCGGCCAACCGACAGCATTTTTCAACGCGCTCCACTGCTCAGAATGGTCATCATGCTCATTCTGGGCATTTTTGTCGGCGATTTCGTCGGCCATTCGGTGCCGCTGTGGGTTGGACTGGGCATTTCGGGCGTTTTTCTTGCCATCTACTTGCTGCTGAGGAATTTACGGAATCGAAAAACGATTTTTCGTCGAATCCTCACCCGATTCTATGGTTTTCTGCTGATGACGGCCTGCTTCATGCTCGGTTTTTATTTGGTTTCGGCAGAAAAACGCGACCTCGTGCGGCATTTTCCCGACGGAAGAGTGGCATTCGAGGCCGTTTTGGTCAGCGAACCCGTTGTCAGGGGAAAAGTGATTCAGTGTGAATTGATGGCGATGCCGCAGGGAAAAAAGCCGTTCCGACTGCGTGCCTCGATTCTTCGCGACACGATTCACCGACGCTACGAACGGCTGCATTTCGGTGATGGAATCCGCGTTTTTTCACGTATTTCGCAACCCGAAGTAGTTCAGCGGCTGTCGAGTCAGGGAAATTTCGATTTTCGCCGATGGTTACAGGTTCGCGGCGTGGTGGGGCAGACTTTCATTTCGCATACAGGATGGACGAAAACCCAGGTGAGTTTGCAGCCGCTGTCGTTGGCTGAACGGGCGAAAATCCGTCTGATGCGATTCCGTCAGAAAGGCGTCGAAGCACTCCACAATGCTGGACTCAACGAAGAGGAATTGGCGGTGGTTTCGGCGATGGTTTTGGGTGACAAATCGTCGCTGACGAAGGAACTCCGCGAAACTTATTCTGTCAGTGGTGCGTCGCACGTTTTGGCGTTGTCAGGCCTGCATCTCGGCATCATCTATTTCCTTCTGTCGTTCATCTTCGTGCGAATGGGCTGGCGTGTCGCAGGCCAACTTTTCACGTTGCCCGTCATCTGGCTTTTCGCGATGATGGTCGGCTTTTCGCCTTCGATTGTTCGTGCCGCTACGATGCTCACCGTCTATGGCATCGTGGCGTTGCTCGGTCGTTCCGCCTTTTCGCTCAACACACTGTCGTTGGCCGCCATCGTCATGCTCGTTTTCAATCCGTTAGCCCTTTGGGATGTCGGTTTTCAACTCTCGTTCATGGCCGTTTTAGGCATCATCGTGTTCTTTCCACCTTTCAACCAAGTTTTTGACTATATTTTAGAAAAAATATTGACAAAAGAAAACCGAATCAAACGTGTTTTCCATCGAATTGTCAGTTGGATTTTTGGACTGGCAGCCGTCAGCATCGCCACACAAATGACCACTGCGCCCCTCGTCGGCTACTATTTCGGACGCTTCCCCGCCTATTTCCTCGTGACGAACTTCGTTGCCATTCCCCTCGTCACCATCATTCTTTACGTTGCCGCCGTGTTTTTCCTTACGATTGCCGTCGAATCGCTGTTTGGAATGTCGTTGATGACCATAAAAAGCACGCTCGGAAGCGTGCTTTACACCATTTCGTCCTTCTTGAACAAATGTTTGGAAACCATCGCGTCGTGGCCCGGCTCCAGCATCGAAAATATCCGGCTCACCAGCCTGCAAACCTTCTTGCTTTACGTCCTTCTCATCGTAATTTGCGCGATGGTGGTTCGTGCGAAAAAAATGTATCGCGACTATCGGCTCACTAAATACAGATAGCCCATTGGTTATTTTTCTAACTCATTGATAGGGTTGATAAAGAATAGTAGTCGCTGTGGCTCCCAACGCCAATCGCCTTGTGGAATAAAACTGCTGATACTATAATGCAAATGATGTGGCTTACCTGCCGCATTACCCGTATTTCCAACCTTACCAATCACGGACTTCTTCGTTACAATAGCACCAATATGGGTGTTCATCTCACTCAGATGAGCATAATAGTGTAGCCTCCATCCCGAACTCAAGATTAAGATGCAGTTGCCGCCAGCCCCTAAGTTGTGGCCTGTGGCAACAACAATTCCACCAATAGCGGGATGTACTTTGGTTCCTTTCTTGGCGAAGATGTCTATTCCTGCATGTTGATGGTCGCCCCACGGATGCCAGAACGACTTGGGGTTATAACTCTCCTTTTCGCAACCTTCAACTGGATTCTGGATTTTAGTGGGCAGTAGCAGATTGATTAAGAACAGTGCTGTCATGCACAAAAAGACAATCTTTAGTCTCTTTTTTCTCATGTTTTTTTTATAAATTGTTAGCTGAGTATTGGCACTCATTGATTAGATTTTCCTTGACGAGTGCAAAGTTACGAAAGATTCATACGGCAACAAAAACAATCCCTCCATCTTGTATGAAATGGCGAGATTGTTGTACGAAACACCCTGCAAGGTGGTGTTAGGTTGTAGATGTTGCATGGCGCTTATAAATTAAAATTTCTTTTCAACGAACTGATTAGCTCTGAAGCACTAATTCTTCCCAGTCCAATAGACTTCATAAAATCGTGATTAGGAAGATCATTCTCTACAGCTTCGAAGAATGCTCCAATATCTTCTTGTAAAGAATTTGGTATTTCAAATCTCTCTTCAGTGGGAATTATTGCAGCCAAGCGTATGATATCCTTCTTATGCTTTTCTATCTTGTCGGTATCAATGTTCTCACCTGCATTTTTTTTACTTCTTAGATCAATATATGCTTTTGCTTTCAAACAAACCAGCGACTCTATATTGGCTAAATGAATTCCCTCATACACTTTGCTGTGACTGATTGTAAAGGTGTAATACACGTCATCCATCAATATAGCAGAAAGGCTTGAAACACCATCTTCGATATGAATAGGCTCCAAACGTGCATCCGCAGGAATAACAAGCCCGTCAGCTTTGCGTGAAAACAACTCAACTTGGTGAGGAAATCTCTTATCCTGAGGATTTATGAATCGGAAGTATTCATGCTTGTCTCTACCCCGTTGTCTCGACATATATCCTCCACTATTAATAAAAGTCCAGAATTGTTTGCCAAACTCTGGTGAAAGAGCCTCTGCCACAAGTATCAAGTCTAAATCCTTTGTGGCTCTTGGATTCTGTGCATATTCTTCTTCGTACCAATGACAGGCGGCCCCACCGATTAACACATAATTGTCTGTATAATCCCTGAAAAACTCTTGCCAGACTTCTATTCCTCTAACCATTTTATGTTTTTAATTAAATTTTTCAATTCCATACGTACTCGCTCATCATCGTTTGTTTGCAAGCTAAGATATAATGATAACGGGTCAATAATATTATCCTGTGCCAACAACATAGGATCGTAACGCCACACTTCAACCATACAGTCTCCGTAACTTTTGTTCAGCATATCCTTATGTTCCTTTGCCCATAATTTGGAAACAGCTTTACAGGGTGTTTCTGGGGATGCCATCATTGTCAACTTTTCCAATGCGCTCTCTCCAGCATCAGGTTTATCTGCTATGCTACTATTCTCTGCGTAAACAACACGTTCAACCGGAGAAGGCATCATTGGAAGTGCCTTGTTCCAAAAGAGTTTTCCTTTCTCGACTATTACAAGTGACTTTTCCTTACCTCCATCCATCTTTACCAGTTCCTTGCCTTCTAACCATCGCAAAGCCCTATTCATACTCGCATATGACACGTTAAACTTTTCTGCGAGATTCTTGGCAGTCCAGCCATTCAAGTTACCACGTTGCAAATGGTAAAGCAATAGACATTGTGCTATACCAGGCATTACTTCTTCATCCAGTTTTCTGCCATCCTTCACTTCCCTTAGGTTAACCAGTAATGAAGGTACATATATCTGCTTGTCAGGAATGATAAAGTTTACCGCACCATCTACCATTCGTGATATGTGATAAGATTTTGCATGATTTATTACAAATACGGCATACTTCCCAACGAGTCTTATCATCATCGCTTGGTGCTTTTGCAACTGTTTAGGGGTATAGTCATCATTACGCACCTCCATCAATATTATTGGCACCCCCATCAACTCAGACTCATAGCAAAGGTAAGACCCCGTTATAGCAAGCGGCAACTTGCCTGAGATTTGCTTATCTAAGGCCTTTATCGGCATATCCTGCCCACTCATTTTCTTGCAATAAATTCTGACTTGCTCTATCAGTTTATCCATAACTGCACATTTTAAATCGCCGTTTATTTTGTGCAAAAATAGTGATTATATTTTATTAATCAAACAATTATATAAATTATTTATTGTATTTTAAGAAAAATTATATTACCAAAGCCGCCTTGCCCCAGCACTCGCTCTATTTAATAACCTGCTTGCGCTCGGACTTCCAAGAACAAGTTCTTATGTCTCTCGCTTACTCGCAGCTTTTTTCGCTTTTGCTCAACAACTCGTGTGTATTTTCCACCTTGCAAGGTGGTGTTAGGTTGTAGGTGTTGCATTATTTTAATTTTTGTGGCGTGTATTGTTCCAAATTCCAATGTTTCCAAATAACAGCATATGGACATAACTCTTTGTCATGACATTTTTTCCATGGAGAGTTACAACATCTTTCATCTATTAGATTCTTATCTGAAGATTTGCACCAATTGTACATTTCACATTTAATCAAACCTTTATAAAAAAGTTCTTCAATTTGTCTTATTGCTAAAAATATACCTATTTCCCTATTGCCATTATCTACACTTGGATACACATAGAATTCTTTCTGCCTATTCATTATAATTGGAGAACCTAGTTTCTTTAATAAGTTTAAAAAACATACGTTCTTATTTAATTTTCCTCCTTGTGCTATATCTAATAGCCAATATTTATTGCTTTCACGCATTTGTATGGCTGTCGTTATAACCAGTTCTATCCAATTACAGATGTGAGAAAAACTATTATCATTAAAATATGATTTTAAGCAGACTTTAACGGTATTTGCCAAGTCTTTATATCCCCCTAACATCTCATTCCCCATTTTCTCATAATAATAGCAATACACATCTTCTGGCTTTCTTACAGAAACTTGATTCTTCGCAATCTTTTCCATAAAGTCAATAAACACTTCTGCTGGATTTGAGAACATTAAAGATATATCACATAATGCTAAAACTTTCAATTTATCAGCCGCAAAATCTTTACAATAGAATGAAGAAATAATTACTGCCGCATTGTATGGATAATCAGGAGACTGTTCATATTCTTTTGGACAATTTAGCTGTTCCATCAAATAGGCCATACTCTCTTTTATGGCATAAGCTCCAAACGTAAAAGAATCGTCTTGTGTTGTATAAACATCTATACCGATTAACTTGTCTATCTTTCCAATATTAATATCTATTAACGATTTCTCAATTGAACTAATAGTAAACTTTTGAATATCGGTACCCCAATCACCTATTGTGGCATTCGTTATTTTGAAATTAGTAGAAATGCTTTTATGTCCTAGTTCATAGGATATTGGAACAGAAAAGACTTTATTTTTACTTTTATATATTTGATTGGCTGTCTCATGAATATACTCACTATAACAATATGTATTGTGTAGGCAATAATAAGTTGTAATATCTTGTAAAAAGTGTATATATTCGTGGTAGAATATACAAAAGTCACGTTTTGACATTTTGTCAATTTCAGAACAAGTGTCAATATGCATTTCGAAAAAAGCTGGTATATAAACACCTGCCTCATTGGAGAAATTCATATTATGATGTATCAGTTGCATAGTTGTTTCATTAATTCACCAATATCTCGCTATCTTAATTGCTTTTGAAGTCAAAAACGTTATGCCAAAGCCTCCTTGCCCCAGCACTCGCTCTATTCTATATTTTCCACCCTGTAAGGTGGTGTTAGGTTGTAGATGTTGCATAGTTTATTTATATAGTTTAAAAACAGACTTAAAATTACTTGTTATCTGCATTTCTTCTTCCAACGGATACTTTTTTATCATCTCATTGTAAGCTATCTCTATATTATTGCTCTCGAGGAACACGTCATAAAAAATTGTCAACAGTTCTTTCGCCCTCATAGCATTCACCTCTTCTTCACAAGCAAGTACACTTACATGAGTAGTCTTAGAGGAAGCGAAGTATGATGCAGAACGGCAGGAAACAAATATAAGAAGAACTTTCTTTTGAAATTTATGATATAGTTTTTCTGTGACTTCATCAATTTTCTTCCATTCAACATATTCTACGAAGTCTTCTTTATTTTGCGATTCCGCATCTTTGAATGTCAAATTATATTCGCACGAATGAGCATCTATACAAATAACAACATTATTGTCGCTAGCGATTGAAGAGTTAACCCATTCAAATGCCATATTTAATTCATTAAATGATTTAACCTTAATTGGAGGTATTACAATAGCATTTGAATTGGGATGTTCAACAAGATGATTGTAAAGCAAATTTCCTGCAGAATCTCCGTCTGTTGCGCAAAGGCTTTGGATAGGAACAAAATATGTCATAATACTATAATTCTTAAATACTATTCCACATCTTTACTTTCACCATTGATATAATTCTTATATTCAATAGACTTGACTATTGCTTCACCCACAAATAATCCTTCATATCCTTTGTCCAATATCAGGTTATTTCTGTTTTCAGTCATTGAATTCCAATAATCTCTACATGCTTTATCAAGTTTTTCGTGAGTGAACTTATCTCCAAGAAGATTGAAGCAATCCGACATGAACCAATATAAGTCTCCGGTTACTTCAAGAGTTAGTAGCTTGTATGGGGTATTCTGCCTCCCATACATGATATATGCCCATTCGTAAGCATTCTCTTTTGAAAAACAGACATATAAGCAATTGTCTCGTCGAGGGAAACCATTAGGACGATGTTTTTCCAATGTCTCTTCTTGACGTTTTTTGTAATCTCCTATTGTTTTCCATTTTGAAGGCAAAGCACGGTCACCTACTTTAACTTCAGCTTCAAAAGGAATAATTCGATAAACTATATGATCTTTTACTACCATCTCAATTTCAATTTACATCTTTGAAAAACCTAATTTACGACAGCTCTTATACACATTCCCACATAATACGCTTCTCGTATTAATGTTGGCTGAACTGGGGGATTCTGATATTTGTTATTTTGAATATGTACATGATAAACCCAACACAGATTGTATTGATTGTCCAATTCTGCGGTTGCTGTCCATAGCGTTATAAAATAGCCTGAATGCTTTTCTTTTTCTGAATAATAGCCTGCGGCAGGTATAAATATAGCTTTACCATTGGGACCGGTTATACAGAATCCATCTGTTCCATTGTATCTTGCTGGTTTCCATTTGCAATTATCAATAAGTTCTTGGAACTCAATCTTTGTTGGCATTCTCCAATTTCCACCTAAATTAGTGTGGGCAGCATCATATGAAGATCCAGAAATGTTAACACCTATATCCTTTCGTATGCTATTCTGCGTAATGCTTCCATAATCTGTTTTGGCAGATGTTTCACCCCAAGCAAAATAGGATCCATAAACTTCTGGAGAATTTGCTCCTACATTACAAGTAGCCCATCTAACACTTAATCCTAAATCAACATAATCGTATCCATTGTGGGTGCCAGTTTTTTCATATAAATTAGTATTATTGTTTTTCTTGTTTTGCGATTGTCTCACTGTTACAGTCGGCTTCCTTCTAATTTGACCTCCACTTGTTTGAGCGGAAATATTGAGCGAAATAACCAAACCTAGAATTAAAACTATTAGACTTCTCATATATTATTATAAATTAGGCGTTGTCGTAAAACCTATTTTTCATACTTCTTCATTACTACTGTTAAAAATCTCTTGAAGGAACATGTTCGTATCCAGATTTTTTGTAATAATCCTTGGCTTTTATTACATCTTTAGGAACTCCACGACCATATTCATAACATAGCCCTAGATAGTACATTGCTGGTTGATTTCCTTTTTCTACAGCAGACCTAAAGAACTCATACGCTTTAGAGAAGTCTGTTGATTGCCCCCCTTCCCCATAATAATAGATTGCACCAAGATGAAAAAGAGACAATACACTATATGGAGTAACATTCATATCAATTACTGTATGGAAGAAGTCAACACATTGTTTATTGCCTAACTTCATCATATCTTTCGATAATTGATAAAATCTTGGGGCTGCCAGTTTGAACCATTTGTTAGCTTCAGATTCACTTTTATAAACCCCATCCCCATTTTTATATAGATATCCAAGAGCGTGTTGTGCCATAGCGTCCCCTTTTTCCCCTGCTAACTTTAACCACTTTACAGCTTCTGTTTTATTAACAGGAGTTCCCTCACCATTCAAATACATAAAGCCTAACTCACTCTGTGCGTCAGGATAACCTTTTTCTGCTGCTTTGGTATACCATTTAATTGCTTCTTGATAGTTGCCTTTGTCATAATATGAACTTCCCATTTCATACTGCTCCTTGACAGTATATGTCCTGGTAGTGTTGCGAGACTGGGTAACAATTGATCTTGTAGGTTGACTCGATTGTCTTTTGGTTGGACGACTAATCTGTCCTCCACTTGCTTGGGCCATTGCCAATAAAGGAATGGTTAATAACACTATAAATAACAAGGTCTTTTTCATATACATTTTACTGATTTATTATTTCGAAGGACATTGTATCTTTTAGAATGGTTCCTCATATGAAGTTTTCATTTTATGAGCCAAATCAAAACCATTACCTATTATATACAGGATAGGAGGATTTGCATTTGTATGAGGGATACTTATCATATTAAAAATACCTTTCTTCTTTACCATTTACGACATACAGAATCCATGCATCCTGAAATGTTTGCCTTGATACATTTCGAAGTGAGATAGCTTCTTGTTCGCTATCGGTTCCACCAATAATTATCCTGTTCAATTTTTTTTCGAAATCCCAATATATATATGACATATACCCTCTATCTCTTAACGACTGGCATAATGCACGAGCATTATTTATATCACTCATTGTGCCAACGACAACATTATAGATTGGTAATTTTTCTATTGGTAATGGCTGAATTATAGGTGGAGGCGTTGCCGGATATCCCTGTTTATTTGTCACAGGTAAGCCTGTGGTATTTTCTCTGTTGTTTTCTTTCTTCTTTACTTTTTGTGTCTTATGCACAGTTTTTCTCCTTATCTGTCCACCACTTGCTTGTGCGTTCAAACATAACGAGAACACCAAGCAACATAAAACCGAAACAAATTTCTTACTCATGTTTTTTTGCTGTTATTGTATTACTTTACCATCCTTATTATACCACGAACCTCCTGCTGGCTGGCCATTTTCATAGTAGCCTACAAAGTAACTCTTGTCCTTTGCAATAGTGTACTTGCCTTTGTAAAATGAGTTATTGCGGAACTCCCCAGTAAAAGTATCGCCTTCAGGATATTTAAAATAAGCATTAACTCCTTCTAAATTGCCACCATCAAAAGGGCCTTTGTAATATCGACCGTCATCAAAGTAAGCTTCTCCAACTCCGTTTGGTCTGTTATAATTATCAACAGGTCCTGTGTATTTACACGCGCCTATTGGAGAAAGAAATTCTAACTCTTTTACTTCTTTTATCTCTCCAATCGTTACGATCTTATTCGATTCGCAATTGTTGATTAACCAAACCGTTCCTATACAAAAACAAATCCAAAGCAAAATCCATTTCCATGCGTTATTTTCGGGTTCAGGTTTGACGATGTTTCTCGCTTCATACTTTGGTTGAGGATTATTATGTTGAGGATTAAAAGATTCAACTTGTTGCTTTTCTGCTGACTTCGCGACGATGGTTTCTTCATTCTCCGAAATCATTTCTGAGGATTCTATATTAACAATTGGTTCCACCTTTGACGTTATTTCTTTTTCAAAATCTTTAACATCTTGAATCGTCTGTGGTCTTTGAATCCGGCTTGTTCTCATCATCCTCAACACAAGTTGTTTCATTTTTTCACCGACATTTGGCATCGGCAATGCCAGATGTTTATCCTCACTCATATCATCATCAATATCTGAAGGCAATGGGGGCTTATTGTTAGTCAGCAGATTGTAGAGAGTAGCACCAAGGGCATAGATATCCGTCCAAGGACCAATCTTGTCAAGATTCTGCTCCATTTGTTCGCGTGGAGCATAACCTGGAGTCTGAGCAAACGCTGTTGGGGCATTCGTGGTAAGGGTTCCGTTTGCACCTAACTGCTTGCTAGCTCCAAAATCTATGAGTTTGATTTTGCCATCCTTTTCAAGCATAATGTTAGATGGCTTAATGTCCAGATGACAAAAGCCCTCATTATGTACAGCCTTTAGTGCTTCAAGAATTTGAGGGAGGATATCACGAATTTCTGATTCAGTCATAGCTCTGCCAGTCCGCTTTAAATGTTCAGAAAGATTTTCGCCATCCACATAATCCATGACATAGTAAGCTGTTCCGTTTTCCTCAAACAAGTCGTGAACGGCGACAATGTGCTCGTTTTTCAGTTGGCGGATTCGTCGAGCCTCCTTCTTGAATTTCTCTTTCTGCTCCAGGAAACTATTGGTATTCTCCGAATTACTGACACTGACAGTTGTCTGGTTGTCATCACGCTGTGTGACACCTTTTATAAAGAATTCTTTGATGGCAATTCGCTCATCAAACTCAATGTTGGTAGCAACGTAGGTGTTGCCAAAGCCACCAGATGAAAGGTAACTGTCAATGCGGTATGTGCCTCGTAGGATGGTTCCTACTTTCAGCATCGAGGAATTATTGATTTCTTGCTGTGTCATGATTCAATGTATCCGTTGTATTTGTTTTAATTGTGTCTGTTGCCTTTCGAGTAATTGGGTTCTGCATTACTGCTGGCATAGAGGACTGTTTTTTCTCCTTTTTATCATCTCCCAAAAACACGAAACATGCTGCAACCACGATGGAAAGGAACAGGATTGCTGCAATCATCCATTTCAAGAATGGAATTCGTTTCTTTTTGAGTGTTTGTGGTGAAGAAACAACCACCACGTCGTTGTCATTATTCGCCATTTGGACATCGACCTTATTGTTTGCCGTTGGCATGATATTGATGGCATTGCACCGTGCCGTCGGCTCTTCGTTTTTTAGTTGGTTGTCACCTTCTTCTTCAACAACTTCCTCGACGTGAATCAGCCATGCGGAATGGTTGTCGTGGTTGTTGTTGGTGGCGGTGATGAGTTGCAGGCGCTTCTCTTCGTCTGTTGAATTTGAAGAAAGCAAAGAGACGATTTCTTCATTCTTCATTTGCTCGAGCATACCATCGGAACAAAGATAGAAAAAGTCGCCTGCCTGTATGTCGGTGATATGGATGATGTCGGCACGATGGCGGTTGTTGGTGCCGGGAGTCATTGCTCGTGTAATCACATTCTTTTGAGGGTAATTCTGCATTTCCTCATAGGTGATTTCGCCTGCTTGGAACAAGTCAAACACCAAAGAGTGGTCGCGTGATTGGTAGAGAATGCCAACTCCCGGGCGAATATGGTAGATGCGGCTGTCGCCGATATGCGCTGCTGTCGCCCCCTGCTTGTGTATATATAATAAGGTGAGGGTGGTCCCCATTTGTTTTAGACTGTCGTCGGCATATTTGTCAAGTTCGGTATAGGCAAATTCTATAGCCTCGCGGAGTCGTTCGTCAGAGAAATTGTTGTCCGTGATATTCTCTTGAAACCATTTGACCAATGACTGGCAGACGGTTTGGCTGGCGACTTCACCTTTCTCGTGGCCGCCCATTCCGTCGCAAAGCACAAATAGGCGATTGTCCCATTGTGCGATGGCATCTTCCTGATTGGTTCGTTGTCCAATCTCGTAGATGGATAGGGGAGGGGAGAGTTTACAGTTCATAGCTTATAGTTTGAAAGTGATGGTTGTTCGTCCCATCGTGATGCGATTTCCGTCGGTCAGGCGGATTTTGTCACTCGATTCGATGGGTTGTCCGTCGATGGTAGTTTGGTTTTTGTTCTGATAATTGCTGAGAACGGCTTTTTTCGTGCCATCAGGCAAGGTTGTGACCGTGATGCAGCAATGTTGTCGGCTCATATAGCGATCGTCAGTTTCAATCTGAACAGTCGCTTGTGAAGTTGTTCCTTTTCTTCCCACAATGTTCTGTCCCTCTGCAAGCGGATAGTCAACGGTTCCCAACCTCAACTTTGCGGTGTTTCCCAGCTTTGGAATGTCAGAAATCAACTGGGTTGCGCCACTGATAGCGCCTGCCAATTGGGTTGCACCGTTGTCAGTGGCTTGATGAGCAGGAGCAATGTAGGTTTTTGCTTCCATCATTTCTGGCTGAGGCTCAAACCTCACCTTCAAACCACATTTGCACGATGGACAAAGAATTTGTTTCATTTCTTCGTTCCGTGAGTTTTTAACATCGAGCACGGCTCTGCATTTGGGACATATAATTCTTTTTACTTGCATCTCTTTTTCACCATTTAATGATTGTCATGTTGTTGTCGAATTTTCCCCACATCACAGGATGTTGCTTGCCACCTGATGCTTTTGAAACCCCTGTATGCACAAACTCGAAAATTTCGCGTGCATTGATGCGGCGATCCTTGTTCTTATCGGCACCTCCGCGCAAACCTCGTTCCAAAAATATGGTGAAAAGGCTGTTGTTGTATTGGGTTTCTTGGGACGTTTCATTTGTGCGGGAAGACAGGAACAGCATCACATTCTGATTGTTATAATTGGGCGACTGTCTTCGGCTTGTCCGCATCTTTCCAGCATAGCAGGCATCGGCAATGATGATTTTGCGACTTGCCTTGCATCCTTTCAGCATTTTGAAAATGTGCTGATAGTCGAGTTCTCCATCATAGCATGCCAATGCACCCGGAGTGCCATGCCCACTGAAATAGAGGATGACCACATCGTCGCTTTTTGCATTGGCAAACAGTGAGTGCATTGCTCCGAGCAATGCCCCCTGCGTGGCTTCGGCATTGGTCAGGATGATGGTGGCAGCATTTTTCGTTGCCTGAAACACCTTGGCAATGGTTTTTGCGTCGTTGTCGCTAATGCGCAAGTCGTTCTGATTGCCGGGATAATCGGCAATGCCAACACTGACAAGATAGACTTTGGCCTGTATGCCAACTATACAAGTCAGGCTGAAAACGATGATGGTCAAGAATCGCTTCATTATGCAAGAATGTTCATGTCGTCGATATTCGCTTCATTCATATAGTCGGGCATGTCGGGAGCCACCTCTGGGTTCTCCATCGATGCGTACTGATTCGGGTCAGGCTCGTTGTTCAACTCTCCCAAAGTCGTCATGTTCCCCTCACTGTCCATGATAACATCAGCGTCGCTTGGGCGCAAGTTGTTATCGACATCGATGATGGCAACATCGGCTTGACCGTCGCCAGTCGTATCGTAGCCAACGACCAAATGGCCTTCAGCGTTTGCATAGCCAACGATGTGAACGTCATTGCCTATGTTGAAGTTCTGGGCAACTTGTTCAGCTACGACTTCGACCTCTTCAGAAGATGCTGTTTCCTGGGGTGTTTCTTGTGTTGCAGAAGATTCTTCACGATGATGGACATGATGAACGACAACCACGTGGGAATTGGCATCAGTTGGCATCGTCAGTTGGTCGGGTTGGATTTCAGGTTGCACTTGTTGTGCAAAGTCATGTTTCTGCTCAACAGTCATCGCGTTCCATTCCTCTGCGGTGTAGGTGTTGTAGATTCCTCCATGCCAGTGGAATACGCCACCAGCTCCAACCTCGGCACGAGCTTGTTGGAATGCTTCGCCAAAAGACAAATCATCGCTCACGGCGGCCACTTTAAGCCCATTTTCGAGCGTGTAACTGGTTTCTCCTTGTTCTGGAGAATCAACTTTTGGCGACTCCTCCGTTTCTGGTTCTTTGGCGATTGCTTGGCTGCCATACATCAGACCGGCTCCCATTAGGATGCCAGATACGCCACCCAAGGTAACTTGTTTCCATGCGCTACCTTCTTTTTTACTCTCTACTTGTCCTTTGATATCAGGACGGTTGTCAAAAATAGTTTCTTCGTTCATATCGGTTTTCTGTTTTTTGATGTTGCAAAGGTAGAAAATAGTATGTTTCGTTCCAAATTCCTGATGGGTTTCTGTAGGAAATACCAAGATTCTTGTACGAAATGAATCCCTGGCTTACGCCGTTCCCTTATCAAGGGACCTCAAATGTAGGACACCCTGTTTATTGTATGAAATCACTTCTTGAACTTTGTTTTGCAATAGGGACAGGCATCGTTTTGTTCCAGAATTGTATAACTTCTAAAATTTAGCGGTCGTTTACATTTGGGGCAAATCCATTTCCGCTCAAAGTCTTCTTGGTTTGCGTTAAATTCGATGTTGCTATTGTCTTGAGATCGTTTGTACCAACCATAAAGGAAAATGATAAAAGCAACTCCAGAGAAAGTAAGAGCTATACCCTGTATTTCAGAAGCTATTCCCGCAATGACACCACCAAGCATTGAAAAACCTAAGGGAATACTTGCTAATAATCCCATATTTTTCTGATGTTCTTTGATACTAAAGTTTTTTTGTTGGTATTCTTCCCAAACCTGTTTCAAAGGGCGAATATCCACTGTTTCAACTTTTGGCTCTTGCAATGCCGTCCAAGAAAAAAGGTAACGAGAGTTGCCCAGTTCAACCTTGTCATTCTCAGAAATCGTCTTGCTTTCTACAGCAATGCCATTCACGAAGGTGACATTGTTTTCATTCAAGTTTTTGATGAGCCACTTCCCAGTTCCTACAGATTTTAAAGACATGTGATGACGGCTCACGTCCATTGGAACGCTGTTGGTTGCACCATAGAGTAATTGCTTGCCGTCCTTGATAATGGCTAATTGCCGAGTGTTTGGGTTTCTTCCAATAATGATTTCCATTTTTCAGATTTTAGTTTTGATGACAAGTTCTTTAACCATCTTCAAGGCTTCTTTCGACACAGGCAATTGGAAAAGGAAACGCTCGCAGTCGGATAACATTAACACCTGCTTTTGAATATCCACCTGATAGATGAATTTCATATTGACGATAAACCGCTTGCCAACGCGCATGAAACCGTGGGCATTGGCTCCAAGTTGTGAAGCCAATGCATTCTCCGTATGAGCAAGATTGAGGGTTAGACAGACTCTTTGATTGTTGGCTGTGACAAGGTAAGTATAATTGCCGTCACCTTCAAAATAGACTATCTTTTGAATGTCAAGGCGGATTAGTTTATCACGCGAATTGAAATAGATGATTTGTTGAGTCATAGCTATCCCTTTTTTTCTTATTGTTCGTTTCCTTCGTCAGGGTTCACGGTTTCTTGAATGGAACTCTCCACCGAAAAATACTCTTCCAATTCCTTCTCTGCACTGCCATTTTCGTTCGGCAGGTCTTTCACGATGTGGCCGTTTTCCATCAGGGCGATGCGGGTCGAGATGTCGATGGTGTGTTGCAGGTTGTGGCTGGAAATCAGGATGGTGGCACCCGTTTGGCGATGGTAGTCGGTGACGAGGCGTTTCAGGATGATTTGCGCTGAGGGGTCGAGGAAGTTGAAGGGCTCGTCGAGGATGACCAACTGCGGTTTCGCCAGCAGCGCCGCGATGATGCCCACTTTCTGCTTGTTGCCTGCGCTCAGGTCGCGAATCAACTTTTTCTGACCGAGAATTTCGCCCTGCATCAGCGTGGCGAACACTGCCAACCGCTCATCAACAGCCTCCTGCGTCATGTTGTTGGCCTTGCCGATGAACTGGAAATATTCCTCGGGCGTGAGGAAGTCGATGAGGAAGGCTTCGTCGATGTAGGCACCCGTGAAATCCTTCCATTCTTCGCTTTCGGCAGGAAAAATCTCGCCTTGCTCGCTTTTCAACGCCACCAGACCATCGTCGGCTTTCAAAAGGTCGAGAATCAGACGGAAAAGGGTCGTTTTTCCGGCTCCGTTGTTGCCGACGAGACCCAGCATTTCGCCATTTTTTACGTCGAAACGCTCGATATCGACCGCCGTTTTCTCGCCGAACTGTTTTTTGAGATTTTCGATTCTAATCATATTGTTTTTTGGTTTTATTCTGATTGATTTTTCAGCGGATTCCAGCCCTGCGCCTTGATGTCGAACTCCTGATTGTCGCGACTGACGAGCACCGCACCGAGTTCGGGCCGAGTGATGTGGCCGATGAGTCGGATGCCGTCGATGCCCTCAATTTTCCCGTGGTCGCCGATGGGCACGGTGAAGAGCAGTTCGTAGTCTTCGCCGCCGTTCATCGCGCAGGTTGTCACGTTCATATTCATTTCCTCGGCCATCACCGCCGTCTGGTAGTCAATGGGCAGGTTTTTCTCGTAAATCCGACAGCCTACATTCGACTGCTGGCAAATGTGAAGCAGTTCCGACGAAAGACCGTCGCTGATGTCCATCATCGCGGTTGGACGGATGCCTGCCTCGCGCAGTTTCTCGATGATGTCGCCGCGTGCGTCGGGCTCGAGTTGGCGTTGCAGCAGGTATTCCTTGCCGGAGAAGTCGGGTTGGAATTCGGGTGTTGGGTGTTGGGTGTTGGGTGTTGAATGTTTTTGTTGTTCCTCTTTGAGCGTTTGGAAATAGACGCTTTTCTCGCGCTCGAGCAGTTGCAGTCCCATATAGGCTGCGCCGAGGTCGCCCGACACGCAGATGAGGTCGGTGTCGTGGGCTCCGTTGCGATAGACGATGTCGTCTTTTCGGGCTTCGCCGATGCAGGTGATGCTGATGGCGAGGCCGGTGTAGCTCGACGTGGTGTCGCCGCCGACAATATCGACTTTCCATTTCTCGCATGCGGCACGCAGTCCGCGATAGAAATCTTCGAGGTCTTCGACGACGAACCGCTTGCTCAGCGCGATGCTGACGATGAGTTGGCGCGGTGTGCCGTTCATCGCGAAGATGTCGCTGATGTTCACCATCGCGGCCTTGTAGCCGAGGTGTTGCATCGATGTATAAGTCAAGTCGAAATGCACGCCCTCCATCAGCATGTCGGTGGTGACGAGCACTTCGCGGTCGGGATAGTGAAGTACGGCACAGTCGTCGCCTATGCCGTACTTCGTCGATTCGTTTTGTGGTTTGATGTCTTTCGTGAGATGGTCGATGAGGCCAAACTCACCCAGTTTTGCGATGTCCATTTTTTTTAGGAGTTCAGGAGTTAAAATGTCCAATGGTCAAATCGTGAAATCGTCCAATGGAATCGTTCAATGGTCAAATCCTCTGCACCATTTCGCGAATGAGGCTGGTCATGATGGGCTGAGCCTTGTTGGCTGCCTCCTGCACTTCCTCGTGGCTGACCTGCACGGGCACATCGAAGCCGCCGAGGTCGGTGATGACGCTGATGCCGAAGGTGCGGATGCCGCAGTGGTGCGCCACGATGACTTCGGGCACAGTGCTCATACCGATGGCGTGGCCGCCGAGCAGCGCATACATTCGATATTCGGCTGGTGTCTCGAAGGTCGGACCCTGCACACCCACGTAAACGCCGTGGACGAGGCGAATTTTCTTCTTTTCGGCGATTTCGTCGGCCATTTTGATGAGTTCGGGGTCATAGACTTGGTGCATGTCGGGGAATCGCGGACCAGTCGGGTAGTTCGGGCCGTTGAGCGGATGCTCGGGGAACATGTTGATGTGGTCGGTGATGACCATCAGGTCGCCGATGCGGAACACGGGGTTCATACCGCCTGCTGCATTTGACACGAAGAGCGTGTCGATGCCCAGTTCGTACATGACGCGAATCGGGAACGTCACGTGCTTCATGCCGTAGCCCTCGTAGAAGTGGAAGCGGCCTTTCATGGCCATGACATCCTTCTTGCCGAGTTTGCCGAAAATGAGTTTTCCACTGTGTCCTTCGACGGTTGAAATCGGGAAATTCGGGATTTCTCCGTAAGGAATTTCCACTGCGTCAGTTATCTCGGAAGCTAATTCTCCGAGTCCGCTCCCCAGAATGATGGCTGTCTTGGGGTTTGACGGCATCTTTGTCTTTAACCAAGATGCTGTTTCTTGAATTTTTTTGTACATAGCTTAAGATTTTTTGATTAAAATTGTCTTCTTGTTCGTTCATAAAACTGATGCGGATGGGCTGCACGAAGATGTTTCGGCGCACGTCGTCAGACAATCCTTCGGCATGGCGAAGTCGGGCAGCGTCTTTCTCAGTTGTGATGATGATTCGTGGTGTTGGCATCGACTCGAAAGCCTCGTTGATGCGACGGATGTCTTTCGATTTGAAGGCGTGGTGGTCGCTGAAAGCCAACGGCGTGATGCTCTTAAAACGGTCTTGCAGGTCTTCTTCCATCTGCTTCGGCGACGCGATGCCCGTGAGCAACAACACGTTTTGCGACGCTTTCGGCTGTTCTTCGACCTCTTCGGGGAAGAGCGGCGTGGGTTCGTCGTATTCGAGTGTCGTGAAGTAGAGCGCCTGATAGGGGAAGAGTTCGAGTGCCTTTGTCAGCACGCGATATTCCATCGGCTTGAGGTCGCGCGGACACTTCGTGACGATGACCATATCGGCGCGTTGCTTGCCCTTCATCGACTCGCGCAAACGGCCAGCGGGTAGCATTTTGTCGTAGATGATGAGGCGGTGGTAATCGACGAGCAGGATGTTGATGCCTGGCTTCACGTAGCGATGCTGGAACGCGTCGTCGAGCAGGATGACGTCGGTGTCGTTCGATGCTTCGTCGGTGGTGAGCCGCTCGATGCCTCGCCGACGGTTTTTATCGACGGCGATGTAGGCATTCGGGTATTTCAGCATCATCTGATAGGGCTCATCGCCGATGTCGGCCACCTGCGTGTTGCTGTCGGCGAGCACGTAGCCCTTCGACTTCCGTTTGTAGCCTCGCGAGAGCACGGCGACCTTGATTTTATCCTGCAAAAGACGCACGAGATGCTCCACGTGGGGCGTTTTCCCCGTTCCTCCGACGGTGATGTTGCCGACGGCGATGACGGGAATCTTGTAGGCACGGCTTTTCAGGATACCGATGTCGAACAATCGGTTTCGCAGGCCTGTCACCGAGCCATATATCCAGCTCAGCGGCAACAGCCACTCGTTGATTCTAATCAGATCGCCTTCGTGTCGCATTCTATTTCAATTTACAATTTTCAATTAACAATTTACAAAGATGAAATTTTCATCGAATGTTGAGATAGAACGGCATTCTTGCTTGAATCGTGCTCATATTGTTGGCCTCGCGCAAGAGCATAAACGGCTTGTAATATTCACCGAGCGCCATTCGAAGTTGCTCGTCGAGGTAGTTGCCACTGCCAGAAGTCTTGTTGAGCAGTTGCTCCATCAGGTCGGGTGCAGCGGGGTAGGGCACGGTGTGGTATTCGTCGAGTTTCGCCAGTTTTGCTGCCTTCGCAACGGCCTTGTTGAGTCCGCCGAGTTCATCGACGAGTTTGATTTTCAGCGCATCCTCACCCGTGAAAACGTGGCCTTGTGCATTCTCTTCGATTTGCTCGATCGACATTTTACGACCGTCGGCCACGCGCTTGCGGAACAATTCGTAGCCGCGATTGATGTAGCCCTGCAACAGCGCGAGTTCCTCACCGTTTAACGGACGCGACGATGCACCGAAATTGGCGTGTTTGTTCGTCTTCACCTCGTCGAATTTCAGTCCGAGTTTCTTCGTCATCAGTTCCGAGCGGTCGGGGAACACGCCGAAAATACCGATGGAACCCGTCAGTGTCGTGGGTTCGGCGAAAATATAGTTGGCACCGCTACTAATGTAGTAGCCGCCCGATGCAGCATAGCCGCCCATCGAAATGACAACGGGTTTCTTGGCTTTCAACATTTCGATTTGGTGCCAAATCTGTTCCGAAGCGTAGGCACTGCCGCCCGGCGAATTCACGCGAATGACAACGGCCTTCACATCCTCGTCTTCAGCCAGTTTTTCGAGGTCTTTGTTCATCACGTTGCCCACAATCTGAGGACCACCGCCCGTGAGCAAACCCTGCGACGGTGTATCGACAATGTCGCCGTAAGCGTAATAGACGGCCACTTGCTCGCCATTCTGCTTCTGCTTCACGTTCTGCATTGCGCCGATGCTCACTTGGTTAATCTTCTTGTCTTGGTCGATTTCGAGCAGTTTTTTCACTTCGGCCTTCACTTCGTCGTGGTAGAGCAGTCCATCGACTAATTTTGCTTTCTTCACCGCCTCGGCACCCTCGAACATCACGACGCGGTCGGCATAGGCGTTGAGCGAGTCGGCACTGATTTTGCGGCTCTCGCTCACGGCTTTCACCATATTGTTCCAAATGCCCGTGATGAAGGCAGTCACCTGTTCGCGGTTGGCATCGCTCATACGGTCTTCGGTGTACATTTCGGTTGCGCTCTTGTATTTTCCGACCTTCACCACCTGCATTTTCATTCCGACCTTTTGCAACAAATCCTTCACAAACATCGGTTCGGAAGCAATGCCGTGCCAATCGACTTGGCCGTCAGGGTTTAGATAGACTTTATCGGCCACCGAGCAGAGGTAGTAAGTGCCCTGCATGTATGCATCGCCGTAAGCCACAATCCACTTGCCTGACTTCTTGAAATCTTCAAGCGCGTCGCGGATTTCCTGCAACTGCGCGTAGTCGGCAGCAAACATTCCAGCCTCGATGTAGATGCCTTTCACCTTGTCGTTTTCCTTCGCTTTCTTGATGGCGGAGAGCGTTTCTTGCAGTCCGAGGGCATCGATGCCGCTACCAGTCAGCATTCCGAGGTAATCCTGACCCGACTGCTCCTGCATCTGGCCTGAAAGGTTCATCACCAGCACGGTGTTGTCGCTCACGTTTTGCGTAGCACTGCCCGAGGCAACCATACCCACCAAACTCATCACTCCGAAAATGGCCATCAGCAGGCCAAACGCCAGCAGACCAACCATTGTCGCCAGCACATACTTGAAGAAATCTTTCATATTCAATTGTCGTTTTTTAAGGAATATTATCGGCAAAGTTACGGAAAAAATGCGAAATGCAATCATTTTTTATCTGAAAACTTTCATTTTTGTCGGGATTTTTTGTACTTTTGCAGGGAATTTGAACAATTTCGGTCTGTTTTCAGGCCTATTATTATAATAAGGAGAACGAAAATGTTACTGGACTACAAAAAAGTGAATGTGTATCAGGCGAATGTTCCTGTGCTGAAAGATGTGACGCTTCAGGTCGATGAGGGCGAGTTTGTCTATATCATCGGCGTGGTGGGCTCGGGCAAGAGTTCGCTGTTGAAGACGATGTATTGTGAAATCGACATCTGCGAAGACGATGCCGAGAAGGCTGAAGTGTTGGGACGCGACCTGAAACGGATTCGGCGCAAGGAAATTCCTGCGTTGCGACGCGAATTGGGTGTGATTTTCCAAGATTTCCAGTTGTTGCACGACCGCTCGGTGGAGAAAAACCTTCGATTTGTGCTGAAAGCGACGGGTTGGAAGGACAAACAAGCCATCTCCGAGCGCATCGACGAGGTGCTGGAAGCCGTGGAAATGAAAGACTGTCGCAAGAAAATGCCATCGGAGTTGTCGGGCGGCGAACAGCAGCGAATCGCCATTGCACGCGCCCTGCTCAACCATCCGAAAATGATTGTGGCAGACGAGCCGACGGGCAACCTCGATAGCCAAACGATTGACAATATCGTGGCATTGCTGAAACGAGTCTCGGAGTCGGGCACAGCCGTTGTGATGTCCACCCACAACTATTCGATGTTCGACAAGTATCCTGGGAAAGTCTATGAATGTGTCGATGGTGAATTGAGAATTAAGAATTAAGAATTAAGAATTGTCCCCTTTAACTCCCCTTTAACTTCCCCTTAACTCCCTAAAAAAAAGAAATATGAAAGTAATGAAATTTGGCGGCACCTCGGTGGGTTCGCCGCAACGAATGAAAGAAGTGGCCGCGCTGGTCACCGAGTCGGGTGAACCGACGTTTATCGTGCTCTCGGCGATGAGTGGAACGACCAATTCGCTCGTCGAAATCTCGGACTATCTCTACAAAAAGAATCCCGAAGGAGCCAACGAGGTCATCAACCAGTTGGAAAAGAAATATATGGCGCACGTCGAGGAACTCTATTCGACCGAGCCCTACAAACAGAAAACACGCGAATTCCTCAGTGCCGAATTCGACTATCTACGCTCGTTTACGAAGGATATTTTCACATCGTTCGAGGAGAAAAGCATCGTGGCGCAAGGCGAAATGATGTCCACGAATATGGTCGTGAACTACCTGCAAGAACAGGGCGTGAAGGCCGTGCTGCTCTCGGCGCTCGATTTTATGCGCACCGACAAAAATGGCGAGCCCGACCCGCAATACATCAAGGAGAAACTCGCCGCCGTGATGAGCCAGAACGAAGGTTGTCAAATCTATATCACGCAGGGTTTCGTCTGTCGGAATGCCTACGGCGAGGTCGATAACCTGCAACGTGGTGGCTCTGACTACACCGCCTCGCTCATCGGTGCTGCGCTGCCTGCCGATGAAATCCAAATCTGGACCGACATCGACGGAATGCACAACAACGACCCGCGTGTCGTCGAAAAAACGGAGGCCGTGCGCCAGTTGAACTTCGAAGAGGCCGCCGAGTTGGCCTATTTCGGGGCGAAAATCCTGCATCCGACCTGCGTGCAACCTGCGAAATACGCTGGAATTCCCGTGCGACTGAAGAACACGATGGACCCGAAGGCCGACGGCACGATCATCGACAACGTGATTATGCGCGGAAAAATCAAGGCCGTGGCAGCGAAGGACAACATCACGGCGATTAAAATTAAGTCGAGCCGAATGTTGCTTGCGACGGGCTTTTTGCGCAAGGTTTTCGAGATTTTCGAGTCGTATCAGACCCCGATTGATATGATTGCGACGTCGGAAGTGGGCGTTTCGATGAGTATCGACAACCCGACCCACCTGAACGACATCGTCAACGAACTGAAAAAATACGGCACCGTCACCGTCGATACCGATATGACGATTGTCTGCGTCGTGGGCGACCTCGACTGGAGCAACCTCGGTTTCGAAACTTTGGCGATGGAGGCGATGAAGAACATCCCCGTAAGAATGATTTCCTACGGCGGTTCGAACTACAACATTTCCTTCCTCATCAAAGGCTGCGACAAGAAGCGTGCATTGCAAAACCTCAGCGAAAAATTGTTCGGATGATCAAAGGAAAATTCCCCATCGAGTCGTTCGCGAAAAGGCAGACACCTTTTTATTATTATGACACTGCCTTGCTGCGCGAAACGCTTGCGACGATTACGCGCGAGGCCAGTAAACACGCGAATTTCCACGTGCACTACGCCATCAAGGCCAACGCCAATCCGAAGGTGCTCGGCATCATCAGCCAGGCTGGTTTCGGAGCCGACTGCGTGAGCGGTGGCGAGGTTCGAGCGGCACTCGCGGCAGGTTTTCCTGCGTCGAAAATCGTGTATGCTGGCGTCGGAAAAAGCGATTGGGAAATCAATTTCGGACTCGACAACGATATTTTCTGCTTCAACGTCGAAAGTCTGGCTGAACTGTTGATTATCAACGAGTTGGCCGAGGCGAAAAACAAGGTGGCGCGAGTCTGTCTGCGCATCAATCCGAATGTCGGTGCCCACACCCACGCGAACATCACGACGGGGTTGGCAGAAAACAAGTTCGGAATTGCGATGAGCGATATGGACAGCGTCATCGAGGCGGCGCAGGCGATGAAAAACATCCAATTTCTTGGCCTGCACTTCCACATCGGTTCGCAAATTCTCGATATGGGCGACTTCGAAGCGCTTTGCAACCGCATCAACGACCTGCAAAACCGCTTGGAACAGCAGAAAATTCGGCTTGAGCACATCAATGTCGGAGGCGGACTCGGCATCAGTTACGACCATCCGAACCACCTGCCGATAGCCGATTTCAAGGACTTTTTCGACACCTACGCCCGAAAGTTGAAACTGCGCGACGGTCAGCACCTGCATTTCGAACTCGGACGGGCGGTTGTGGCGCAATGCGGTACGCTCGTCACCCGCGTTTTGTACGTGAAACAAGGCACGGCGAAGCAGTTTGCCATCGTCGATGCCGGTATGACCGACCTCATTCGTCCCGCGCTCTACAATGCTTTCCACCGCATCGAAAACATCACGAGCGACGAAGCGGCGGAAACCTACGATGTGGTGGGTCCGATTTGCGAGTCGAGCGACGTTTTCGTGAAGGCATACGACTTGAACCGCTGTCGGCGCGGCGATTTGCTTGCCATCCGCTCAGCCGGAGCCTACGGCGAAGTCATGGCCAGCCACTACAACAGCCGTCCGTTGCCTGCGAGTTACACGAGCGAGGAAATGATTTGATAATTAGGTCTTTTTCGGTCTGCCGCCGCGCTTAAAACCGTCGTTTCGTTTGAAATTGTCGCGTTTAAAGCCGGAATCGCTTTTCTTGAAACCATCGCGCTTGAATCCGCCTTCTCCGCGTTTAAAGCCACCTTCCGAACGCTTGAAACCGCCGAAACCACGACCTTCGTCACGTTTTCCGAATCCTTCGCCATTTCGTTTGAAGCCTTCGCTACGCTTTCCAAAGCCTTCACCGCCACGTTTGAATCCTTCGCCATGCTGGAAACCTTCGCGACGCGGTTTGAAACCGCCTGATTCGCGGTCGCGACGGAACTGCTCGAAGCGACGGGCACGCTCGGCTCGACGCTCTTCGCGCTCCTTTTCCTTCGCCTCTTTCGCCTCGCGACGCGCCAATGCCTCGCGCTGCCGTTCCAACGAGTGAAACGTGAACGAGCGGATGTCGCCCTCGGCGTTTTCTTCCTGTTCGTCGAGGCGTTTTTTGAATTCGCGATGCGCCTTGAAACGGCGTTTTTCGGCCATCACAGCCTTTTCTTCCTCGGTTTTCACGATGCCGCCTTCTTGTCGGAAGTCTTTCATTTTTCCTTCAAACAGCGAGTAGCGGCGGAATTCACATTCCAGAGATCCGTTGAAAACGGGGATTTTGATGGATGGTTTCAAGCCGATTTGGTCGAAACATTCCTCGCGATAGGAAAGAATCCACGCGTCGTTGCCCGAAAATTCGTGCTTCAGCCGTTCGCCAATCATTTTGTAGGTTTCAAGCAGATTGGCGGTCGAAATTCGTTCGCCGTAGGGAGGATTCGTCACCATCAACGCTTTTTCAGCAGGTTTTTCAAAGTCTTGGAAATCTTGCAAGGCGACGCTGATGTCTTTCGAGAGTCCAGCGGCACGCACGTTTTTGATGGCTTTGGCAACGGCTTTCGGATTATTGTCATAGCCATAGATATGATGCTCAAAATCAACTTCTTGCGAATCGTCGTTATAGATTTTATCGAACAAATCTGGGTCGAAATCTTGCCACTTTTCAAAGGCAAATTCTTTGCGGAACAATCCGGGACTCATATTCCGCGCGATGAGTGCCGCCTCGATGAGCAGCGTGCCAGAACCGCACATCGGGTCGATGAAGTCCGACTCGCCGCGCCAGCCCGTCATCATAATCAGTCCGGCGGCCAACACCTCGTTCAGCGGAGCCTCGGTGTGCTCCTGCCGATAGCCGCGCCGATGGAGCGACTCGCCCGAAGAATCGAGGCTGAGCGTGGCATCGAAGTCGGCGATGTGGATGTGGAGTTGCAGGTCGGGATTTGCCACCGACACGTTCGGACGGTCGCCCGTTTTCTCGCGAAACCAGTCCACGATGGCGTCCTTCACCTTGTATGTGACGAACTGCGAGTTGCGAAATTCCTCGCTAAAGACGACGGCATCGACCGAAAACGTATTTCCTTTCAGGATGTATTGGTCCCACTCGATTTTCTTCACCGCCTCGTACATGTCCTCGGCCGAACGAGCCTTGAATCGGGCGATGGGCTTGAGGATTCTGATGGCCGTATGTAGCTGAAAATTAGCACGATACATCATTTCCTTGTCGCCTGTGAATGATACCATGCGCCGTCCGATTTGCACGTCGTTGGCACCCAGTTCCGTCAGTTCCTTTGCCAAAATCGGTTCGAGTCCCATGAACGTTTTGGCAATCATTTCAAATTGATTTTGCATAAAAATTGATTCAGCTCTTAAAAAACGCTGCAAAATTAGGCAAAATTTTCCGAAAAATCGCTTGATGGCAATAAAAATCTGAAATCAAGGCTATTTTTTTCCGACATTAGGATGGTTTTGTAACAACTGCTCGCCGCCATCGGGAAAATGGCGACGAGCAGGGCAAAAAATCTTCCTTTCATAGCGTTTTGTTTGAACTTTAGAAGTTAGGCGTGGAGCCGTCGGCGCGGATGTAGAGCTTGACATCTTTCTGACCGCGTTTCTCGAGTTCCAGAACGTAATATTCGTCAGTCGGAGTCTGAATCAGGTCGGCATCGTCGATGGTCCAGCCGGCGTAGTTCGTGGCGAGATACTGCTGCACGGCCTGTGGCAGTTTTGTTGTCCGCAGGTTGAGTTCGATTTCGGTGCGAACCCACGTGCCATCCGACTGGAAGAACACTTCGTATTCAGAGCCGTTCAAGTCGAACTCCGCCTTATACAAATGCTTTTCGCGCTCCCATTCGACGCGCTGCGCAGTGGGGTAGAGTGATTTAAACGCATTCATCACAACATTCGGAATGCCATTCGGATTCAAATCGTCGTCGCCACTGTGATTTCCGCCATTTCCGCCGTTGTTCACGGAGCTAATCAGCGTTCCGTCGGCACGAATCAGCAGCGTCACATCTTGTTGTCCGCGCTTTTCCAGTTCCAATTTGTAATATTCGTCGGTCGGAGTCTGAATCAGGTCGGCATCGTCGATAGTCCAGCCAGCGTAGTTTGCGGCGAGATACTGCTGCACGGCCTCTGGAAGCGTCGTTTTCCGTGCGTTGAATTCAATTTGGGTGCGAACCCACGTTCCATCGGCTTGGAAATAGGCCTCGTACTTCACGTTGTCCATGATGAATTCTGCCTCGTAGAGCTGTCCTTCGCGCTCCCATTTCGTGCGCAAAGCCTTTGGATAGCGCGTGTTGAAAGCATTTTGGACGGCTGTGGGAATCGAACCGGCGTTCACGTTCTCGCCACCGTTGCCCGTGTTTTCAACAAACGAGTTGATGAGCGAGCCATCGGCGCGGATGAAGATGGTGACATCGGGCTCGCCGCGTTTCTCAAGTTCAATTTCGTAATACTGGTCAGTCGGCGTGCGAATCAGGTCGATGTCGTCGATGACCCAGCCTGGATAGTTCGCCGCGATGTAGTCGAGAATGGCCTGCGACAGTCCGTTGGTCTTCGGGCCAAGATTCTTTCCGACGCGTGTCATTTTCCACGTGCCGTCGTTTTCAAACCAAGCGTTGTGGGCCTGAGATTCCACCGAGAAAGCCACCTGCAACATATCGTTTTTCTGTTGCCAAGTCGCATTCTGGGCGGTCGGGAAGTTCTCTTTGAACAACTTCTGAACCGGCTCGGGCACATCAACCATCGTTTGTTCTTGAATCACGATGTCGCCATCGTCTGTGGTGCAACTTTGCAGCCCGAATCCCATCAGGACGAACATGGCTGCGGTTAAAATTTTCGCTTTCATAATCATTCTTTTTTAAGTGAAACTTGATAATCTGATTCAATTTTTATGCAAATTTCTCTTCCAATTCTGAATTAAATCTGAAAAAGACATTCGTTTCAGGTTTTTTAACACTTAAAACGAACATTTTGAGGACAAAATTTCAGAAAAACCGTAACTTTGTAGCCGAGAAAAATTTTGATAGATAATTGTCGCATGAAAATATTGGTAGTTGAAGACGAAAAAGAATTGCGCGAAGTCATTGTGAAATCGCTGCGACAGGCGCGTTTCGTGGTGGAATCGGCGGCGACGCTGCTCGATGCCCGCACGAAAGTGGCTGCCTACGAATACGACTGCATTCTGCTTGACATCATGCTGCCCGACGGTAGCGGACTCGACCTGCTTCGCGAACGAAAACAGCTCGGCAACGTGATTATTCTTTCGGCGAAAGACTCCGTCGATGACAAGGTGGCGGGGCTGAACCTCGGAGCCGACGACTACCTGCCCAAACCCTTCCATTTGGCCGAATTGCACGCACGAATCCGAAGCGTGATGCGCCGTCGGAACAATGGCGAGGAAGCCCTGAGCGCAGGCAATGTCGTGCTGTTTCCGTCGCGGCTGAGCGTGGAAGTCGGCGGTCAGCCCATCGAACTGAGCCGCAAGGAGTACGACATTCTTTTCTACCTGCTGAACCGCGTGGGGCGGCTTGTCGAGAAACCTGCGCTGGCCGAGGCTGTTTGGGGCGACGACATCGACATTGTCGATAATTACGATTTCATCTACGCCCACATCAAAAACCTGCGCCATCGCTTGAAAGACGCAGGTGCAACCATCGAAATCAAGACCGTTTACGGTTTTGGCTACAAACTCATCGAAACATGAAACTGCTCCACACCATATCGCTCCGACTGCTGGCCCTGACGACCGTCGTTTTGGCCTTTTGGTCGCTGTTTTTCTACTTCGAGATGATGAACGAAATCAACGACGAAGTCGATGACACGCTCGAAGACTACGCCGAAGCCATCATCATTCGGTCGTTGGCCGGCGAGGAGATTCCGACGACCTCCATCGGCTCGAACAACCAGTTTTATCAGCGACCCGTGAGCACCGACTACGCCCTCCAAACCGAGCATATCCGATACGCCGACCGCGACGTTTTCATCCACGAAAAACAGGAATTTGAACCTGCGCGCGTGCTCACGTACATTTATCAAAACGATGCTGGACAATATTATGAACTGGAAGTATCCACGCCTCACATCGAGAAAGACGACCTGCGAGGCACCATTTTCTATTCGATTCTCTCGCTTTTCGTCGCGCTATTGTTGAGCATTCTTGCCATCAATGTTTTCTCCATCCATCGCACCATGCGCCCTTTGCGACGATTGCTGAAATGGGTGGAAAATTTCCAGATAGGAAAGAAAAACCAAGCCCTTGACAACCCGACGCGCATCCAGGAATTTGCGCAGTTGAACAAAACCGTCGAGGAGAGCATGATGCGCAGCCAAAAACTGTTTGAAAGGCAGAAAAATTTCCTCGGAATGGCCTCGCACGAACTTCAAACGCCCATTGCCGCTACGATGAACCGACTGGAAAGTATTCTTGATGAGGAAACTCTCAGCGAAAAACAGACGGGCGACCTGCTCAAAGCCATTCATTCGCTCGAAAATATGTCGCAACTAAACCGTTCGCTGCTGATGTTCAGCAAGATTGAAAACGGCCAGTTCAACGACACGCAAGGCATTGACTTCATGAAACTGACCGAAGAAATCCT
>Ga0256404_1002224_pt1 | contig 43662 bp, 30 predicted proteins | sample RumenRJG_01DNA_FD_185990 | JGI IMG/M metagenome (GOLD analysis project Ga0256404, IMG submission 185990) | Bovine rumen microbial communities from Lethbridge, Alberta, Canada - RJG_01 | ecosystem: Host-associated > Mammals > Digestive system > Stomach > Rumen | place: Canada: Alberta | collected... | reverse complement strand
GGCAATGTCATTAAGTTAAGCGAGGAAAGCTCACAACCCCAGCCTCCCTCCTTGGAGGGAGGACAGACGCGGAGCGAAGCGCAGCGTCAGGAGGGAGCGGCCTGTACGTTGTACCAATTCGTACACAGTCACTCAGGCCCCGTGGCCGCACGTCGTAACATATCAGAGAACGTGCGCGCACGGGCGCTGTGTGATGGCCTGCGAATAGTCACAAACTACAAGCCCCACCTCCCTGGGCCTGCCGGCCCTGTCCCTCCTCCAAGGAGGAGGGCTGTCTCTTAACTTAATGACATTGTCTCCGAGGGGGGGGAGGGCCACGAAGTGGCAGGGGGTGTGTCGGAGGCAGGGCGCGACTAAACCCTCGATTGTGCAGTCGAAGAAATATCCTGTGTTAATGACTGGAGCATACGAATGAACGAAGAAGAGAAAGAAGTCTTGCACCCGACCATCGCAAACCGCGACGTCACGTTGCACATCCTGAAAGCTTTCGGCCTCCATACCAGCAAAAAGCTCGGCCAAAACTTCCTCATTGACAAGAACATCGTCGACGGCATTGTCGCGGCGGCGGACGTGCAGCCAGGCGATCGCGTGCTTGAGATCGGCCCCGGCATCGGCACGCTGACGCAAGGCCTTGCGGAAGCGGGCGCCGAGGTCACGGCTGTCGAGCTCGACAAAAAACTTCCGGCCGTCCTCGCCGAGACACTCAAAGGCTACGACAACGTGCGCATTGTGCCGGGCGATATCCTGAAGGTCAACATCCCGGAGATTATGGGGCCAGGCCCGTTCAAGGTTGCGGCGAACCTGCCGTACTACATTACGACGCCGATCCTCATGGCACTTTTGGAACAACATTTGCCCATCACGCATCTCGTGACGATGGTGCAAAAGGAAGTCGCCGACCGCATGGTCGCGCAGCCGGGCTCGAAGACCTACGGCGCGCTCTCCGTTGCCGTGCAATACTACACAGAGCCAGAGATTGTCCTCGATGTCCCGCCGCGGAGCTTCATCCCCGCGCCGGAGGTGATGAGCGTCGTCATCGCCTGCAAGGTGCGCGAGACGCCCGCTGTCGTCGTCCGCGACGAAAAGACGTTCTTCCGCGTCGTCAAAGCCGCCTTCGGCCAGCGCCGGAAGACGCTCGCGAACGCCCTCAAAGGCGGCGGCTTCCCGAAAGAACAAGTCCGCGACGCCCTCGAGCACGCCGGCATCGACCCGACGCGGCGCGGGGAGACGTTGTCGCTCGAAGAATTCGGCCGTTTGAGTGATGCCTTTTGTTAAGGCCTCTGCTAAAAAGTAATTTCATCGGTCGGTGCGGATGACACTCAAATTGCGCCTCCCCCTCTGGGGGAGGTGGCCCCGAAGGGGTCGGAGAGGGTAACGGCGTAAGTAGATTCTCATTCCTCTCGATAGGGATACAGAATTTGTCCATGCGCTACCCTTCGCAGCAAGCTGCATAAGCGACCGCATCGGCGCTAAAGCGCCGTGCGTCTGCTTATCCGCCTCGCATTCGCTCGGCACCTCCCCCAGAGGGGGAGGCGTTAAGTGCGTGCAGTCGGTCGTCTTTTCTTATTATCGCTTCGCCGCATCCCTCTCGTGCACAAACGTAGCTACGCGACCACTGACTCTCTGTGGTCGCTTTTTGTATACTTGCGAAAAATCGTTGCTTCTATAATAGCATTGTTATACAATAGGGACATGGTTTTTCAAGAACCTGTCATTTTGTAACGAAAGTGGGAATCATCATGGCACAAACGGTCTGGTCCATCTTGCCACCGGTCATCACCATCGTCCTCGCGCTCTGGACGAAGGAAGTCTACATGTCGCTCATCATCGGCATTTTCTCGGGCGCGCTGCTCTTTACGGGCGGCAACCTCCTCGAATCCATCCTCACGATGTTCGCCGTCATGGAGGACAAGGTCGGCGGCAACGTCAACATCCTCGTCTTCCTCGTCATCCTCGGCATCCTTGTCGCGGCCATCACGCGCTCCGGTGCGACGCGTGCCTATGGCGAGTGGGCGGCGCGCGTCATCCATGGCAAGCGCAGCGCCTCGATCCTCACGGCACTCCTCGGCATCGTCATTTTCATCGACGATTACTTCAACTGCCTGACCGTCGGCACGGTCATGCGCCCCGTCACGGACAAATTCAAGATCGCGCGCACGAAGCTCGCGTACATCATCGACGCGACGGCGGCGCCGGTCTGCATCATCGCGCCGGTCTCGAGCTGGGCGGCGGCAGTTGGTTCGTCGTTGCCGGAAGATTCCACGATCGACGGATTCACGCTGTTCCTGCAGACAATCCCGTTCAACCTCTATGCGTGGTGCACGCTCGCGTTCATGCTTTTCATCATCTGGACGGGACGCGACTATGCGACGATGGGCCGCTCCGTGCAGGAAAATGAAGAACATTTCTTCATCCCGCCCGAGTACCAGGACACGGATGAGGAAGTCGGCGAGGACGCGCTCGGCCTCGGCAGCGGCAAAATCTACGATCTGATCCTGCCGCTCGTCGTGCTCATTGCGGCCTGCGTCTACGGCATGCTCTACACGGGCGGCATCCACGAGGGCAAGTCCATCGCGGACGCGTTTGCCGACTGCGACTCGGCGAAATCGCTCGTGCTCGGCTCGTTCATCGCCTTCGTCTTCACGGGCCTTCTTTACCTGCCGCGCCGCGTCATCACGTTCGGCCAGTTCTGCGCGTGCTTCGCGAAAGGCTTCAAGGCCATGGTTCCCGCCATTTTCATCCTCTGCCTCGCGTGGACGCTCTCGGGCATCTGCTCGGACAAATACCTCGATCTCGGCGGCTACGTCGGCGCCGTCGTCAGCTCGAATGCCACGGTCATGACGCTCCTGCCGCCGATCTTCTTCCTCGTCGCCATCGGCCTCGCGTTTGCGACGGGCACGAGCTGGGGGACGTTCGGTATCCTCATCCCGATCGCCATGGCCATCGTCGGCACGGACAACGCCGCGCTGCTTACGGTCTGCGTCGCGGCCGTCCTCTCGGGCGCCGTCGGCGGCGACCACGCCTCGCCCATTTCCGATACGACGATCCTCGCCTCGGCCGGCGCGCAATGCCACCATCTCGACCACGTCAGCACGCAGCTGCCGTACGTCCTGACCGTCTCCGTCTGCTGCTTCCTCGGCTACATCGTCGATGGCGTCACGCAGAACGGCTGGCTCGGCCTCGCGACGGCTTTCGGCTGCCTCATCGTCATCATGCTCGGCATCCGCGCGAAAGTCCCCGTTGTTGACAAATAAGAGGCGTTCACGATGCTTCAAAAAGAAAAAGTCCAGGCCGCGCTCGACGCCATCGAAGCGTGCTGCGGCCACTGTCAAATCTGCTCCCCCGACTGTCCCATCGCCATCGCAAGACGTGCCATGCGCGGCCTGCGTGACGATTTGATTGCGGCAGAAGAAATGGAGCAGGAAAACTGAATACGCAAGACGGCAGGCCTCGCTTTGGCGGGCGCCTGCCGTTTTCATTGAAAAAAATACGTACATGTACCGATTTTTTTCAATACACGATAACATTTCGGTGATGGAAAGAGCAATTTTTCGTCCGAATTTGCATACCCATGGAAAATTAGGTGGACATGTCCACGTTTTTTTCCATAGGTATGCGCTACAGAAGGGGCTGAACAGGAGGAAACAGGCGTCAATCGAGCGTCTATATTGAAAAAAACATGTACATGTACCGATCTTTTTCAATATATATTGTATGATGAGGTCATTTCATTGAAAAATAAGTGGCCAAAGCCACATTTTTTTCAATATCGTGTTGCTGATATTCGATTCCCGTAGTATGATATTGAAAAATAAGTGGCCAAGGCCACATTTTTTTCAATGGAGGGAAGTAGCATGGAAATCAAGCGGGACATCTATCTGAGACGGCTCATCGACCGAATGCACAATGGAATGATCAAAATCATCACGGGCATCCGGCGTAGCGGGAAATCATTTCTTCTATTGAAATTGTTCCGCGAGCATCTTCTTGCCTCAGGTGTGCCGGAAGATCATATTCTCATCATGGAGTTTGACCGCATTGAAAATGAGCAGTATTGCGACCCACACGTCTTTATCGCATATTTGCATGAACGAATGACGGACAGCGGCAACTATTACATCTTGCTCGATGAGGTGCAGCTGCTTCCCAAATTCGAGGCTGTCTTGAATTCGCTCCTTTACGAAGATAACGTAGATGTCTATGTGACAGGGAGCAATTCGCGATTCCTCTCGACCGACGTAGTGACGGAATTTCGTGGCCGTGGCGATGAAGTGCATATCTATCCATTGTCTTTTGCTGAATTTATGACGGCATATGATGGTGACGTTTATCATGGATGGCTGCAGTATCTTTTGTATGGTGGCCTCCCTTTGGCAGCTACGCTGAAATCGAATGAGCAAAGAGAATCCTATCTAATTCATCTTTTCCAGACAACATACTTCAAGGACATCATCGAGCGAAACCATTTGGAAAAGACGCAGGAACTGGAAGACCTAATGGACGTGCTTGCTTCCTCTGTTGGTTCCTTGACGAATCCTTCCAAAATTTTGGCGACGTTCCAAAGCCGGATGCACTCTTCCATCAGCTTGAACACGATTGTGCATTACATCGGTTTCTTGAAAGAAGCATTCATTCTTCAAGAAGCGAAGCGATATGATGTCAAGGGACGCAAATATATCGGCACGCCTCTCAAATATTATTTTGAAGACATCGGCTTGCGCAATGCTCGACTTCGTTTTCGCCAGACGGACGAGCCACATCTCATGGAAAATATTTTGTATAATGAGCTTCGGTTGAGAGGATATCAAGTGGATGTCGGCAGTGTGGCGCAACGTACGCGAGGTAACAATGGGACACGACAACTGAAGCGCCTCGAAGTGGATTTCGTTGCGAACCTTGGCAGCAAGCGTTATTACATCCAGTCGGCCTATGCGATTCCGGACGAAGAAAAGCGTCGTCAAGAGAAAGCGTCGCTCCTGGCACTTCGAGATTCGTTCAAGAAGATTATCGTGGTCAACGGCCTTGTCCCGGTGTGGCGCGACGACGACGGCATCCTGACGGCGCCGCTTCTCGACTTCTTGCTTGACCCGAAAAGCCTCGACTGGTGACAGGGAAAGGAACATCGTTTATGGAAAAACATTTCGACATTAATGCGGATGGCTACAGCGTCCGCTGCAAACTCTTCGCGCAGAAAGATGCGCGGACGTACGCGCGCGTCGTCATCTGCACGCACGGCTACGGCGGCAGCAAAGACCGCGCGAACATCGCGAAGTTCGCAGAAAAGGAGACGGCGAAGTACAAGACGGACGCCGTCATCGCGTTCGATTGGCCGTGCCACGGACAGGATGCGCGCAAGAAGCTCGTGCTCTCTGAATGCATGGAGTACCTGACGCTTGTCGTGGATCACGCGAAAAACGCCCTGCAAGCGCAGGACGTCTTCATCTACTCCGTCAGCTTCGGCGGCTACCTCACGCTCAAGTACATCGCGGAGATCGGCAATCCTTTCACAAAGATCGCGCTGCGCTGCCCCGGCATCCGCATGTACGACCTCATGCTAGCGAATGTCTCGGAGGACGACTGGAAGAAAATCGAGAAGGGCAAGGAAGTGCTCATCGGCATGGAGCGCAAGATGAAAGTGGACAAACAATTGTTCGATGACCTCGCCGCGAGCGACGTGCGGAAATATGAATACTTCGACTGTGCCGACGACATGATGATCCTCCACGGCACGGCCGACACCACTGTACCCATCGAAGATTCGAAAGCATTCGCCGAGAACAACGTCATCACCTTTGTTCCCGTGGACGGCGCCGACCATCCATTCCGCGACCCGAAGCTCATGGACTTCGCGATCCATACGATCATCGAATTCTTCGCGCCGGAGGCATGATGCGGACAGCATTTTAGGATTGAATGTACCCTTTCCAACTGGTATAATATTTGGAGATTTTGTCACGAGGGGCGGAGATGTTGGACATCAAGATATTGGTCGCGGCGCACAAGCCGTATTGGATGCCGGAAGACCCGTGCTATCTGCCCGTGCATGTCGGCCATGCACTGCATCCGGATGTCGAGCTCGGTTTTGCGGGCGACGATGCCGGCGGCAACATTAGTGCGAAGAATCCGCACTACTGCGAGCTCACGGCGCTCTATTGGGCGTGGAAGAACGTTGCGTCAGATTTCATTGGCCTCGTCCACTACCGCCGCTATTTCACGCGCCGCGAAGTGCGCGACGTCGCCGCACGCAAGGAAGAAATCCTCACGGCGGTCGAGTGGGAGCGCATCTTGGAGGACACGCCCGTCGTCGTGCCGGGGAAGCGCCGCTACTTCATCGAGACGAACCGTTCCCATTACAACCACGCGCATCACCCGGACGGCCTCGACTGCGCCGAAGATTACATTCGCACGGCATATCCTGCGTATTCGCCCGCCTTCGACAAGGTCATGGACCGCACGTGGGCGCATATGTTCAATATGTTTGTCATGCGGAAAGACCTCTACGACGCGTACTGCGCGTGGCTGTTCGAGATCCTCGCCGCCGTCGAGGCGCGCGTCGACATCGCGGGCTGGGACGCCTACGAGTCGCGCATGTGCGGCTTTGTCGGCGAGCTGCTCTTGGACGTCTGGCTCGAGCGGAACGACATCGCCTATCGCGAGCAGAACGTCTCGTTCCTCGAGCCGCAGGACTGGCTCAAGAAAGGCGGAGCGTTTCTCAAACGAAAATTCTTGCCTCAAAGCAAGAACCATTAAATCGAAAGGAGGTAGAGAAGATGCGTTGGAGCTATCCGTGGCAGCCGGTTCTCTTGATTGCGCTCGACTGGTGCATGGTCGTCGCGGCGGAAGAACTTGCCTATGCGCTGCGCCAGGACTGGCTCCCCATCGCGAACCCGGCGTTCCACATCCCGGGATTTTACCTCTATCTGCTCGTGCCGGTCATCTTCCTGGCGTTCTTACAATCACCAGGCGCGAAGATCCGCCGCTTCCCGACGTGGAAGATGGCGCAGAATGTTTTCCATGCCGTCTGCTTCAGCATCCTGACGATCACGCTCCTGATGTACTTCGGCAAGGTCGGCGCCGTTGTCTCGCGGCTCTTCGTCGCGATGACGGGCGTGTTTGCCTTCACGTTCGTTGTCGGCGCACGGTTCCTCTTGCGTGAGTTTTTGAACCGCCATCATCTCATGGAGATCCCCGTGCTGTTCGTCGGCGCGGGTGAGACGGCGGCCGAGCTCGTGAAGACGCTCGAGGCGCAGGGCGGCTGCGGCATGAAGATCATCGGCTTCATCGCTGATACGCCGATGGCGGCGCAGCTCAAAGGGCGCTACCGATTGCTCGGTTATATGGAGCACCTCGAGCGCGTGCTGCACATGACGGGCGTCCAGCACGTCATCGTCACGGCGACGGGCCTGCCGGCCGCCGAGCAAGTCCATATCATCAACCGCATCCAGCCGTACGTCAAGAATGTCATCTTCGTGCCCGACCTCTTCGGTGCGCCTGTCAGCAACATGGACATCGACGGCCTGCTCGACAACAGCCTGATGCTCCTGCGCTTCCGCAACAACCTCGCGCACTGGTACAATCGCGCCATGAAGCGCGTCTTTGACCTCGTCGCGTGCCTCTTGGGACTCGTCGTCGTGATTCCCGTCACGGTCGTCATCGCTGTGCTCGTCCGCCTCGATAGCAAAGGCCCCGTCTTTTTCGCGCACCGCCGCATCGGGCAAGGCGGGCGGACGTTCCCGTGCTACAAATTCCGCACAATGATCCCGGATGCGGAAAACGTCTTGAAAGAGTATCTCTCGACGCACCCGGCTGCCCGCGAGGAATGGGAGCGCGACTTCAAGCTGAAAGACGACCCGCGCATCACGCGCCTCGGCGCGTTTTTGCGCCGAACGAGCCTCGACGAGCTGCCGCAGGTCTGGAACGTCATCAAGGGCGACATGAGCCTCGTCGGCCCGCGCCCCATCGTCGCGGAGGAGATCCCGCTGTACGGTGAATATTTCGCCGACTTCCGCCTCGTCCCGCCCGGCATCACGGGCATGTGGCAGGTCAATGGCAGGAGCGACACGACATACGAGGAGCGCGTCCAGATGGATACGTGGTACGTGCGGAACTGGTCCGTCTGGATTGACATCATCTATCTTCTCAAGACCGCTGACGTCGTTCTCGCGCGGAAAGGCGCATACTGAACGCATCTGAGCGCATCGCAAAGAAAAGCCCGCCGCTCGCAGATTTTGGACTGCGGGAGGCGGGCTCTTGCGTTGTCAGCGGAAATCGAAAATGTGCCGCGGATAGTGGATGAGGTCGCAGATGTTGAATTCAATCGAACCGTAGAACAAGACGACGGTATCCGGGCGCTCCCGCTCGATATACGTGCGCAGGCTGCCGGTGAAATTGCGCGGATCGATGGAATCGAGCCGCTCCGTCGTGAGCGCGAGGAACGGCGTGGCAGCCGCGCCGTAAGAATCATGCAACAGCAGGAGGTGTTTGCCGTTCTGCTGTTTTTTGTTCTCGACCGTGATGAGCGACCGATCACCATAGGCATACGTATGATAAGCGTACGCATCGTACGGTGTCGGTTTCATCTGCGCCATATCGTAGAAGATGGAGAAATCCCCCTCGCGATCGATTTCCATCGAGGGGATGGAAAGATGGAAAGACGTCGGATAGGAGGGAAATGCGAGATAGAAATCCTCCGGACGAACAGATGACAGCGTCAGTTTGATGCCGTGGGATCCTAAAAGCCAGTTCGGATACCGCTCGTCATGGAATCGCGAAGCGTCGAGGAGGGACAGGTCTGCCTGATAACCGCAGTGTTCATTCAGATACGGCCCCAATACGGAAGCCATCGCCCAGCGCGCGGTCGCGAGCGTCCAATGGTGGTCAGTCTTCAGGAAGAGGTCGTCATAGGAAAATCCAGCTTCTTGGATGGGGATGCGCAGGTCGATGGTATCGACATCTCGTTCACGCAGTCCGGCGAGAAACGCATCCGAATTCGCGTTGGAGAAATCCAGCGTTCCGTTATATGGAGAAGAAGCGGAGAATTTCCAAGGAACAAGGAAAACGACGAAATGGATGCCACGCTCCTTGCAGAACGCAGCGAGGTCGGAGGTCGCATCGACGAACCGCCGTACATCCCGCCGCGTCATCAAGCAGCTGAACCGCCCGTCCGCATATTGGAAATTGTTGGAACTCGCGTCGTTGAGAACCGCGATATTCCAGCCAGTGATTTGAAGGTACGAATGCAGGAGTTCAGCGGTGCGCCGGTTCGCGAGGAACCGCTCATTCGTCCAGCTGGCGAACACATGCGTCTGCTCATGAAATTTTCGTTCTGCTCGCTCCAAGCGGCTTTCTGGCCGTGGCGTTTCTGGTGGTGCAGGTGGATATGGATATTTGGCAGCCCAGTCGATGGGGACTTCGTCGGGCGCGGCATTTCGAGGCGGGCTCCAGTGCTGCAAGCTGGCATTGTCCGCGAAGACCGTCCGCGTCCAGGCGTTGTCCCAGCCGAGATTGCGGATGAGATACTGGTGCGTCCCATAGCGCAGGAGTACGATGGCGCAGGCCGCGCAGAGGATGCCTGCGCAAGAGAGCATGAGCTTTTCACGAAAGGTCATAAGGATAAGGATCCTCCTTGGCATTCGCTCGGAAAGAAGCGCAACCGATGATAGATGTCAGCGGAAATCGAACATGTTTTTTGGAATCCGTTGCCCCCAGTAAAGCTGGATGGCCGAATAGCAGACCACGACCGTATCGGGGCGCTCTTGCTCGATGAAGGAATGAAGACTGCCTGTGAAGTAGCGCGGGTCGATGGAGTCGATCTGTTCCACGCCGGAGGCGAGGAAGGGGAGGACGGAACTGCAGTAGGACTCGCGGATGAACAAGAGCTTCTTGCCATCCCGCTTTTTGTAATTGCGAAGGAAGATGGCAGCGCGGTCGCCATAGAGATTTGCGCTGTAGGGATAGGCATCGCTGGCATAAAAACCTTTGGAAAGATCCAAACGCCGCCAGTCGTAGAGGATTGAGGCGTCGCCGTCGCGGTCGATGCCAAGGGATGGGATTTCCAGATGAAAAGACGTAGGAAATGTCGGCAGATAGAACGTGATATCTTCAGGACTCGTACGGGCGAGCGTCAGCAATTTTCCATAGCTTCCAAGGAAACGCCGGGGGTAAACACGCTTTTCATAGCGGGAGAGCTCGAAGAGCCCGGGGGCGATGGAATAGCCGAACTGCTCATTCAGCTGACGGCTGATCAGGCCGGCCGACCAGATGGCAACTTCTGGCTTCCAGTGGTGATCGTTCCGGTAAAAGAGCTCTGGATATGGTGTCCCGAGCGTATCGAAGGCTGGGCGCAAGTCGAGAGCAGAGACGCCGTGCGCCTGCAAGCCCGCGAGGTAGGCATCGCCATCGACATTCGAAAAGTCCAGAGGGCAGGGGCCGGTTGCATAGATGCTCGTGGGTGAGATCTTCGACGGCACGAGGACGAAGAGGAAATTGATGCCCTGTTCTCGACAGAACGAAGCGAAATCCGCCGTCGCGGAAACCGGATATGCGATGTCCGCCTTTTTAGGGAAATGCCAAGACCCGATGTCAGGGAACGTGACAGCGCTGCCGAGCTCAGGGTCTGGCACGATGTTCCATCCGATGACGGCATCGTACGTTTGCAGGGCTTCGATGAAGTGCATGCGGGACAAGAATTTTTGATCCGTCCAGCCCTCGAAGTTTCGCGTCTTTTCGTGGAAGCGACGTTCCCGTGCCCGGAGAGGGCTCTCGGGAGGCGGCGGGGGCGTCGGCGTCGCGAACGGATACCGTGTAGCCCAATCGATAGGCACTTCGTCCGGCTGCGCTGTGCCGATGTGCGGCGGCTCGATATGCTGCAGTTCCACATTGTCGGCAAAGACCGTCCGCGTCCAAGCATTGTCCCATCCGAGCCAGCAGATGAGTGTCCGGTACGTCCCATAGCGTAGGAACACGACGAGGCAGGCAACGCAAAGCAAGCTCGCACAGAAAAGCATGAGCCGTTCGCGAAACTTCATGAGGCGGCCTCCTTTGACAGCAACTCAGAAATTGAAATAAATAAACGGATGGTAGCTCGAGCTGATCGTCGCGATGACGGACAAGAGGAAGATGCCTGTCGCGACGATCGGCTCGCCGTAGCGGCAAAGCGCCTGGCCGGCAAAGCGCCGCTGCAGATACGGCACGACCGGCAGCGACAGCACGATCGCGAGCGCCCAGACGAACGCGCCCTGCGTCAAAAAATACTGCGCGGCGAAATCGAAGAGCTCCGTGCTGTGATGGCCGAACATCATGCCGATATACTGTCGTGCGAAGCGAAGGTCCGGCGAGCGGAAGATCGTCCAGCCGAGCGTCACAGCGACCATAGCGTAGACATGAGCGAGCGGGCCGATCTTTTCATGGAACCGCGTGAACTTCTCGACGAGCAGCAGCACGAAGTACAGCAGGCCCCAGCAGAGGAACGTCCAGTTCGCGCCGTGCCAGATGCCCGTCAGCGCCCAGACGACGAAGAGATTCCAGATCCAGCGCTGCCGTGTTACGCGGTTGCCGCCGAGCGGGATGTAGACGTAGTCGCGGAACCACGAGCCGAGCGAGATATGCCAGCGCCTCCAGAACTCCGTCGCGCTGCGAGAGATGTATGGATAGTTGAAGTTCTCGGGGAAGCGGAAGCCGAACATCTTGCCGAGGCCGATGGCCATGTCCGAGTACCCGGAGAAATCGAAATAAATCTGGAAGGTGTACGCCACTGCGCCAATCCAGGCCGTTGCTACGGAGAGGGGGACGCCGCTGCCTTTCAGGCCGAACACGTCATCGGCGATCACTGCCATGTAATCGGCGATCAGCACTTTTTTGCCGAGGCCGTAGATGAAGCGCATCATGCCGTCTGCAAAATTCTGGAGAGATTCGTTGCGGTACTCGATCTGTGCCTCGATATCATCATAGCGCACGATCGGGCCGGCGATGAGCTGCGGGAAAAACGCGATGTAGAGGCCGACATTCAGCACGCTTCGCTGCGCTTGCGCCTTGCCATAGTAAATATCGAAGAGATACGATAGCAATTGGAACGTGAAGAACGAGATGCCGATGGGCAGCGCGATGTGGATGGCGGAAAAATCCGTATGCAGCAGCAGGCCAAGCTCGTGCGCTGTGAACGTCAGATACTTGAAGACGAACAGCAGCCCGACATGGAACGTGACGCCGCAGACGAGCCAGCGGCGCCGCAACGCCTTCGCTCGCCCGTCCGCCTCGCCGACATGCAGGCCGACGAACCAGCCGACGACGACGGAAAGCATCATGAGGAACGCGAAGAGCGGCTCGCCCCACGCATAGAACACGAGACTCATGAAGAGCAAAAATCGGTTGCGGAATGTCCGCGACCGCAGCCACGGTTGATAGTAGATGACGAGCACAAGCGGCAGGAAGACGAAGAGGAAGATGGTGGAAGAAAAGACCAAAGGGATGCCTCCGTTCAGCGAAAGAATCTTTTCCCATCATAAAAGAAAGTTGCAGGATTGTAAAGGCGACAGGAAGTTTTTATTGCATCGCGGATAGGAATACGATAGAATGGAACAGATATTTTTGCACGCGAGGAATACAGGGGGACGGATGGGATGCTGCATGTTTGCTATGCGCTCTACGACAAGACAGGAAAGTTCAGCAAGATCACGGGGACATCGATCTGCTCGATTTTCGAGAACACGGAAGCCTGGGTGACCATCCACCTGCTGCATGACGACACGCTGACCGAGGAGAATCGTCAGAAATTCATCCGGCTCGCGCGGAACTATGGCAACCATATCGTCTTCTATGATATGGAAGCGCTCGAGCCCGAGCTGATGAAGGCCGTCCAGGCGAAAGGGGGAGCTTCGCGCTTCAGTCCTGCCACGCTCTACCGTCTCATGACGATGCGCGTCCTGCCGCACGACATCCCCCGGCTGATCTACCTCGACAGCGACATCATCGTGAACTGCGACATCCGGGAGCTCTGGCAGGAAGAGGTCGGCGCGAACGGCCTGGCGGCCGTCCCGGAGTCCGTCGTCACGTACGGCAATATGGTGGACAAGGACATCTGCAAGGAAGGCGTCGTCCCGCAGGATGCCTATTTTAATGCGGGCGTGCTGCTGCTTGACATGGATGCTTATCGGCAGCATGAGGATCTCTTGGAGCAGGGGCTCGCCTTCCTCGACGCGCATCCCACGTACAACTGTTTCGACCAAGATATCCTGAACCATGTATTTTCCTCCGGCTATCGGAAGCTCCCGCTTCGTTATGATTATTTCGTGGAGGCTGAGCGGATATTTGGCACGCGTGCTGTCCAGCCCGGCATCTATCACTATGCCGGCCAGGCGTTCCGCCTGTACGACAGCAAGGATTGCTTCAACCAGCTCTTCAGCAAATATTACCAGAAGACGCCGTGGTACGAGGACACGACGCTGCTCCGTGCTTGCCAGAACGCCATGGCGGCCGGCATCCGGCTTTTTGCGCAAATGATGGTATGGGCGCGGGGACGCCGCATCGCATACTGCGGCAACCGGGAGCTCCTTCCCGTCATCCAGCAGAAGATTCCCGTATTCCCCGGGACGCTCTTCGTGAATGCCGTCCAGCAAGATGGGCGCGTCCATCTCGATGCCACCGCTGCGAAGATGCAGGAAGTCCGGCAGGGCGCGCCGACGTTCTTCGTTTTCATGGGCTTGGGCGGCTCGGCGTGGCAGCGGTACCTCCAGCAGCAGGGCTTCCGGCCGGGAGAGGACTTCATGGACGGGACGCCGGTGCTGAACATCTTGGCAGGGAGCGAGAAGATCACGCCCGAGCGGCTGCTGGACGTGCTCTGAGTGTTCGGATCCCGCGGATGAAAGTACGTGCGCAGCCAGAGTAAGGAGAAAGGTGAAACATTGATGGACAATCTTTATATCGTCATGCCGGCCTACAATGAGGCGGAAAACATCGGCGACGTCGTGGAAGAGTGGTATCCGGTCGTCGCGCACGTATCCCCGGAAGGGGGACGCCTCGTCATCGTCAATGACGGCAGCCGCGACGATACGCTGGCGCGGCTGCATGAGCTCCAGAAAGGGCGGCCGCAGCTCGTCGTCATCGACCAGCCGAATTCTGGCCATGGCGCGACGCTCCTGAATGCGTACCATTACGCGCTGGAGCATGGCGCGGACTATATCTTTCAGACGGATTCCGACGGGCAGACGCGGCCAGCGGAGTTCGATGCATTCTGGGCGCAGCGCAAGGAATATCCCGTCATCATCGGCTACCGCAACCACCGCGAGGACGGCTTCTCGCGCATTGTCGTCACGAAAGTCCTGAAGCTCGTGCTCTGGCTCGTCTTCGGTCTCGTCGTGACGGATGCGAATACGCCGTTTCGCCTGATGGATCGCCGCGCGCTCGCCGAGTACCTGCCGGACGTCCCTGAGCGCTTCAACCTGTCGAACGTCATGCTGACCGTGCTGTTCCTCTACAACAAAGAGCGCGTGAAATTCGTGCCGATCACGTTCCGTCCGCGCCAGGGCGGCGTGAATTCCATCAACTTGCCGCGCATCTGCCGCATCGGCCTGCATGCCGTGCGGGATTTCTATACGATTCGTCGCGGCATGCATCGCCATACGCATCAATCCTGAGTGATGGCGTATGGCGTCTTTGAGCGTTTCGCATGACGGGGGGAACAGGATGGACTGGATCAAAAAGCATGAGACGATGTGCCAGTGGCTCATTGCCATATTGCTTGCTACTACTTCTTTGATGCAGACAAATGCAGCAAATCCGCATGGTGCACCAAGCGTTGATGCGGGTACGTTTGCCTATGTCGGCATGGTGATTTGCCATGGCGGGATGCCTTATGTGGATGTCTTCGACCACAAGGGGCCGCTCCTTTATATTTTCAATGCGCTGGCAATGGGAATGGGCAGTTGGCGCATGATTGCCGTCTTTGAAGCAGCCGCGCTCGTGGCCGCTTTGTTCCTCATCCTCCGTACGGCGCGGTTGCGCGCCGGCTTTTTCTCTTCACTGATGATTACGGTACTCTGCACATGGCTGATGAATCGCTATATGCTGGAGGGCGGCAACTTCACGGAAGAATTCGCGTTGCCTTGGATTGCGCTGGCTGAGTTGCTGTTTCTGCGGTTCTTTCAGGAAGGAGCCATCGGGCGGCGCGGACTGTTCGCCATCGGGTTCAGCTTGAGCATGATCGTCGCACTCCGGCCGAACATGATCGCCGTTTGGGCGATCGGCATTCCTGTCTCGATGTGGCTGCTGATACGGCAGCAACGGCTGCGGCAGGGATTTCGCTGGGCATTTGGCGGCTTTGTGGCTGGCATCGCCCCATTCCTGCTCTGGATGGGGGCGCGTGGGGCACTGCGTGCCAGCTGGGAAACATACATCGTATTCAATGTACATTATAGCCAGAAAATCTTGGCGTTTTCACAATCCTTTATGATGGATGGGAAACCATTCTGGAAAAACCTCGGTCACATCTCCGCGTTCCGTATCTTTGCGAGGCATGGGGGTTGGCAGTCGATCTTACTCTGCATCCTCGCGATGGCGTGGCGACGGCACTGGCGCGACAGTGCTGCTTGGGCCAGTCTCGCGATACTGGTGCTGAGCCTGCTGACAGCCTGTATGTCAGGGATGCCGTTTGGGCATTATGCCATCGTCGTGCTTCCGACGCTCGCCTATCCGTTAGCAGTCTTTTGTGAGGCCTTCGAGCAACTGCAGATTCGCAGCGTGCCTGCCGGTCGTTATGTGCTGGCGTTTGGAAGTTTGGCATTTGCAGCAAGTTTGCTGTTTTCGAGTGCGAAAGGATACGCCACAGTGTGTCGACAGCCGCCTTCCAATCCGCTGAATATGCATATGCGGGAGGCAGCGTCCTATATTCGTAGCCGTACGTCTTCAGATGACAGAATCCTGGTATGTGGAGGCCAGACAGCCATTTATCCGTTTTCCGGCCGTTTCGCGGCATCGAAATATTCGTACCAGTACCCGATTCTCTTGGTCGAACCGGAACGGATGGACGAATTCTTTCAGCAGATCGACAGGAATCCGCCGAAAGTGATCGTGGAATGGAGGGTGATGCTGGATTACGAGCCGATGAAGATGAAAGAATTTTTGCAAACACATGGATATGAAATCGCTCCAGGATATGCTGGAACGGACGACTGCATGATTTATGTGCAGTCGCTGGGATTGAACGACCACCTGTGAATTGATATAATGAAAAACATGTGAGGATTTTCCATGATTTACGAGAGGCAGCTGGAAGCCGCAGCATGCATCGCCATGCGCAGCAGATTTGAGGAGGCAGTGAAATGTTCCAAGACCTCTGGACGCGCTATCGGAGATGGGTGTTCTATGGCGTGTTCGGCATCCTGACGACAGTCGTGAATTTCTTTGCGTATGTCCTTTGCTATCAGGGGTTGGGCTGGGCGAATGTGACGAGCACGGTGATTGCTTGGCTTTTGGCTGTGCTGTTTGCGTTTTTCACGAACAAGGTCTGGGTCTTCGAGAGCCGCCATTTCACGCCCCGCCTCGTCCTGCAGGAAGGCTTCCGTTTCTTCAGCAGCCGCGCGATGACGGGCGTGCTGGACATCGCCATCATGTATGTCGGCGTCGATGTGCTCTCGGGCTCTGCGATGCTGTGGAAAATCGGATCAGATGTCGTCGTGACCGTCTTGAATTATGTGGCGAGCCGCTTTTGGGCGTTTCGTGTTGCGGAGGAACGATATGGCATGGATGCGGAGAAATGAGACGACGTGCCAGTTGCTCGTCGCCGCGCTGCTGGCGCTCATCGCCTTGTCGTATACGGATGCGGCGAATCCGCACGGCGTCCCGAGCATCGACTCGGGCACGTTCCTCTATCTCGGCATGGTGATCCAGCATGGCGGGATGCCGTATGCCGATGCCTTTGACCACAAGGGGCCGCTCATCTATCTCATCAATACGCTCGCCTTGGGGCTCGGCCACTGGCGCATGATCGCCGTGTTCGAGGGAATCGCGCTCGCTGCGGCCCTCTTCTTCACCTTTCGGATCGCGTGGCTCCGTGCGGGCTTCTTCTCGTCGCTCGCCATCACGACGCTCTGCACATGGCTGATGACGCGCGACATGCTGGACTTTGGCAATCTCACGGAAGAGTATGCGATGCCGTGGATCGCGCTGGCCGCGCTGCTGTTCCTGCGCTTCTTCCAGACGGGCGAGCTCGGCCGGCGCGCGCTGTTTTTCATCGGCTTTTCCTTGAGCATGATGGTCGCGCTGCGGCCGAACATGATCGCCGTCTGGACTGTCGGCATCCCCATGACTGTCTGGCTGCTCGCACGTCAAAAGTGCCTGCGCCAAGGCATCCTCTGGGCGTTCGGCGGCTTTGCCGCAGGACTCGCGCCGTTTCTGCTCTGGCTGGCCGCGCATGGAGCGCTCACCGCCTGCTGGGAAGCGTACATCGTCTTCAACCTGCACTATACCCATCGCTATCTGGAGCTCGTGCAGCAGCTGGTGCCGGCGGAAAACCGTGCCCCCGCCTCCATGATGGGGCGCTATCCCGTTTTCGTCCTTTTTGCCAAGAAAGGCGCTTGGCAATCGGCCGCTCTCTGTCTCCTCGCCATGGCATGGCAACGGCAGTGGCGCGACGGCGCGGCCTGGGCGGCACTCGTGATGCTCCTGCTGGGCTTGCTGCTGAACAGCATGTCCGCTATGCCGTTCGGCCATTATGGCATGGCTGTGCTCCCGACGCTTGCCTATCCGCTCGCTGTCTTCTGCAGCGCCGTGGAGCGCTTGCACGTCCGCAGCGTGCCCGCAGGCCGCTATGCGCTGATGCTCGGAAGCGTGGCGTTTGCCGTCAGCGTGGCGGTTTCGAGCGTGGAAGGATACATCGCCCGCTGCCACCAGCCGCAGACGCCTGAAAACATCCATATGTACGAGGCGGCTTCCTATATCCGCAGCCATACATCATCAGACGACCGCATCCTCGTCTGCGGCATCCAGACGGCAGTGTATCCGCTGTCCGGCCGTCTCGCGGCCTCGCGGTATTCGTACCAGTTCCCGATCGTCTACCTCGAGCCGGAGCGGCGGGCGGAATTCCTGGAAGAGATCAATGCGTCCCTGCCGAAGATGATCATCGCACGGAATCCTATGCCGAAATACGAGCCGGAAGAACTGGAAGCATTCATGCAGGTGCATGGGTATGAGCCCGATCCAGGTTATGCTGGGACGGAAGATCTCACGATTTATGTGCAGTCGTCGGGATTGAACGACCGCCCGTGACTTGGTATAATGGAAAACATGAAAAATTTTTCTACGATTTATGAGATGCAACTCGATGCCGATGCGGCGAAGCTGCCGCTCTATCGGAAGGGCGAGCGCTTTTTGCCGGCGGGCGGCGTCGTCGACCTCGGCACGTACTTCCATGCCTTCTCGCTCGGCAAATGGCTGCGCTATACGACGCTCGACGCGCTCGGGCTCGCGCTCGACTTCCATGGGCGCGCTCGCATCACGCTCTATGGATGGCGGGACGGGCAGGAACAGACGATTGCAGAAGACGTCGCCGAAGACGGATGGACGTGGCAGGCGGCAGACGAACGCTTGCGCGCCATTGGCGCAGCTTCGGACATCCTCGGCGTGCGCCTCGTGGCAGAGAGCCGGCTTGAGCTCATGAGCGGCAGATGGCAGGGGAGATTCCTGGCGACGCGTGAGATTCACATCGGCGCCGTCATCTGCACGTATCACCGCGAGGAATACCTGCGTCGCAACCTCGGCGTGCTCGAAACGTATTGCAAGGCGCATCCCTGGCTCACCGTCCTTGTCATCGACAACGGCCGGACGCTCGGCGAGCGCCATGACGGCTGGCTCGATATCGTGCCGAACCGCAACTACGGCGGCTCGGGCGGCTTCACGCGCGGCCTCATCGAGCAGATGGCGGCAGGGCGGAATGATTATTTCCTGCTGATGGACGATGACATCGAGCTCGAGACGACGGCGCTTGACCGCCTCATCGCGCTTTGCCGCCACGTGAAAGACGAGCGCCGGATGCAGATGATCGGCGGCGCCATGCTGCGCATGGACGCGCCGACCATCCAGCATGAGAACACGGGCGATTGGGGGCTCGTGCGTCAGCACTCCATCGGCCGCGACCGCGATCTTTCCGAGCCGGATATGCTCTGCGCGAATGAACGCGAGCAGGACGTAAAGAATCGCTATGCCGCGTGGTGGTTCTGCTGCATCCCGCGCAGCCTCGTCCAGGCACAGGGCTATCCTCTGCCGGTCTTCCTCAAAGGGGACGACATGGAGTACAGCATCCGCAGCGGCCGCCCTATTATGACGATGAATGGCATCGCCGTCTGGCATATGGCGTTCGCGGCGAAGGAAAGCCCGGTCGTGAACTATTTCAGCGACCGCAACATGCTGATTCTGAATGCGCTGCTGTCGGGCGGCTCGCGCTGGCAATCAGCGTTCGTGGCGCTGGCGCGTCTCGGCAACCGCATCCGCCACCGCGATCCTGCGGGCGTTTTCCTCTACGAGCGCGCCCTGCGCGATTATCTGCGCGGCTTCGACGCCATGACGGTCGTGGGCTCCGACGCGCTCTTCGAGGACGTCCGGCGCTGGCACAGCGCGCACGGCCTCGCGGGATCCATTTGCGCCAGCCTTGCGCTCTGCGGCCGTATCTTTTTGCACGACACGGCGATCCGCGCAGGCTATCGCGCGTTCCGCGCGGAGCGCCTTGCGGATGACGCGTTCTGGCGCAGATTTCTCGGCCTTGCCGATGGCATCGGCCACAGGAGTTGAAAACTGATATGCAAATAAAGGCGTATTTCCGGAGCCTCTATCGCTATAAATATCTTCTCTACATCCTCGTCACGCGGGATGTCAAGAAAAAATACCGGCGCAGCGTCCTCGGCGTCCTCTGGAGCATGCTGAATCCGCTGCTGATCATGATCATCACGGCCATGGTCTTCTCGACCGTCTTCCGTTTCGCCGTCGAGAACTACGTCCTCTACCTCATCGTCGGGCAGGTCGTCTTCACGTTCTACACCGAGTCCACGTCGTTCGCCATGGGCTCGATCCTCGACAACAGCTCGCTCATCAAGAAAGTCTACGTGCCGAAATACCTGTTTCCGTTTTCGCGCGTCTCGTCGAGCTGTGTCAACCTGCTCTTCACATTCCCGGCGATTTTCTTCATCATGCTCTACACGGGCGCCTGGCCGAGCTGGCGGACGCTCTCCGTCGTCGTGCCGCTCGCGCTCATGCTCGTATTCTGCCTCGGCGTCGGCCTCATCCTCTCCGCCTGCGTCGTCTACTTCCGCGACCTGTTCCATCTCTACGGCGTCCTCCTGTCTGTGTTCAACTATGCGACGCCGGTCTTTTACCCTGCACAGATCGTGCCGGACCGCTACCATTGGCTCCTCACGCTGAACCCACTCTACCACTTCGTGACCGCGTTCCGCGAAGTCCTGTACGATGGGGGCCTGCCGCACGCCGACACGCTGCTTGCCTGCACGCTGCTCGCCACCGTCGCCATCATCCTCGGCGTCCTCATCTTCCGACGCGCGCAGAACCACTTCATCCTGTACATCTGAGGAGGCAGACCATGGCAGACCCCATCATCCGTGTCGAGCACGTCACCATGAAGTTCAACCTCATGGAGGAAAAAGTCGACACGCTCAAAGAATACGTCGTCAAGCTGCTGAAAGGGAAGCTCCTCTACAATGAATTCACGGCGCTCGACGACGTCTCGTTCGATATCGCGCGCGGCGACATCTTCGGCCTCATCGGCTTCAATGGCGCCGGAAAGTCCACGATGCTGAAGATCATCGCCGGCGTGCTGCGCCCGACGTCGGGGCGCGTCACCGTCCAGGGCACGATCGCGCCGCTCATCGAAGTCGGCGCCGGCTTCGACCCCGAGCTCACGGCGAAGGAAAATATCTTTTTGAATGGCGCCATCCTCGGCCACAGCCACGACTTCCTGCGGGAGCACTTCGACGCCATCCTCGACTTCGCCGAGCTCCGCGACTTCGTCAATGTCCCCGTCAAGAACTTCTCGAGCGGCATGTTCGCCCGCCTCGGCTTCGCCATCGCGACGGAAGTGCGCCCGGACATCCTCATCGTCGACGAAGTCCTCTCCGTCGGCGACTACCAGTTCCAGCAGAAATGCGAGGCCCGCATCCGCGGCATGATCGACGAGGGCACGACGATCCTGCTCGTCTCCCACGACATCAACATGATCAAGCGCCTCTGCACGAAAGTCCTCTGGCTCGACCATGGCCGTAAGAAAGACATCGGCGAGACGGAGCGCGTCTGCGGCGAATACGAACGTTAATGAAAGAAAACGAAAAAAGGAAACAGAAATGAACGAAACGATTGAGATCTATATCGCTTGTCACAAGCCGTCCGAACTACCGAAAAATCCGTTGTTCGTCCCCATCCACGTCGGCGCGGCTGTCGCAAAGCGCTCGCTGCCGGGCCTCGTGCGCGATGATGAGGGCGACAATATCTCTGCGAAGAATCCGCACTACTGCGAGATGACGGCGCAGTACTGGGCATGGAAGCACTCGAAGGCCGACTACATCGGTCTGTGCCACTACCGGCGGTATCTTTCGTTTTCAGACCAGCATTTTACGAATCTCACGGACGACCGCCGCCAGCAAGTGCTCGCGAAAGCCTTGACGCCTGGCACAGCGGCGAAATACGGCCTTACGGACGAAGCAGCCGTCCGCGCCGTTGTCACGTCGCACGACATCCTCGTTTGCGAGGCACAGGACCTCAGCAAGGTCTATACGCCATTCGGCCCGCAGCCGACCGTGCTGAAGCACTGGCAGGCGCACGATCAGGCACTCATCAATGCCAAAGACCTCGAGACGCTGTTCGCCATTGTCGAGGAGCGCTACCCGGAGTTCTACAAGGACATGCGCGCGTATCTCGATGGCAAATACTTCTATGGCTTCAACACGTTCGTCATGCGGCGCGACCTCTACTCTGAGCTCTGCGCCATGGAGTTCTCCGTGCTCGCCGAGCTCGAGCAGCGCGTCGACCTCACGCACTACAACCAGCAGCTCTCGCGCATCTACGGCTTCATGGGCGAGATCCTCTTCAGTTCCTTCATCTATCACAAGAAGAAGCGCAATCCTGCGCTGCGCGTCGGCGAGCGCCAGATGCTCTACTTCGAGCAGACCGATCCCGTGCCCGCGTTCCATCCGCAGGAAGGGAGCGTGCGCGTCGTGCTCGACCTCGGCAATGAAGATGGCTTCCTCGCCTATCCCGCGCTCGCCGGCATCCTCGCGCACGCCGATCCCGCGCGCACGTACGAGATTTTGCTGTTTTGCGAAAAAATGGATCCCTTTTACCGCAATGGGCTCGAGGCGGCGGCGAAAGCGCACGAAAATGTCCGCGTTTCCATCCGCAACATCACGTCGTTCTACGCCGCCGTCGAAGACCTCTACGGCATTGAGAGCCATGCGTCGTCGCTCTTCCTGCCGTGGATTCTCCGAGACTGCGACCGCTGTGTCTACCTGCGTTGGAACACGCTCGTGCGCGGCGACATCGCCGCGCTCTACGACGCGGAGCTCGGCGGCCGTCCCATCGCTGCCGCGCGCAACATCTTCGAGATCGGCCGCGTGAATACGTATTACAAGGAAGAGCGCCATTACCTCGAGGACACGCTCGGCATCCGGGATGTCTACGGCTTCGTCAGCGACGAAGCCGTGCTGCTCGACCTCGCGGCCATGCGGCAGCTGCCGATGGACGAGCTCGCGCAGCGCTGCGGCGCGCTCGAGCACGGCGGGAAGCGCGCGATCCGCCCCGAGGAGCAGTTCAATGTCATTTGGCAGGGCCAGATCACCTTCCTGCCGCAGCGTATGAACTGCATCATCGTGAACGAATGGGAGCAGGAGTTCTTCACGGGCGAAGCGCCGCTCGCACTCGTGAAAGAATGGCGCGCTGCCGCAGGCGATGCCGTCATCGTCCGCTATGATGGCAAGGACGGCCCATGGCACTACGTCGAGAACCCTGCGTTCTTCGAGGAATACTGGGGCATCGCCTCGGCCTCGCCGTTCTGTCACATCTTCGAGAGCCGTCTCGTCATGCAGGCTGTCTTCGGCACGTCCATGCGCAAGAAAGCCTGGCGCATCCTCGACCGCATCCTGCCGAAGCACACGAAGCGCCGCGAGATCATCAAGGACCTCTTCCCGCGCAACGGCCTTGTCGGCCGCAAGCTGCGCTCGCTGCTCGGCCCGCGCTGAGGAAGACGTCATGGCAGGATCATCGACCCGGGCGTCCGCGTCCGCAGCCAGCCACATCGCGGCCTACGACCTCATCCGCGCGCTCGCGATGGTGCTCGTCATCGCGGGACACAGCAGCTACTACACGATGTTGTCGCCGCTCGGTGGCATCGACTACTTGCGGTGGATGGCCGAGGCGGGCGTCAGCGATACGGCGCTGCATGGGTTTACCGACGCATTGGCGCGCGGGATCTATACGTTCCACATGCGCGTGTTCTTCGCCTTGAGCGGCGCGGTCTTTTACCTGCGGCTGCGGCAGGGGGCGTATGATGGCGTGGGCGCGTTTTTGCGGAAAAAGGCGCGCCGCTTGCTCGTGCCGTTCGTGCTGGCGACGGCGTTTTATGCCGTGCCGGTGAAGCTCGCGGCGGGCTACTGGACGGGTGACGCGCTGGAGGTCGCGTGCGGCATCTTCGGGCATTTCTTTCTGCTCGGCAATTCGCATCTCTGGTTCCTCGTCGCGATCTTCGGCTCGTTCGCTGTCGTCGGCTGGGCGGTGCTCGGGCATCCTCGCGTGCGCGCGTGGCTCTTGGCGGCGCATCCGTGGCGCGTGGAGGCGGTGCTCGCGGCCATCGTCGCCGTGCTGCTGCTCGCGGACGGCACGGCGGCTCATCTCGCGATCGACGCGATCCACCGGCGCGGCGGGTACTGGCTGCTCATCGAGGCGCCGGTGGCGAATTTCACGTCGTTCGTCTGGGGCACGCTCTGGATGATCGTCGGCATGCGGCTCGAGCAGGCGCGCGAGCGCCTGGCGGGGCGGCGGCTGCCTGCGGCGGTGCTCGCGGCAGCGCTTGCCGTGCTGCTCGTCGCGCTCTGGAGCGGCTGCGCGTGGGAGATGCACTGGCAGATCCCGCCTATGCGGCGCTATGTCGTGCTCGACGAAGCGGTGCGTCTCGGCCTCGCCGTCGCAGGCGTCACGGCCTGCTGGCTCGCGGGCTGGCTGCTCGCCCGCACGCGGGCGGCACGCGCGCGCGTCGTGCAGGCGTTCTCGCGGGACACGATGGGGGTCTACCTCTACTCCGACCCGCTGAACTACGCGATCCTCGCAGCGTTCGCGGCCGCGTTCGGTCCCGCGGCCTTCGGCACGACGGAGGGCACGGCAGCCCTTGTCGCTATGCGATTCTTTGGCACGCTGCTGATTGGGTGGGGGGTCACGATTGTTGTGCGGAGAGTTTCGAACTTTCGATAGAATTATGAATCCTGCTACCATCGAACCCTCTCCGCCTCGCGTACGCTCGGCACCTCCCCCAGAGGGGGAGGCTTTGCAATCTGCGCCTCCCCCCTTGGGGGAGGTGGCCCCGAAGGGGTCGGAGAGGGTCAGATGGCTGTAAGCTTCGCTCCGCTCAAACTTTTGAAAAATTTCCCCCCGCACCCTTGAAAAAACGCCGCGTTCATGGTATGCTGTATCAAAGTACGGATGGCGGGAAGCAAGGCGGCGTTCCGCTCAGGACTTTGACAACCTCTGTATCTCCCCCGGTATGTATCGCCCATGCCGGGGGAGATTTTTTTCGCACCTTTTTTCGCAGAAAAAACAAAACATCTTTACTTTTTTTCGAGACTATGGTAGGATACTCATAAAGTTCATCTTTTCCTCTCTACCAAATCTCTCAACAGGTAGAAGGTCATGGCGATGGCCGGGGGATTTTTCCCTTGGCAGACATTTTTAGGAGGTTGTATTTTATGGCAGCAATTGATCTTAAGAACGCGACTGGCGCCGGCTTCTTCTCGGTCGATGGCACGTTCAAGGCATCGACGGAGACCCTTCCCAAGGACTTCAAGACGGCTGGCACGGTCGGCAGCAACAACTCGTTCACGGCGACGTCTCTCGTCGGCAGTGACGGCGTTACCGATACGACGTCGGGCGGCTGGACGATCAACCTGGCAGCTTCGACGGTCGAGGGGGGCATCAACGTCACGATCGGCGGCGCAGATGACGTCCTGACGGGCGCTTCGGCAAAGAAAAACGTGGTCAGCCTCGCAGCGTCCGGCCTGAAGTTCAAGGGCGGCTCGAATGCTGACTCCATCCAGGGCGAAGGTGCTGATGCCTATCTGAACCTCGGCGAAGGCAATGACTCCGTCATGCTGAAGGGCAACAGCGCGCAGGTGCTCGCAGGCGCAGGCGATGACCTCATCTCCATCGTCGGCACGGATGCAAAAATCTACACGGGCGCAAGCTCCAGCGACTCGGAGAAGGGCGACAGCGTCATCGCAGCTGGCGCGAGCGAATATGTCGATGCATCGAACGCGGAGTATGCGAAGATTTCCGTCACGGGCGCGAATGCCACGATCAAGGGCGGCTCGAAAGGCAACTTCATCTCCGTCAGCGGCGCGGAAGCCAACATCTATGGTGGCAAGGGCAATGACACGCTGGATGTCGCCAGCGACTATGCTGTCATCAATCTCGGCGCTGGCGCGAACAGCCTCGTCGCTTCCGGTCGTGAGAATGTGATCACGGGCGGCTCGGGCATGGACACGGTTTCCGTCAGCGGCGCAGCCGACACGATCACGACGGGCGCAGACGCGGATGTCGTTTCCATCTTTGGCTCGGATGCAGTCGTCGATCTCGGCGCAGGCGCAGATAGCGTCTTTGTCGCAGAGAAGAACGCGACGATCACGCTCGGCGCGGGCAAAGATGTCGTCTCCATCGGCTCCACGGGCGCGACGATCACGGACTACAGCTACGGGGAAGACCATATCATCCTCGGCGAAGGCAAGGGCACGGTGGCCGGCACGGGTGTCACGCTCACATCGGACGGCATGATTTCTGCGGAGGGCGCCGATGTCAAGGTCGCTGCGAAGAACAACTACTACGCAGCGCAGCTTTATGCGAAGGATAACGGCACGGGCTCTGCGAACTATGCATGGGGTTCCGACACGGCGGCAGTCATTGACCTCTCGAGCCAGACGGGCTCGTTCTGGGTGGTCGGCTCCGACAATGAAGTTGCCGATACCATCAAGGGCACGAAATCCAACGATTCCATCATGGCCGGCACGGGCGATATCGTCTACGGCGGCCAGGGCAATGATCTCGTCAGCGTTGCGGCAGACGCGACGAACGTCACGGTCGCCCTCCAGACGACGCTGACGGGCGAGGACAGCATCGCGAATGCTTCCAGTTCCATGGGCTTCGATGACACGGATCTCACGGTCTTGGTCGACGGCACGTACACGGCATCGTTCGATGGCGGCAACAGCGCACTGAAGCTCTCCGGCAAGAAGGGTTCGCTCCAGATCAATGATGTCACGGGCGATAAGGCGGATGTCCGCATCCTCCAGAACGGCACGGTCACGAACACGGAGATCATCGCTGCTAGCAAATCGGCCAGCCTCGATGCGGATGCAGCGTACATCTATGGCGTGAATGACACGGCTTCCATCGCTCTTGGTGAGACGGATACGGCTTACACCGTCGACCTCTCGAACAACAAGGCCTATGGCGATACGCGCACGTACAAGAACATCAAGAAGGTCGATGCTACTAGTGCAACGGGCGATGTCTTCCTGATCGGCAATGGCGAGTCCACGCTCGTCGGCGGCGCGGGCAACTCTTCGCTCTTTGGCTTCGGCGCGAAGGCAGACAGCCTCGTCGGCGGCTCGGGCAACGACACGTTCTTCTATGCGAACGGCAATGGCCGTGACACGATCTCGAACTATCATTCGGGTGACAGCGACGGCACGAACACCGACACCATCTACTTCCTCACGGCCGACCTCGACCTTTCGAAGACGCGCTACACGAAGGAGGATGGCCTCACGTTCACGTTCGGCACGGGCTCCACGCAGAAGCTGACGATCCAGGCAGACCTCACGAGCTCGGATGCAGCGAACGTCATCTACAACTGGAAGGTCACGGGCTCCGATGAGACGTATCACTCCAAGTATGGTGTGACGGGCGCGGAAAACAACTTCACGTATGATTCCAGTGTCAGCCTCTACTACGGCAGCACGGGCATTGATACGCTGACGCTCAATGATTCGGATAGCGGCGTCTTCATCGCCAATGGCGAGTGGGATGGCGTCTACCTCACGAACGTCGAAGTCATCGACGCCAGCAACACGTCCGGCACGGTCAACCTCTGGGGCGCGGAAGGCAAGAGCAGCACGCTCTATGGCGGCTCGGGCACGTCCACGCTCTTCGGTGGCTTCAATGGCGGCAACGACGTCATGTATGGCAACTCCTTCGCTACGACGACGTACTTCTTCGGTACGGGCAACGGCAAGGACACGATCGCTTCCTCGAGCTCGTCCGACAAGGTTCTGCTCTATGACCTCGACGAGGGCAGCATCGACTATGTGAAGACGCAGAACCAGAGCTCGGGCTCCGATCTCACGATCGTCCTCAACGATGGTTCGAAGCTCACGGTCACGGATGTGGCAAGCGGCGTCAACACGTTCGAGTTCTCGAATGGCAACACGTATTCCTGGAACACGGATACGAAGCTCTTCGAAGTGAAGAACTAAACAATCGCATCAACTTCAGGCAATCGCCTGATAATGAAACGGGCCTCCCGGACGCGGGAGGCCCGTTTTGTGTGCGCCTTTTCTTTTTCTTGCAATTTAGGTCGTTCTTTGCGATAATAAGAGCTATTGGATAGAAAAAGGAGTCTCTCAATGACAGATCAGAAACCTACCATAGCGAAAGGACACAGCGCGCTCGCCGCGCTCGCGCTCGCGCTCGCGCATCGTGGCGTCGATACGTCGCCGGAGCGGCTCATCGCTGCGCATCCGGAGCTTGGCGACACGGCGTTTCGCTGGGACGATGCGGCGCGCGTCGTGAAGCCGTATAAATATCGCACGACGCTCCTGCACCTGACATTCGACGAGCTGCACGAAGCGCGCCTGCCCGCGATCATCCGCTTCCGGAGCGGCGCCTATGCCATGCTCGGGGTCTCGAGCGACGAGATCGTCTTCTTCCTCGACCCGCAGCGCACAGAAGCGCAGGGCATCGCCATGCCCGCTGCGAAATTCCGCGAGGTCTGGACGGGCGACGTGCTCGTCCTGCAGCCGAAACTCACATGGAAAGCCATCCGCGAGAAGTACAACCTCGATTGGTTCTACGACGTCATCCTGCACTACAAGCGCTCATTCGGCGAAGTCCTCGCCGCGTCGTTCTTCCTGCAGGCCATGGGCATCATGATGCCGCTCTTCACCCAGGTCATCATCGACAAGGTCATCGGCAACGGCGGCCTCTCGACGCTGACCGTGCTCGGCGTCGCCATGATCGCACTGATCCTCGTGCAGAGCGTCCTCATGTTCGTCCGCACGTATCTCTTGAACTTCACGACGACGAAGCTCGACGCCATCCTCGGCACGCGCCTCTTCCGCCACCTCATCAGCTTGCCCGTGCCCTACTACGAGCACCGCCGCGTCGGCGATACCATGCTGCGCGTCAATATGATGTCCGGCATCCGCCAGTTCCTCACCGGCACGACGCTGACGACGCTTTTAGACGCGCTGTTCTCCGTCGTCTTCATCGTCTTCATGCTCTACTACAGCGTGAAGCTCACGGCGCTTGCGCTCGTCATCGTGCCGCTCTTCGCCATCCAGGCCATCTGGTTCATGCCGCTCTATCAGAAGAAGATGCAGGAAGCATTCGCCGCGCTCAGCGCGCAGCGCTCGTTCCTCGTCGAAGCCGTCACGGGCATGGCGACGGTGAAAGCGCTCGCCATCGAGCCGCAGTTCATCCGCCGCTGGGAGACGACGCTCGCGCGCTACGTCGGGCGCAACTTCCACATGCAGTCGCTTGCCATCGTCATGAATACCGGCAACGGCACGCTCCAGGTCGTCTCGACGCTCGCCGTGCTCTGGGCCGGCGGCTACATGGTCATGGAAAATGCGTTCACGCTCGGCCAGCTCATCGCGTTCCAGATGTTCGCGGCACAGGCCATCGGCCCGCTCGTCCGCATCTTCACGCTGTGGCCGACGATCCAGCAGACCGCCTTCGCCTCGCGCGCGCTCGGCGATATCTTGCACCAGCGCATGGAGCCCGTGCTCCTGCCCGCGCCGCCGCAGGCGGCCATGAAGGGCGCGATCGACGTGCAGGATCTCTCGTTCCGCTACCGCCTCGATTTGCCGCCGGCACTCGAGCATATCTCGCTCTCCATCGCGCCGGGCGAAAAAGTCGGCATCGTCGGCCGCTCGGGCTCGGGCAAGTCGACGCTCGCCTCGCTCATCGAAAAAATTTATCTGCCGGACGCCGGCAGCATCGCCATCGACGGCCGCGACCTCAAGGAGACCGACTACCCGTGGATCCGCCAGCAGATGGGCGTCGTCATGCAGGACAATTACCTCTTCGACGGCAGCATCCGCGACAACATCGCGGCCGGCCGGCCCGCGGCCTCCATGGCCGAGGTCATGCGCGCCGCCGAGCTCGCGGGCGCGCACGAATTCATCCTCGAGCTCGACGAAGGCTATGATACCCGCGTCGGCGAGCGCGGCGCCGGCCTCAGTGGCGGCCAGCGCCAGCGCATCGCCATCGCCCGCGCGTTATTAACAAACCCCCGCATCCTCATCTTCGACGAAGCGACGAGCGCCCTCGACTACGAGTCCGAGAAGCAAGTCATGCACAACATCGAAGCCATCGGCGGCGACCGCACGATGCTCATCATCGCCCACCGCCTCTCCACCGTCGCCCACTGCGACAAGATCCTCGTCCTCGACCACGGCAAGCTCGTCGAGCAGGGGACGCCAGCAGAGTTGTTACAACAAGGCGGCATCTTCGCAAATCTGTGGAAACAGCAGAATCCGGGAGCATGAAATTGCACGGAATTTCGAAGACGCACATTCAGGAGATAAGAAACGGGAAGCCACGAGAACAGCAGCCTCTCCCTCTGGGAGAGGGGGACCGCGTCAGCGGTGGAGCGGGTACAAGGGTGCGATAGCCAGGCAAAGATATCGGATCCTCATAGCATAACGTCCTCTGAAATCGTACTGCTATGTTACAAACATCAAAGCTGTTACAAATCGCACCCAAGTACCCTTTCCACCGCTTCGCGGTCCCCCTTCCCCTGAGGGGAAGGCTGCTGTTGAAAGCCACTGCTTCGCAAGCCACCTCCCCCAGGGGGGGAGGCGTAGGTTGAGAGAACCCCTGCTTAAGTTGAGAGCATGAATAGAAAGGTAATCATATGAAACTAAAAGAACTCTGGAACAAGTTCCTCGGGGAGGACGGGCGGGATGCCAATGAGACGGAATTTTTGCCGTCCATCCTCGAAGTCACGGAGACGCCGCCGTCGCCGGTGGGCAGGGCCGTGCTCTGGTCGCTCGTCGCGCTGCTCGTCGTCGGGGCGATCTACATCTGCGTCGGCGAAGTCGACGAGGTCGCTGTCGCGAACGGCAAGGTCATCCCGGTTGGCAACGTCAAGGTCGTGCAGTCGCAGAACAAGGGCGCGATCAAGGAGCTCAATGTCAAGGAAGGCGACTACGTCGAGGAAGGGCAGACACTCCTCGTGCTCGACACGACAAAGACGCAGGCCGACGTCGACCAGCTGAAGAAGCAGGCGGCGTACTACGCGATGACGGTCGACCGCCTGAATGCCGAGATGCAGGACGCGCCGTTCACGCCGCCTGCCAACCCAGATGGCCTCCTCGAGCAAAAGGACATCGCGGCGCAGGTGACGCTCTATGAGAGCCGCCGCGCCAAGCTCGCGGCCGACCAGGAGAAGAACTTCGCAGCCGTCACGCAGGCCGCCGCCGCCGTCGAGGGCACGACGGCGCAGATGCAGAAGTACCGCGCTTTGCAGAAAGTCGCACAGGAGAAGGAAGACCGTCTCCAGGAACTCATGGAAGAAGACGCGATCAGCTACTTCCAGCTCCTCGAAGCGCGCGCCACGCGCGTCGAGTACCAGCGCAACGCCGAAGCGACGGAGAAGAACATCCTCGAGCAGCAGGGCAAGCTCGCCGAAGCGCAGGACAACCTCGCGACGACGGACAGTGCCTACCGCCAGGATACGATGTCACAGCTCGTCGAGGCGAAGCGCCAGTACAATGCCATCGAGGAAGAGCTCAAGAAAGCGAATGAGACGAACCAGCAATCGGAAATCGTCGCGCCAATCTCCGGCCGCGTGAACCAGCTCTCCGTGCATACGCTCGGCGGCGTCGTCTCCGAAGGGCAGGCGCTCATGATCGTCGTGCCGGACGACGCGACGATGGAGATCGAAGCGTACGCGGACAACAAGGACATCGGCTTCATCCAGAACGGCCAGACCGCCGAGGTGAAGGTCGAGACGTTCAACTTCCAGAAATACGGCATGGTGAACGCGACCGTCGACGAGATTTCGCCGGACGCGGCATCGAATCCGCAGGACAAGGAGACGTACCAGAAATACCGCCTGACGCTCGGCCTCGAACATGACGACAGCGGCATCGAACTGACGCCGGGCATGAATGTCGCGGCGGAAATCAAGATCAAGAAGAAGCGCATCATCGACTTCTTCCTCGATCCGTTCCGCAAATACAAAGACGAAGCACTGAGGGAGCGGTAATATGGCACAGATTGATACCGCGCTCGCCTGCCTCGTCAACGTCGCGGCGCATTTCAAGATCCCGGCGGACTACAGCCAGCTTGCGCGCGCCTATATCGTGGACAAGACGGGCGTCGATACCGTCGGCCTGCTGCGCGCGGCCGGAGACCTCGGGCTGAAAGCGCGCCGCTTCTCGGACATCGCGGCCGACCACCTCGCGAAGATGCCGCACCCGTGCGTCTGCCGCATGAAGAATGGCACGTACGTGCTGTACCGCGGCCAGAACCAGGAGGGCAATCCGCTGCTCCTCGACCCCGCGGCCGGCAAGCAGGGCTTCGTGACGCGCACGGCGTTCGCGCAGGCGTTCGCGGGCGAGGTCATCTTGTTCGCGCGGCGCTTCCGCATCGAGAAGCTGACGGACAAGGTCGAGAAATTTGGTTTCGGCTGGTTTTTGCCCGTCGTGCTGAAGTACAAGAGCTTCCTCGTGCAGGTGTTGCTCGTCTCGCTCTTGTTGCAAGGCTTCGGCCTCTTGACGCCGTTCTTCACGCAGACGATCATCGACCGCGTGCTGACGCATCGCAGCGTCTCGACGATGGATGTGCTGCTCGCCGGCATGATCCTCGTCGCGCTGTTCAACCAGGGCATGGTGGCGCTGCGCACGTATCTCTTCGTCCACACGACGAACAAGATCGACGTGACGCTCTCGGCGCATCTTTTCCGCAAGGTCACGGAGCTGCCCGTCAAGTATTTCGACAAGTGGCAGGTCGGCGACGTCGTGTCGCGCATGGGCGAGCTCGAGACGATCCGCGGCTTCCTCACAGGACAGTCGCTGACCGTCGTCCTCGACGTCATTTTCGCCGTCGTGTACCTGACGGTCATGTTCCTCTACAGCTCGACGCTGTCGTACATCGTCTGGGCGACGATCCCTCTGTACATCATCCTCAATGCCGTCATTGCGCCGATTTACAAGAAACGCATCAATGAGCGGTTCCTCCTGGCGTCCGAGCAGCAGTCGTTCACGATCGAGGCCGTGACGGGCGTGCGCACGGTGAAGACGATGGGCGTCGAGCAGACGTTCGTCGAGCGCTACGAGGAAGTGCTGTCGCGCTATTTGAAATCTGCGCTCTCTGTGCTGAACCTCGCGAATGCCGCGGGCTGCATCGGCATGTTCCTCAATATGGCGTTCAACCTCGCGATCCTCTGGATTGGTGCGTATCAGGTCATGGAGCACCGTATCACGGTCGGCGAGCTCATCGCGTTCCAGATGCTCGCGGGGCAGGTCATCGCGCCGGTGCTGCGCCTCGTGAATATGTGGCAGTATTTCCAGCAGATCCGCGTCTCCATGGCGCGCCTCGGCGATATCATGGACGAGAAGAGCGAGCCGGCGTTCAACCCGAACCGCACGACGCTGCCTGCGCTCAAGGGCGAGGTCATCTTTGACAAAGTGAATTTCCGCTACAAGGCGGACGGCAAGAACGTGCTGACGGACATCTCCGTCCGCATCGCGCCGGGCGCGCACGTCGGCATCGTCGGCCGCTCGGGCTCCGGCAAGTCGACGCTGACGAAGCTCGTGCAGCGCCTCTACGTGCCGGAGAGCGGCCGCGTGCTCGTCGACGGCGTCGACATCGCGCAGGTCGAGACGGCGTGGCTGCGCCGCCAGATCGGCATCGTGCTGCAGGAAAATTTCCTGTTCGCCGGGACGATCAAGGAAAACATCGCCATCGCCATGCCGAACATCGGCGACGAGGCCATCGAGAAGGCCGCGAAGCTCGCGGGCGTCGACGATTTCGTCAAGGATCTACCGCAAGGCTATGATACGTTCGTCGGCGAGCGCGGCTCGCTGCTCTCCGGCGGCCAGCGGCAGCGCGTGGCGATTGCGCGCGCGCTTTTACTCGACCCGAAAATCCTCATTTTCGACGAGGCGACGAGCGCGCTCGATACGGAGAGCGAGCAAAAGATCCTCCAGAATATGGCGGAGATTGCGAAAGGGCGCACGACGATCACAATCGCGCACCGCCTCTCGACGGTGCGCGGCTGCAACGCGATCCTCGCGATGGACCACGGCCGCATCGTCGAAGCGGGCTCGCATGACCAGCTCATGGCGCACAAGGGCTATTACTATCATCTCTATATGGCACAGGAGTAAGATTTCGATATGACGATCAATATCTTGTTCATCCACCCAAACTTCCCGGCGCAGTTCTGGCACCTTTCGCAGGCGCTCGCGCAGATGGGCAACCGGGTGATGTATCTGACGAAGCAGACGAACGGCAACAAGATCGCCGGCGTCCAGATCGCGCTCTACAAGGCGAAGCGCGAAGTGACGAAGAACCAGCATCCGTGGCTGAAGCCGGTCGAGGAGGCCATCGTCGACGGCGAGTCCGTCGCGTCGGCGCTCCTCCAATTGCGGGACAAGGTCCATTTCAAGCCGGACGTCATCGTCGCGCATACGGGCTGGGGCTCGACGCTCTTCTGCAAGGACGTGTTCCCCGAGGTGCCAGTCGTCGGCTATTTCGAGTGGTACTACAATGCGTATGGCGGCGATGCGGCGTTCTTCCCGAACGAGAGCGTCTCGCTCGACGATGCGATGCGCATCCGCACGCGCGATACGTTCCACCTGCTGAACCTCGCCTCATGCGACGTGCACTTCACGCCGACGGAGTGGCAGCGCAAGCAGTTCCCGAAGAAGTGGCAGGAGGACATGAAGGTCATCCACGAGGGCGTGGACACGGAGTTCTGCCGGCCGCATCCGGGGCGCAAACTCATCCTGTCGCCGCGCGGCGAGCGCAAAGAGACGCTTGACCTGTCGAAGTGCGAGGAGATCGTGACGTACGTCTCACGCGGCCTCGAGCCGTACCGCGGCTACCCGCAGTTCATGTCGGCCGTCGCGCTCCTGACGAAGCGCCGCCCGAACCTCCACGTCGTCATCGTCGGCGCGGACAAGAGCTGCTACGGCACGCCGCCGGCGAAGGACAAGACGTGGCGGCAGTTCATGGACGAGAAGGTCAAGTACGACAAGAAGCGCGTGCATTTCGTCGGCCACCTGCTGCGGCCGGAGTATCAAATGGTGCTGCAGGCATCGACGGTGCACGTGTATTTCACGCGCCCGTTCATCCTGTCGTGGTCGTGCCTCGAGGCCATGAGCTTCGGCTGCGCGCTCGTCGGCTCGAAGACGCCACCGGTCGAGGAGGTCATCGAGGACGGGAAGAACGGCCTCCTGGCGAACTTCCGCTCGCCGCAGCATCTCGCGATGCGCGTCGAGGAGCTCCTCGATGATCCGGAGCTCCGCAAGCGCCTCGGCAAGGCGGCGCGCGAGACGGTGCTCGAGCGCTATGATGCGCGTCAGTGCGTGAAGAAGCAGATCGACATGATCTTCGAGGCGCTGCCATGAGCAAGCAAAAGGTCTTCCTCTCCGGCTGCGTCATCGTGCGCGACGGCGCGCGCGATCTTGCGTGGTGCCTCGAGAGCTTCGTCGATGAAGTCGACGAGCTCATCGTCGTCGATACGGGCTCAAAGGACAATACAAAAACGATTGCACGCCGCTTCACGCGTCATGTGTATGATTTCGCGTGGCGCGACGATTTCGCCGCCGCGAAGAATTTTGCATTGAAAAAGGCTCACGGAACGTGGGCCTTTTTTCCCGATTCGGATGAATGCTTGTCAGAGTCGTCGCGTGGCGGCAAGCTGCGGCAGGCGGCGGAAATCGCGGACGCGCAGGGCGCGGACGCGCTCGAGCTCATCCGCCACGAGATTGACACGGAAGGCCATGACATCGAGCTCAAGGACAATCCCGCCGTGCGCATGATGCGGATCACGCCGAGCCTCCGCTACCGCGACCCGATCCACGAGTACCTCGTGTACGAGGACGGGCGTCCGGTGCGGACGGCGAACCTCCTCGCAAAGGATGTTTTGCTGCTGCACCGCGGCTATTCGCCGGAGCGGCGGGAGGAGAAGACGGCGCGCAACCTCGCGCTGCTCGAGCGGATGGAGCACGCGGGCGCGGAGAAGCCGTACCTCCACTATTATCTGGCGGGCGCGTACATCAATGCGGGGCGCTGGGACGATGCGTGCCGCGAGTCGGAGCTGTCGCTCGCGGCGGGCGAGCATCCGTCGGCGGGCGCGCTCGACGTCTGGAAAAATTATCAGACGGCGGTCGAGAAGCTCGGCGACAAGGAGCGGCTGCGCGAGCTTTGCGAGCGCACGATTCGCGAGGCGCCGGAGTTGCCGGAGTCGTATGCGCGGCTCGCCGTGATCGCGATGAACGAGGGCGACCCGGCGCGGGCGGAAGAGCTTCTGCGCGAGGCGCAGCGGCGCGAGGCCGCGTTCGCAGTGGCTTGCCCGAGGGAGTATGACACGTTTCACGAGGCGCTGTCGCAGGTGGAAACATTGCTCGCGGACTGCCGCAAGGAGCTCGGGCGGCCGGCAGACGTGGCTGAGGAACATTCAGAAGAAACCATAACGAATGGAAAGACGTTGACACGCACAGGGCAAGAGGGACAGGAGGCGGTGCGCATGGAGAGGAATCAGCTGGCGGAGCAGATTCCGCCGCGCGCGCATGGCATCGTGTCGTTCGGCGCTGGCAGGGAGACGGAACAGGCGTTCTTGCGGCGGCAGCCAGCAGCAGAGTGGCACGAGTACGGCGCTGACATGGCTGACGTGCCGGAGCTCGCGCGGCTCGGCATGCCGGAGACGGGCGTCGATTGCATCGTCTACAGCGCGGAAGCGGCCGCGCAGGCGACGGCGGAAGCGCTGCGCGCGCAGGCGGCTGCCCTTGCCGACGACGGGCAGCTGGTATGCGAGCTGGAGAATCCGGCGTATTTCCGCAAGGTCTTGCGCCTTCTCGCGGGGCAGTCGTCCGAGCGTTGCACGTTGCACCCTTTCGTGTCGGAGCTTCGCGCGGCGGGCTTCGCGGCTGTCCTGCTCGCTCCGCAGTATGCGGACGAGGATGCAAAACTCCGCGAGGATGCTTCGGTGCGGCAGCGCTTCGAGGATTTTCGCGCTTGGGGGCAGGCGCAGGGGCTCGCCCCGCAGGGTGTACTGACAGATATTTTCGCTGTGCGCTATGTCGTGCGCGCCGTGAAACGGAAGACGCCCCAGATGCGCGTGCAGACACTGATCGGCGAACAGGTCGTGACGGCGCGGCCGCGCGTCTGGATCCCGAACAGCTTTTTGCAGACGGAGCCCGGCTTTGACACGTATGCGAGCAGGGAGGTGCTGAAGAGGCCTGTGGCTGGCGGCGGCAACATCGTCATTCGCCAGCGAAAGGGCTTTGGCTCGGTCGAAGAGGCGGAGCGGATGATCCAACTCCTGCAGGAGAACGGCTACCTGAGCCTCTATGAGTGCGACGACAATCCGATTCTCTGGAAGGAGCGGACGGAGGCGTCGAAATATCTCGACTATCGCGGTGCCCATGCCGTGCAGGTGTCGACAGAGGCGCTCGCGGAGCTCGTGCGACCGTACAATCCGCATGTGTTCGTCTTCGAGAATGAACTGGCGGAGCTGCCAGAGAAGCGCGACTACGCAGCGGAGGAAGCAGAGCACCCGGGGCAGGTGACGATCTTCTTCGGCGCGGTGAACCGTGAGGCCGAATGGCGGGCGATCGTGCCGGCGCTGAATGATGCAGTGAAGCGGTACGGCGACCGCCTGCATTTCCAGATGATCTCGGATCGGCCGTGCTTTGACATGCTCGCGACGGAGCACAAGACGTTCGTCGGCGACGTGAAGTCCTACGACGGCAAGTTCGTGCCGTATCCCGTGTACCAGCAGGCGCTGCACACGTCGGACATCGCGTTGCTGCCGCTGCGGGATAATGCATTCAACCGCACGAAGAGTGATTTGAAGTTCATCGAGAGTGCAGGTCACGGCGCGGTGGCGCTGGCATCGCCGACGGTGTACGAGCGCACGATGGTCGACGGCTGCACAGGATGTATTTATCGGAGCCCGGAAGAATTCGTGGCAAAGCTCGCACGCCTCATCGAGGATGCAGCATACCGCCACGCGATTGCGCGCGCGGCCTATGGCTATGTGAAGGAGAACCGGCTGCTCTGCCAGCACTATATGGAGCGCGTCGAGGCGTACCGCTGGATGGTCGCGCATCGGGACGAGCTCGAGGCGGAGCTTCAGGCGCGGCTCGCGGACATCCGCAAGGGCTGATGTTGTTTTTTCAGGAAGGAGTCACTGACATGAATGCATCCGCCACCGCCCGTTCCCTCGGTTTTGACGGGCAAACGTATTATTATCAATCCGGCGATACGCGGAGCATGTTGCTCGATGCGTCCGCCATGCCGCCGCTCGTGCGGGCGGCGCTCGACCGACATCTCCAGTCGCTCGGGCAGTCGCCGGAGGCAATGGCAGAAGGGCTCGTGATGATCCTAGCGCTTGCGGGCGGAAGTCCAGCGCGTGGCGGAGAGATACTTGTCCTCGGGGGGAGTACTTATGTCCCGCTGAAATTGACAGTCCTGCTGCGCGCCGCGCTCCTCGCGCCGCGCAGGGACGACGATACGGCGCCGCGGGCGGCGATGGCGGACGAGCAGGCGGCGATGGAGGCCGTGCGGCGATTGCGCGTCGTTGTGCGCGGCGAGCTGCCGCCGGCGGCACGCATGCCGGAAATCCTCGCGTTGCCGAAGGATGCGCCGCTTGCGGCGCCGGAGGCGGGCTATGACCTCTGCGTGCTGTTCGACGACGGCACGCTCGATGCGGCGGGCTATGCGCACGCGCTCGCGGCGGTGCGCCCCGGTGGGCAAGTGCTGTGCGTGACGGCGCGCCGGTCGATGCTCGCGGCGGCGCAAGCCGTGACGAAGGGCGTGCTGTATCCCATCACGGATCACATCGTCTGCTGGGCAGGCAAAACGGCAAAGGCTTCGGCGTTACATGGAAAACGTGGAAAGCACGGAAAGCGTGGAACGCATGAGAAGGAACAGCCAGCGCGCCCGACGTTCGCGCCGCTGCCGCCGCTCCCCGCGCGCGTGATGGCGTTTTTGCCGTACAAGGCATCGATGTGGGACAGCCTCGAAAGCATCTGGCGCGCAGCGGCGGCCGATCCTACGACGCGGGCGTATGTCGTGCCGGTTCCGTTCGCCGAGCTCGGCGAGGACGGGCGGCCGCGCACGTGGAAATGGGAAGGCCGCGATCTTCCGTCAGATGTGCCGGCCATCGATTGGCGCGAATGCGAGCTTGCGCGCTTGCGGCCGGATGCCATCTTCATCCACAATCCGTTCGACGGGGCCAACAAGGTCACGCAGGTCGATGCACGCTTCTTTTCGCCGCGGCTGAAATCTTTGACGCGCGAGCTCGTCCTCGTGCCGTACTATGTCACGGGCGGATGCGTCCATCCAGAAGGCATACGCTATGCGCCTGGTTATGTGACGGCGGATCATGTCATCCTCGAGAGCGAGGCGGATCTCCCGAAATACTTGGCAGCGTATCCTGAGCCAGAGGTTCCCGAAGGGAAATTCTTGACGCTCGGCTCGCCGAAGTACGACAAGGTGCGCATGGATCGCCGCGAGGATCATCCGCTGCCGCCAGACTGGGCGGAGCGCGTAGCGGGACGGCGCGTCGTGCTGTACAATGTGACGCTCATCGACGCGCTGCGCCACACGGAGGAATGCTTGCCGAAAATCCGCTGGGTGCTTGGAGAGTTTGCCAAGCGGGACGATGTCGTGCTCTGGTGGCGGCCGCATCCGCTGCTCGCGCCGACACTCCGGAGCATGCGGCCGGCATTTGCCGAGGCGTATGACGCGCTTGTGGCCGAGTACCGTGCGGCAGGCCGGGGCATCTTCGACGATACGCCCGACCTCCACAGCGCCATTGCTTGGGCGGACGGCTACTATGGCGACTACGGCTCCGTCATCTGGCTCATGGAGGCGACGGGGAAACCGATCCTCGCGCAGGATTACGCCGTCTACGAGGGCTCGACGACCACGCCGCAAGGCCCGCTCGAGCGCGCCGGCGATCCCGGCGCGCACGCGATCCGTTCGGAGCAGACGGTAGGCGAGTTGCCATCGTTCTGCCAGCAGCTGCAGCAAGCAAAAGAACCACCGCGCCCAACGACCGAGGCACTGAGCGGCACGCGCATCTACCAGTTCGTCTGCGACGAGCTCGCGAAGGGAATAAGCGTTTGAGAGCATAAAAGTGGCTGTTGCAGTTCCTCGATTGTTTGTTCTGTTGCCGAGCGTTACGAGTCCAGCAGCCTCTCCCTCTGGGAGAGGTGCCGAGCGTCAGCGAGGCGGAGCGGGTACAAGGGTGCGATTTGTTCCAAATACAAAGCAGTTTTCAAAGCAGTACGTTTTAACGCAAACGACTCGATGCTATGAAGATTCCTTGTTTTTGTTTGGCTATCGCACCCTTGTACCCTTTCCACCGCTACGCGGTCCCCCTTTCCCTAAGGGAAAGGCTACTGCATTCGTTACATTCAGCAACAGATCCACATGGAAACGGTTGAGGAACTGCGATAAAATTGCACGCAAAAAGCGGGCCTCCGTACTGGAGACCCGCTTCTTTCGCGTGGGAAAACTTATGCGTTTGCCGTAGCGCCGACGCAGTCATTGAGGCCCTGCATGAGGGCGTCGACATCGATGCCGTGCGCGAGCGCGCCCTGCTCGATGTTCTCGAAATGCGCGGCGGCGCAGCCGAGGCAGCCCATGCCGGCGTTCATGAAGACTTCCGCCGTGTCCGGATATTTCTGGACGACTTCGAGGATGCTCATATCTTTCGTGATAGCCATGATGAAAAAACCTCCTGAAAACTTTTGTAGCTCAGAAACCCCCAAGGGGTATCTTTTCTTTTCTGTGAAAGCATTATATCATAGTTCGGCGGGAAAGGAAAGATGCGAAAGATGTTTCTTTTTTCACGAACAAGAAGGGCACTTGAGGCGTTGCCTTTTCTCACCTTGCGTGCTACAATGTCCCCGTGGCAAAAGATGACACCGCTTGGCGGGTCGTACTTTTCACGAGTCAAACCGCGCGGGCGCGAAGAGGCTGCTTGTATTCCAAAGTGGAAACAGGACAGCCGCAAAAACCGTCGGCGTTCTACGTCCTTGCATGGCAGGGGCGCTTTTGGTGCGATTTTGCGAATGGTTACGCGCATGGCTTTTGCCGTGCGCGTTTTTTGGTTGGCCTCTTTTGCTGCAAGTCGTGTTCTTATGTTCGCAGAAGTAATATCATGAAGGAAAGAGCACTATCCCAGAAGCCTCTCCCCCAGGGAGAGGACAGGCGCGGAGCGAAGCGCAGCGCCAGGAGAGGGTCGCTTGCACGGCCTATGAGTTCGCAGATCGTTTGATGTCGCCGGTGCGCGCAGGCACCCCAAATGTTTCGTGCGCGCACCCGCGAAGCGTTACAACGTACGAAATCTCAAATTCTACAGGGGACCCCTTCCACCGCTTCGCGGTCCACCTTCCCCTGAGGCAATGTCATTAAGTTAAGAGACAGCCCTCCTCCTTGGAGGAGGGACAGGGCCGGCAGGCCCAGGGAGGAGCGGCCTGTAGTTTATTACAATCAGCAGGTCGTCACACAGCGCCCGTGCGCGCACGTCCCCGGATATGTTACGACGTACGGCCACGGGGCCTGAGTTTTGGCGTACGAATTGGTACGACCTACAGGCCGCTCCCTCCTGGCGCTGCGCTTCGCTCTGCGCCTGTCCTCCCTCCAAGGAGGGAGGCTTGGGTTGTGAGCCTTTCACGCTTAACTTAATGACATTGTCCCCTGAGGGGAAGGCTGCAGTTTGCGAGTCCTTCCGCTTGATTTCATGACATTGACTTCAGCAAAGGAGGTTCTTTTAGTGAAGCGAATGGCAAAATTTCTCGTCGATGATATGGCAGTCTTCGTCGTGCTCGCCGGCGCCCTTGGCGCGTGGCATCCGGAGCTCTTGGCGTGGGTCGGCGGGTATGTAAGCTGGATGCTTGGCATCGTGATGTTTGGCATGGGCATGACGCTTTCCGTCGATGATTTCCGCGCCGTGCTGCGGCAGCCGCGCTATGTGGCAATCGGCGTCGCCGCGCAGTTCCTCATCATGCCGCTCGTCGCATTTGGCCTCGTGCAGGCGTTCGGCTTGCCGCCGGAGCTCGCGATCGGCGTGATCCTCGTCGGCACGTGCCCGGGCGGCACGGCGTCGAATGTCATCTCGTATCTCGCGCGCGGCGATGTCGCGCTGTCCGTGTCGATGACGATGACGACGACGCTGCTCGCGCCGATCGTGACGCCGGCGCTGACGTATTTTTACGCGGACGCGCGCATCGAGGTGTCGGCGGGCGCGATGATGATCTCCATCGCGGAAATGGTGCTCGCGCCAGTGCTCCTCGGCCTTGCGGCACATCATCTGCTCGGCCGTCGCATCGCGCGCATCGAGCCGGTGCTGCCCGTGATCTCCGTCGTCTGCATCGTGCTGCTCGTCGGCGGCGTCGTCGCGCTTTCGGCGTCGAAACTCTTCGCCGTCGGTCCCATGATGGCGGTCATCGTCGTGCTGCACAATGTCATCGGCCTCGCGCTCGGCTACGGGCTCGCAAAACTCTGCGGCCTAGACAGCCGCCGCGCGCGCACGGTGTCCATCGAGGTCGGCATGCAGAATTCCGGCCTCGCCGCCGCGCTCGCCGTGCTGTATTTCAATCCGGCCGCCGCGATCCCGGGCGCGATCTTTTCCGTCTGGCACAACATTTCCGGGTCGCTCGTCGCGAATTACTTTGCGCGGCGCGACGAAAAACTTTCGCAGAAAGAGGTAACGTTCAATGAGTGAGCTCAAGATTTTCACGACCGTTGCAGAGACGGTCGCTTTCGCCAAAGCGCAAAAAGCCGCGGGCAAGACGATCGGCCTCTGCCCGACGATGGGGGCTCTCCACGAGGGGCACATGACGCTGATGCGTGCGGCGCGGAAAAGCTGCGACGTCGTCATCGCGTCCGTCTTCGTCAATCCCGTGCAGTTCGGGCCGAACGAGGATTATGACAAATATCCGCGCCAATTCGACGCCGACTGCGAGAAGCTCGCGGCTGAGGGCGTTGACGCCGTGTTCCATCCGAGCCCGGAGGAGATGTATCCCGCGGACTACGGCACGTACATCACGGTCGAGAACAGCATCACGGATGTGCTCTGCGGCGCGCGCCGTCCCGGCCATTTCCGCGGCGTCGCGACGGTCGTGACGAAGCTCATGAACATCACGCGGGCAGACCAGGCGTTCTTCGGCCAGAAGGACGCGCAGCAGGTCGCGGTTGTGCGCCGCTTCGTCGCAGACTTGAACCTGCCGGTCGAGGTCGTCATGGTGCCGATCTGCCGCGAGGCAAGCGGCCTCGCGCGCAGTTCGCGCAACATCTACATGAGCGCGGAGGAAAAGCAGGCGGCCGTCGTACTGTCGCGCAGTTTGCGGAAAGCAAAGGACGCGTATGAAGCGGGCGAATGCGACGCGGAGGCATTGAAACGCATCACGAGCGAAGAACTGCAAAAAGAGCCGCTCGCGAAGATCGATTACGTGGACATCTACACGTATCCGGCGCTCTGCGAAACGAAGAGCATCACGGAGCCGAGCCTTCTCGCCATTGCCGTCTTCATCGGCAAGACGCGCCTCATTGACAACGTTATCCTCGATTAACTTCACTATCAACGCCTCCCCCTTTGGGGGCAATGTCATTAAGTTAAGCGCGAAAGGCTCACGCAACTCCAGCCTCCCTCCTTGGAGGGAGGACAGACGCGGAGCGAAGCGCAGCGTCAGGAGGGAGCGGCCTGTAGGCCGTATCAATTCGTACACCGTAACTCAGGCCCCGTGGCCGTACGTCGTAACATATCAAACGGCGTGCGCGCACGGGCGCTACGTGACAACGAGCGGATTGTTTTGCTCTACAAGCCGCAGCCGATGAATCGGCATAAGCGATCTCTAAGCGCTAAAGCGCTAAGAGCCTGCTTATCCTCCCTGGGCCTGCCGGCCCTGTCCCTCCTCCAAGGAGGAGGGCTGTCTCTTAACT
>Ga0256404_1002221_pt1 | contig 43705 bp, 35 predicted proteins | sample RumenRJG_01DNA_FD_185990 | JGI IMG/M metagenome (GOLD analysis project Ga0256404, IMG submission 185990) | Bovine rumen microbial communities from Lethbridge, Alberta, Canada - RJG_01 | ecosystem: Host-associated > Mammals > Digestive system > Stomach > Rumen | place: Canada: Alberta | collected... | reverse complement strand
AAGCAGTAGCCACGTGTCAGCCTGTTACCTATTTTCGCCTTGAATTTTCACCGTGAAAATTTCTCCTGTATCAGCGATTCCAAAAAGCTCCCAGCCAATCCCACACCGGATTTTCACCGTGAAAATTCCTCCTGTGTTAGCAATTCAAAGAAGCTCCCAGCCAATCCCACACCGGATTTTCACCGTGAAAATTTCCCCTGTATCGCAATTCAAAGGAGTTCCCGGCCAATCCAGCTTCGGATTTTCACCGTGAAAATTTCTCCTGTATCGCAATTCAAAAGAGTTCCCGGCCAATCCAGCTCCCGATTTTCACCGTGAAAATTTCTCCTGTATTAGCGATTCAAAGAAGCTCCCAGCCAATCCTACACCGGATTTTCACCGTAAAAATTTCCTCCGTATCGCAATCAAAGAAGTTCCCGGCTAATCCAGCTCCCGATTTTCACCGTGAAAATTTCTCATATGCATACCTTGGATCGTTATCTTCCGGCACATGTATGATTCCACACTTTTCAAAGCCGAGTTTTTTCAGAAGGTTCTGCATGACAATATTATCCGGATGCGTATCCATACGCAGATGATGGCACTGCCCGTACGCCCAGTCGATGCAGAATTTGCCGATTCCCTTCTCGCTGCCATCTGAAGCAATTCTATGTACAACGCCATAGGGCGTGTCGTCTTTCCATTTGCCTTCGATGTCCAGATAGCCTTTCTCGGCATTCGCGCCGAAATCGTAGTAAAATACGCCTGCGATATGATCCTGAACCGTGCAGACATAGCACTTGCCATTCTCAATGTCCTGACGGATTAAACCTTCCGGCGGCCAGTTAGTCGCTGCCCACTGTCTCGGGTTGCCGTGGCTCTTCATAAACACTCTTGCGTAAGCATAGATCTTCATGATGCAAGCCAAATCATCCATTGTTGCCTTTCTTATCTCCTTATCCATCATGTCACCTCATTATTACCCCAGAAAATCACTTGGTTATTGAATGTCCGGGAAGCTTCGCTCGGTCTCTTGAGCGGCTTCGTCATTGAACGGTCTGGAATTCCCATTCGGCCACCATCATCCTACCCCGCGAAACGAGCACACACAAGAAGCAGGTATAGTTTTCGCGTTACAGTTTACACGCCAGGAATGTGTGAGCGGTAACTTCGCATCATTTCCCCAACTCAGCGCTGTTCACCTATCCATCGAACCATGCTATAATGTTTTCAGCGTAAAGACACGTATGATTTCTCAGATTCATTCGCAGGGCCGTCTCATCTGACCGCGGCAGGCCTTCTCCTGCCGTTTTTCCGGGTGAAATGCTTTCAAATGCAGAATTCCACATGAAATTTTCACGGTGAAAATTTCGTGGTCATGGCGTGCCCAGACAAATGTAATGAATCAGATAAGCATAAGGAGTTCACTATGGGAAAGCCAGTTACCATATCATTTGCCGCAAGAAAAGGCGGAGTCGGCAAGTCATTTCTCGCAGCCAACACAGCCGCATTCCTGATCTGTGACGGATACCGCGTTCTCTGCGTCGGGATTGACCAGCAGGACGACTTGGCGGACCGCTATCTGATCGATACAGACTACGATCCGCACGATCATAATTCTCTCGCAGATGTGCTGGCAGGAAAATGCACACCGCGCGAAGCGATTTACCAGACGTATCCGTTTCCGGCCTACCGGTGGAGACGAACAAAATTCCGCACGGTCGTCCGCGATAAGGTGAAGGATAAGACCGTCCATATGGATATCATGCCCGCCGGAAATGCGATTGTCGATGTCACAGCCCGCTCACCGGAGCAGCCGGACGACGGATATGACTATGATCTGATCACGGAGAAGCTGGAGCCGGTCTTTGATGACTATGATTTCATCATTTTTGACTGCCCGCCTTCCGATTATGATGGATCGATTCTCGCATATGCGGCATCCGACTACATCATCACACCGTATCACGGAATCGACTCCTCAAATTCAGTTGACATGATGGTCGAGACACTCCGTATTCTCGCTGCGCCCAAGGCAAACGGCGCGAAGCAGTACAAGCCGGAGTATTATCTCGTCATGAACATGCACAATCCCAGGGCAACCTATGACGCGCAGGGCGAGTCATTTGTCAGAGAGGATTTCGGAGACCACGTCTTTAAGCAGACGATCCGGAAGAGTCAGGCCGCTGAGAACGCGAAGGTCGAAGGAACACCGCTTGCATTTAACAGAAAGGCTGACATCAGCGAGGATGTCTATCTCTTTGAGCAGGAGCTGCTGGACATCGTAAGAAAAGGAGAAGAGAAGTAATGCCGAGAAGAAACGGGTACGCAAGTGCGCGGAATTCCCTGCGTGAGGCAGCGACAAGAATATCATCGGAGAGCATCATCGATATTCCAAGCTCCCGGATCAGGGACAGCGAATTTAATAAAAATATCCCAATGAAAGGGATCGAGTCCCTTGCTGACAGCATGCGCAAGGAGGGAAAGCTGCTCGAACCGATTCTCGTCTATGACCTTGGCGACGGCAGCTACGAGCTTGTCTCCGGACACAGAAGGCGGGAGGCATGGTGCAATATTCTCGGAAATGAGACCATCAAGTGCCGGGTACTACCGTATCCCGCAGACGAGGAGACCAGATTCCGTCAGCACGCCGATGCAAATATTGAAACAAGAGATAAGGATGCCGACTTCTGGCTCGCCGAGATTCAGAATGCCCGGGCCCTGATCGAAAGAGAAGAGCAGCAGAAGGAGGAAGAGGACAGTGACTACGTCCCGCTCTACGAGGACGAAAAGCTTCAGAAGATCTCCGAGCTGATCAACCCGTCCGGCCAGGCCACCGGCACATCGAAAATGCAGATCCGCCGCTACGAGGGCTATGGCCGTCTCATCCCGGAAATGAGGGCCCTGACCAGATTCGGGCTGTCTGCGAACACGCTCTACATTGCCTACAGCCATACGCCAAAGCTTACGGAGGAGCAGCAGAGGCAGCTTGCTGACGAGGTGGAAGCTTATTTTCAGCAGGAAAGTGGAGACGGGGCAGATAATACTAAGGAGCTGAGCCGCGGCGATTTCCAGAGGATGGTCAGAGGCGTCGCGGACGGAAAGAAGCCATCGAAGACTCCGAAGCGTCCGGATTATGCCACACGGCTCGGCGGACTTGAGAAGAATCTGGTCCGCAGCCTCCGAAAGGCAAGGACCGATGAGGACCGGCAGACAGCGCTCGATGAGATCGGGCGGCTGAGACAGACGCTGGACGAGCTCGAAGAAGAGCTCAAAGCGTGAACTACCCGGTCATTGAATGGCCGGGACTTCTCGCTTAGAAAGCATAAAACAAAAACAGAGAAAGATACAGGCATATACCTTATATCTTTCTCCGTTTTTATGTTTTATAAGAACTATGGGCTCTGCCTCTTTACATTCAGCTAATCAGCAGAAAATTCGCCACACATGGCATAACCAAGTCAAACACAGACCGATGGCTTTGCTCAGTCTGTATGAAAGCCTCCTCTCTGAATCGGTTTCTCAGTCAACGTGGTACACCCGTCCCTCCCGTCTCGGCGCGGCCTTCTCCGGTTCTCCATCCGGGAAGCCTACGGCAAGATGGCCGATGCCTTCATATTCGCCGTCGATGCCAAGTGAGCGGAGCAGTTCCTTTCCTTCCTCCATCTCGAACTCCTCCTTTGCGCGATGGATCCACACGCTTCCAAGTCCGAGCGAATGTGCCTCGAGCATCATGTTTCCCAGGACAAGACTGCCGTCGTACTCACGGTTCGGCCAGTCCTTCGGGCTTAAAACAATCAGAATAACCGGCGCCCCATAGAACGGATCAAAGTCCGGCTTCCATCCGCCGATCCTGCAGTTGATGGCGGACAGCTTGTCCCTGAGCTCCTTGTTGGTCACCTCGATAATAATCGTCTTCTGCTGGCCGCGGCTGCTCGCCGCATAGAGACCGGCCTCAATAATCTCGTCAATCTTATCCTGAGGAACCATGTCGGCTTTGTATTTGCGCACGCTGCGTCTTGTTTTGATCAGATCAATCATATCGCTCATATGCTTGTCGCGCCCGAAGCAATCGAGCGCATCCTCCTTTTCTTCGAGTATATGCTCTCGCCTATACAGAGGCAAGTGCAAACGACCATTCCCAAGGAGAACGATTCAGCACCCATCGGCAGATTGATGCAAGCCGGGCGGGGATAGTCGCTCATAATTGCGCTATTTTACAAGAACTGACGATTGAATATTAGCTAAATCATTTTACAATATAAAGCAGGTTAAAGTGCAACGATTTCTCAGAGAAGACGAAGCCATACAAAGCTGAGCCTTGATCGCAAGTACTGACTCACTGGTCTACGTATAGAGTTCTGACCGGATATTTCGCAGTATGAATCACATCAAAGGAGGAAACGATTATGAATCTTAAGAATCTGAAAATCAATTTCCTCGGTGACAGCATCACCGAAGGCTGCGGCACATCTGACATCAGCAAGGTCTACTGGAACCTTCTTGCGGAGCGGGACGGCGTCGTCGCGCGCGGCTACGGCATCGGCGGCACGCGCATTGCGCGCCAGCAGTCTGTATCTCCGGACCCGCAGTGGGACAAGTACTTCCGGAGCCGCGTCGCGGACATGGAAAATGACGCAGACGTTGTTGTCATTTTCGGCGGAACGAACGATTACGGACATGGGGACGCGCCGCTCGGCACGATGGACGACCGGACCGACGACACCTTCTATGGGGCGCTTCATCTCCTGTATCTCGATCTTCTTAAAAAATATCCGGATGCGCGGCTCCTCGTCATGACGCCGCTTCACAGGGTCGGAGAGAAGGCGCACATCAACGAGATGGGAAAGCCGACAGAGGCTGATCTTGAGACGTATGTCAACATCATCGAGGAGGTCGCGGCCTATTACGCGATCCCGGTTCTTGATCTCTACCGCACGTCGGGTCTCCAGCCGGAGGTCCCGATGCTGCGCGAGCGCTACAATCCGGACGGCCTTCATCCGAATGACGCGGGAAATGAGAGGATCTACCGCAGGCTGAAGGAAGCGCTTCTTTCGATGCAGTGAGCCGCATCGGTCTTACATATTCCAGGTCGGAAAATTGGCTGTCGCACCAGTGGATGCGCCATTGAGTATTCCGTGCTATAATAGGTAAGCTTTGCACAGAGTGCAGCCACGCCTGCCCGAAGCAGGCTTTCAGACAGGGAGGTGAATGAAATGGGTAAACTTGGCGGAAAGAACAAGGACAGCAAGAAAGCAACTGAGAAGAGAATGAAGCAGCAGCTCGCTGCTCTTGCGCGCAAGAACGCAAAGAAGAAAAAATAAACCCGCGCGTGCGGGAGAAAGGATGCAGGGACTGCCGATGCGGCGGTCCCTCATTTTAAAAAATGAAGCATGAAAAAAGCTGCGGAGCGGTCGTCTATACGCTCCATGACGGACAAATTCTGATTCTGGTCGAGCATATGACACTCGGCCACACGTCTCTCCCGAAGGGACATGTCGAGGACCACGAGACAGAGGAGGAGACCGCGCTCCGGGAGATTCGCGAGGAGACGGGCCTTAAGGTAAAGCTCGATACGGGATTCCGGAAGACGATCACCTATTCCCCGTATGAAGGCATCATGAAGGATGTCATTTTCTTTGTCGCACAGGCAAAGGACGGCGATCCGGTCACGGTTCAGCCCGAGGAGGTCAGAGAGGTTCAGTTCCTGCCGGAGAAGGAGGCCGCTGAAGCGATGACCTACGACACGGACAAGGAGCTGGTGCACGAGGCGTGCGCGTATCTGCGTGAGCAGGGTGTTTAAAACCGGCGGCATCATTCCAATGAGAGGCAATAAAGGACAGGACAGAATATGACAGAAGAACTGCAAAGAAATCTAAGTTACGTAAATCAGGTGCTGACAAATGCAGAGACCTACGACCACGCGGTCCGGATCATCAATTACGACCAGGAGACGATCTGCCCGCCGAAGGCCATGGAGGAGCAGGGGCATGTGATGGCCGTCCTGCAGAATCAGGCCTTCCGTCTGAGAAAGGACCCGGAGTTCATCAGGGCAGGAGAGTATCTCTTTCAGCATATCGAAGAGCTCGGGGACTTCGACCAGGCGCTGGCAAAGTCCCTCCACAGAGATTATCTGCGGACGAAGCATATCACTCCCGAGCTTCAGCACGAGTTTGATGCCACCTACAATCAGGCATTTATTGACTGGCTGAACGCAAAGAAGCAATCCGATTTTTCTGTATTTGCGCCTTCCCTTCAGAAGGTGCGGGACGTGACAGCGCAGCAGATCAGACTCCGGGAGGAAGCAAAGCCGGTTCCATACGATAACCTGCTGGATGATTACGAGCCCGGGATAGATTCCGCTCTCCTTGATCAGACATTTGCCAAGTGCCGTGACAGACTGGTGCCTCTCTTAAGACGGATAGAACAAAGCCCGAAGAAGATCCGGACGGATTTTCTCTCCCGGCCGGTGACAGATGAGCAGCAGCGGCAAATGACAGACTATCTCCTCGACGTGATCGGATTCGATAAGACACGGGGCTCATGGACCCTTACAGAGCACCCCTTCACAGACGGGCTCTGGGCAGATGACAACCGGATCACAACGCACTTTGATCCGAATGCCTTCGCATCGTCCATGTTCTCTGTGATTCACGAGGGCGGGCACGCGCTGTTTGAAATGATGCAGCCAAGAGAAAACTATGCGCACCACATTTTCATGAATAAGACCATGGGCATGCATGAGTCGGTCTCCCGCTTCTATGAGAACCGTCTTGGCCGGAGCAGGGCCTTTGTGCATCTGATCTACCCGAAGACCAGGGAAATTTTCCCGCAGGCCATGGAGGATGTGAGCGAGGAAGAGCTCTATGAGGCACTGAATGTTGTACAGCCCAGCCTGATCCGGACAGAGGCGGATGAATTCACATATACGTTCCACATCATGATCCGGTATGAATTAGAGAAGCTGATCGTGAATACAGATGTGAAGACGGAGGACCTGCCCGGACTCTGGAACAGGAAATATGAAGAATATCTCGGAATCCGGCCCGCAAATGACCGTGAGGGAATTCTTCAGGACGTACACTGGTCCGAGGGCTTCGGCTATTTCTTCTCCTATGCCATCGGGAATATGTACAATGCCATGTACTATAACCGGATGAAGGAGGATCTGGATGTGGACACCCATGTCCGGTCCGGTGATTTCGGGACCATTAACAAATGGATGGCAGACCACGTATTCAAAAAAGCCGACCGGAAGGATTCCATGACATGGATTCGCGAAATTACCGGCAGGGACTTTACACCAGATGATTTTCTTGATTATCTGGAAGAGAAGTATTCGGCTCTGTATGAGTTATAATGTGTGTGTCAGATTCATAACTCATAATCTCATAAAATCATAATATTCAATATTGGTAAATGAAAGCTCCGTGAGCCCTTGAAAATCAAGGGTTTGCGGGGCTTTTTGCATGTAGCGCTTTTTCTATGGAATCCGGATTCACTCACGGAATTTCTGATTCACACAGAAAAAAATAAGTCCACACAAGCGGAATAGAATACACGGATCAAATACAGATTCTCTTCGGAATGTGGATAAAGGGCATGGAATTCACAAAGCCGAAAATCTATTTCTTTCAAGACGTGGATAAAAAATCGGCCAGTCCACGGCAGAAGAAATGAAATTCTTTCAGGCAGTGGATAATTTATCACACCGAAAGTGAGCCACAGAGGCACGAAAAAAGAGCGTTTCAGGATGTTTTTCGGGATTTACTGCAAGGATTAAAAAATGAGGACACGAAAAGAAGACCACAGAACCTTCCGCGGTCTCAAAAAGAAAAACAGAAATGAAATTTACAAATGCCTGTATTCAGGCGGCCGATGAAAAATCTCCGAAGCCGGCGATCCACCTGGTGTATGTCCGAACGAGCGCGCCGAGACTTCCGATCGGCAGGTTCTGGGAAATATACACATCGTGGATCTGATCGATGGCCTTCAGTACGGCGCCGACCGGATAGCGGAAGCCGATCATGGCAATATCACGGATATCCTTCTCGGACGCGTGGAAGCCGCGGACCTGTCCGCTTGTATTCATCTGATCATAGCGCGCAAGCCGGCGGCGAACCTGCTCCGTGTAATCGCGGGTCATCGCCGCGCGCACATGGACCGGGTCAAAGGCATCCTGAAATGCAATGCGGACCGTGTATTTTTTCTCGCTGATCCGGAAGACGGAACGGAACGAGTCTGTACCCAGTATATCCAGAATATCCTGTTTTCTGCAGTAGGACGGCAGCTGGTGGCGGATCTCCGAGATCGGATGCTCCGCACCCTTCCGGTTGTCAGTTATGTCCTTCTGTGCAGTCAGAATAGAACGGACCATGAGCCGGACCTTGTTGACCGTGTCCTGCGCGAGAATCTGATGAAACAGATCCTGCGTCAGCGTAATGTACCCGCGCCCGTTTTCCTGCGCTTTTCTGAAATACGCACTGTATCCGGTCAGAAAGACATTATAATAGCCCGGAATTCCGTCCATGTGACTTACGGCAGCATATCCGCTGTCGGAAAGCCTGGTCAGATTGTTCGCAATCGTTCGCGGATGGCATGACAAAGCCTCCGCGGCTTCTGAAGCATCAAATCCGCGGATCAGGCCGTTTTCATCCGGTTCACAAAAATGAAGATAGAGCAGAAGAAGGATTGCCCCTCTGTTCAGCGAGGGCATAGAGCCATAGCGGTTCTTCTCGTTGACATAGACCTTCCGCATCTCTGTATGATACACTTTCTTCGGGCAGTGGTCGCACGCCGAAGCAGACTGCGCACGGCGCGTGCAGTCATAGCATCCGGTAGCAGAGGGATCAAAAATCCTCTTCTCCTCATACGTTATGTAGTTGTCCGCGCGGCCGATCGCATTCCTGAGAACACTCTGGCCGACAGCAGCCGTCAACGTAATCATAATCTGCCTCTTGAAAATGATTCTGAGATCTGTCTGTGGACAAATCCGGTTACTTGTGTTTCCGTAAACGCCTGATTACCTGTCTATCCACGACTCTGTGGGCAGAAGGCAGATCAATCGCTTTTACATGCTCACATTATATTCGACCGGAGCCGGAATGCCAAATCGCGCCCGAAGGCGGCAAAATGGAAAAATGAACGCATTTGACGTCAGAAATGGTGCCAGAAGATGCAGTTAGACGTCGGATCCGGTGCCATTTTTCAAAATACCCCCCGTTTTCGGTGCCAAAAATTCTTCGAAATTTCTGAATCGCCATTTTTTACACCAAATGACGTCAAAAATGGTGCCAAAACAGGAAAACGACGTCAGATCCGGTGCCAGAATTCCGGAATGACGTCGGATTTGGTGCCAAAAATAGTTTGATTTTCCCGGTATGTGAAGAAATGACGTCAGAAACGGTGCCAAAACATGGATATCCGGCTAAAATTGAAGAAATGACGTCAAAACCGGTGCCAAAATATGCCCTGCAACCGAAATCAGGCCCTTCCTGGTGGATAAATCCACCGTCTTTTCGTTTTCAGAACGATTAAAATGACGTCGAAACCGGTGCCAGAATGTAAAATCAGCCTTCAAACGAGCCGAGGCAGCCCGAAATCGACTCAAACGACGTCAAAAACGGTGCCATTTCAGGAAATATGCGGTCTGAGGACCTGTTTTAGCCCGAACACAGCCAGGTGACGTCAAAAACGGTGCCAAAACCGTTTTCCGGCGCGATGAAATCGTTATCACATAAAATCCATCCAAATGACGTCAGAAACGGTGCCAAAATTGGCATTCCGGCATCAGACTGTCTAAGGATCCGCATTTCGACGTCGGAACGAGTGCCAGATCATAATTCTGGCATAAGAAATGAATCATTTTATGGTTTTTGACGTCAGAATCGGAGTCAGATACAGAATGAGATGAAGGGAAAAAGAGTTTTGCATAGGTTTTTGCGGTAGAACAGGTAATAGAGCCGATTCTATGACGGACATTCCATCGATTTGAGCCATTCTGACGTCAGAATTGGTGCCAAAACAGGTTGAAGGCTCTCTTAGAATGATGAAATGCCATGAAATGACGTCAGAAACGGTGCCAAAATTGAATTCTGGCACCGTGAGCCGGTAAAGACGGCCGTTTTGACGTCGAAAACGGTGCCAAAACAGGAGTGGTGCCCCTTTGTAATACGAAATGACGTCGAAAACGGTGCCAAAATTACTTCGATTTTGGGGAATCTTTCTTAAATGACGTCAGATCCGGTGCCAAAATCCGGTATGACGTCGGATTTGGTGCCAGAAATCTGGTACGACGTCAAAAACGGTGCCAAAATCATGGCAGTCATGACATCGTCTAGAGTCAGGACACGTGGACAAAAAAGCGGATTTCATTTATCATAAAGGGCACATAGCTCCGGCGTGCGGCACGTCATTTTAAGTGCCTTGCCGGATTGTTGTTTGACCGGCTATTTCCCGGCATGAACAGAACAGGTGATGACTATTTATGGAAAACAAAAACGGATATCCGCGGGCCCTGTACACGGCTGTGATTGAAAAGCTGGATGATGAGCTCCGCGAATTTTTCGAGGAGCATAAGGACGAACCGTATTTCCGGACGTCATTCAGCGACGCGGCGCAGGCGGTTCTCACAGAGGGCCTGAATGGCCGGACCGATGAGGCCGAGCTTCGCGCATACTGGGCGAATCTCAGAAAGCAGAATAACCGGAAGAAGAAGAGGTGGCTCAATTCTCTGCTCGCCAACGTGGATTCGGTTGATCCGAGTGTTCCGCAGCATCCCTTCCACAATATCTATGAGAAGCAGAGGATGCTGAAGAAGCAGGAGTGGGCCACGCTCTATGGCAAGAAGACGATTCGCGACGTCATGGAGGAGGAGCTGGAGAGCGCAAAGGAATGGGCGGCGAATCAAAACAGCCGCTTCATTGATTTTCCGGCGCTTGCCTCCTTTACACCCAAGCGTGTCGCGCAGGCCTTTGAGACGGATGTCCTGGAAAATGAGCTTCGAGTCATGGACGATCTCTACCAGCTGAACCTGAATGATTTTCTGCAGGGCTATGTCGATGAAATGAGCGACAGCATTTTCACGGACAGCCGGAAAAAATATGAGATACCCGGCGGCGATAAGGATTTTGTCAAGGAGATTCCGATGTCAGAAGAGGATAATTCGAAAATGGTTCTGACCGTCAGTCGTGAGGCCTTCGGCGAGGACGCGATTACGCTTCTCGACGCGAAGGACCAGGCGATTCTTCTCTATGTGATCCGGAAGGCCTCCACTGCGCTCGATGTCTCTGACTCTCTGACGATTCCGGTCCGCGAGATCGCCTCGTGCATGCAGGGCAAGAACCACTCGAAGCCGTCCGCGAGGGCCTACGAGGACGCGGAGCGCCGGTGCTACAAGATTGCAAACAGCACCTATAATAAGTTTGATGCGGATGGCAGACAGGTCGCCGCCATCAACTTCCTGAGCAGTGCGATCCTGAAGAATATCCGGGACGACAGCGGCCGGCAGGTCCCCTACATGGACATCACACTCGGCTCCACGCTGGTCAACGCGATCTCCATGAACAAGATCCGGTATTTCTATACAAATGAGTACGAGATGCTCGAGAACAAGCTCTCCCGGATTCTCTACACGACGCTGCAGCGGGAGCGGATCCGCGCCTACAAGCGCTACAAGCTGAACCCGGCCGGCGGCTGCTCGAAGACATTTACGTACAGCAACTGGCTGAGCGCCGTAAACTTCGGGTCGAGCAACCGCAGAAGGAACCTGCGCAATGTCATGGAGAGCCTCGAGGAATTCCGTGACCGCAAGGTTATGATCGACTCCTACAAATCCGACGGCTCGACCGGCAACATCACCGTTGAGTTCAAGCCTCTGACGCCGGATGAGGAGAACGACCTCATGCGCTACGAGTTCGGCGATGAAAATGAGGCCATCACGGCGGGGGAGAAAAAATAAATCGAAGAGAACCGAAGAGTTTTGAGATGGGGCGCTGAATCGTTGTAATCTTAAAAGGCATCAGGCAGGACATCGGCGTAAAGCTGGTGTCCTTCTTATTTTGGAGGAAACATATGTCTGATCTTATCAAGGTCTTTCTGTGCGAGGATGAATTCATTATCCGGCAGGCAATTAAGAAGACCATTCACTGGGAGAGAGAAGGATATGAGCTTGCGGGCGAGGCAGGCGATGGTGAGACGGCATTTCCGCTTATTTCCGAGACGAAGCCGGATATACTGATCACGGATATCCGCATGCCGTTCATGGACGGACTCGAGCTTTCGCGCCTCGTCCGCCGTTCATTTCCGAAAATGAAGATCGTGATCTTAAGCGGCTACGATGATTTCTCCTACGCAAAGGAAGTCATCTCGATCGGTGTCACGGATTATCTCTTAAAGCCGATCACGGAGAAGAAGCTGCTGGAAAGTCTCGGAAAGGTCAGGCAGCAGCTGCTTGAGGAGCAGGACCACGAGCGCCTCAGGGCTGTCTATGAGCGGGAGCAGGAGGAAAAAAGACAATTTGAGCGGCAGGCCGTATTGCGGGAGGTCATGAACGGACATTTTACGGTGGCAGATGCTGTCGCAAAGGGTAAGGCAGTCGGTATGGACCTTTTGTCCCCGTGGTACGGTGTGACGCTGTTCCAGTTCCGGTCGGCCGATGAGAAGCGGGACCAGTCCGCCTATGACGAGACAAATACCTCTATTCATGACCGGATCGTGAAGGTGATGGATGGCTTCGACAGAGGATATATGTATGAGCAGATCGGAGATATTCAGAGCTTTCTTGTGATGGGGTCAACAGAGGCTGAGACGCTTGATACAGAGAAGAAGCTGGCGGAGCAGCTCATGGGACTTCTCGGAGACCATCCGCATCATATCTGTTTTGCAGCCGTCGGCCTGCCGGTCAGCCGGATCCGTGAGCTCGGCGATGCCTATCAGCGTGCAAGCCGCGTCTTTTCGAGGCGGTTTCTCTGCACGGAAAGCCGTCTGTTTCTTGAGACCGAGGCGGGCGAAGCGGCTCCTGCGGAGACGCAGAAGACGGCGCAAGGCGAGACCATCGATATCGGAACGCTTGATATCGGGCGGCTCGACCATCATGTGATGGTTTCATTTTTCAGTACCGGCACAACGGAAGATATTGAGAGCTTTACGAATGAATATTTTGACAGCATCGGCGAGATCAATATGGCGTCGACGATGCTCCGGCAGTATGTGGTGATGGATGTCATTTTCTGTGCGACCTCTTTTCTCGAGTCAATCGGGCTCACGAAGGAGGAGGTGCAGGAGCGGTTCAATGCCTTCCAGAAGGACATGATTTCGGGTTCTCCGGAGCAGGCGAAGGAATTCCTGAATCGTGTGTTTCGGGAGGTCATTGCTCAGCGGACGCGGAAATCCGAGCAGAAATACACGGATATGATCGCGGCCGCGAAGGACTATATCCGGAGCAACTATGCCAATGAGAATATTTCCCTTAAGTCAACGGCTGCTAATGTCGGCTTCAGCCCGAACCATTTCAGCGGCATTTTCAGTCAGGAAACGGGGCAGACGTTTATTGAGTACCTGACCAATGTCCGTATGGAGCGCGCAAAGGAGCTTCTCCGAAGCACACCGATGAAGACATCAGAGATCGGCTTTGAGGTTGGCTATCATGATCCGCATTATTTCAGTTATATCTTCAAGAAGACGCAGAACATGACGCCAAAGGAATACAGAAATGCGGGAGGCTGAGATATGAAGAAGCGATCTGCCGTTCATGGCGGGAGCATCCGGAGCCGGATCAGGCGGCTGGCCTGGCTCTCGGCCATCCCTGTCATGATTATCTGTGCCTTTCTGGTCGGGATTCTGCAGTATTTCAGCAGCAGGTATAACCGTATCGTGCAGAATATCACGTCGGCAAATGAATACAACATTTCTTTTGAAAACAACATCAACGACAGCATGTATTATATTGTGACGGGTACCTATGACTGGCCGGACCTCACAAAGGCCGGCCAGGACAAGAACCCATACACGATGATCCGTGATCTCCGTCTGACATTCCGGAATCTCGAGGAGGAGACGGACAACGCGGACCTGCGCAGGCAGACAGAAGCGATCCTCCGCCTTCTTGATATTCTGCAGAGCCGGGTGGATGACATTATCGCAAATGTCGAGGAGGGCAACCACTTCGATGAAAACATGGATATGCTGGAGTCGAATATTTATATTCTGACTGATCTGATTCAGGGGGACATCGAGCAGTATATCACGTCGGAGGCTGCCGACATGGAGGTTGTCAGACAGGAGATGTCTGTGCAGGTGCGCTATAGCCTGATCGCTGCGACTGCTGTGCTCTTTGCTTATCTGATCGGCATGATTATCATGTCAAACCGCGTGTCGAAGCGGATCACACAGCCGATTCAGGAGCTCTGTGATAAATCAGAAACCTTCGCGCAGGGCGACTTTTCGGTCCGCGTGAATATTCAGAATCAGACGGATGAGATTGCGACTCTGGGCAGTCAGTTCAATTCGATGGTTGGAGAGATTGCGCAGCTGGTCGATGATGTGCGCAAGGAGCAGAAGAGCCTTGAGGATACGGAACTGAGACTCCTTCAGTCACAGATCAATCCTCATTTTCTGTATAATACGCTCGATGCAATCATGTGGCTGACAGAGGCGGGAGAGAATCAGCAGGCAGTCAGCATGCTGAGCTCACTGTCCGACTTCTTCCGCACAACGCTGAGTCAGGGACGGGACCTTGTGACGATTTCGGAGGAGCGGACACACATTCAAAGCTATTTGGAGATTCAGCGATTCCGTTATCAGGATATCCTGGATTACCGGATCGACTTCGATGAGGACATTCTGCCGGCGTACATCCAGAAGATGACACTTCAGCCTGTCGTGGAAAATGCTCTCTACCACGGGATCAAGAATAAGCGCGGAAAAGGTATGATCCGAGTGAGCGGGCGAAGGGACGGAGAGACCGTACTCTTTACGGTAAAGGATGATGGAATCGGGATGACGGAGGAGCAGCTCCGCCATCTTCGAGGCGTGATTGCCGGCACTGAGAAAAATGAGTACAAGGGACATGGCTTTGGGATGGCTAATGTCGAGCGGCGGATCCAGCTGAAATTTGGAGAAGGCTATGGGCTCACCGTGGACAGCGTCTATGGTGAGGGATGTACGGTGCAGGTGAAGATTCCGCTTCTAACGGAGGCAGACCCGGAGCATCGGTCAAATATGGAGCCCTTGCTTTCGTGCAAAGGAAAAGAGACTGAAAATATGAAGGAGCAGAGCGATGAGACGAGACGCTAAGTGGAGAAAGGGGATTACGCTGATCCTTGCGATCGTTCTCTCGGTTCTTATCTGCGCATGCGGAACAGGGAGAAGTACGGGTGAGATCGTATCCGGAACAGACCTGTCTGAGCCGGATCATGACGGCACGATCACGATCGGTTTCTCTCAGCTTGGCGCGGAGTCAAACTGGCGGGTCGCCAATACACAGTCGATAGAAGACGCATTTTCGAATAATAATCGCTATAACCTGATCTTTGATAACGGGAGGCAGATTCAGGACAATCAGATCAAGGCCATCCGGAACTTCATTCAGCAGCAGGTCGATTATATTATTTTCTCTCCGCTTGAAGAAGACGGCTGGGACACGGTTCTTGAAGAGGCTAAGGAGGCCGGCATACCAGTCATCATCGTGGACCGGATGGTCAATGTCTCCGATGACAGTCTGTACACGGCATGGATCGGATCTGATATGCGCCTTGAGGGCGAGAAGGCGGCCGAATGGATGCACGCGTACTTTGCGGCAAATGGCATTGATGAAGCAGGCGTTCACATCGTGGATATTCAGGGAACCATTGGCTCGTCCCCTCAGATCGGACGCTCAAGCGGACTTGAGAAGGGATGCGAGGCATATGGATGGAAGCTGCTTGCCAGCGAGACGGGCGAGTTTGTCAAGGCGAAGGCCTATGAGGTCATGGAATCCATGCTGAAGACATACCCGGATCTTAACGTCGTGTACTGCGAGAATGACGGTGAGGCGGAGGGAGTCCTTCAGGCACTCGAGGAGAACGGGATTACGCCGGGGACGGATATAGAAAATGGCCAGGTGATGGTTATCTCATTTGATGCGACGAGTGAGGGCCTGCAGGCAGTGGAGAGCGGGCAGATCGCGCTTGACGTCGAGTGCAATCCGCTGCAGGGGGATGAAATTCGCGGCATGATTGAGAAAATGGAGAGGGGTGCTTCTGTTCCCAAGCTGAATTACGTCGATGAAAGCATGTTTTCTCATGATCGTTCCGTGCAGATCGTCACGGCAAATGGCCATGCATTTCCTGTGAGGTATGTCACGGATGATCTGATTGAAAAAAGAAAATATTGAAGCAGGTGCCGCTGGCGGGGCGTATCCGGAAGATTTAAGTGCGTTTTGAGACGCGGGAGGATTTTCGGAGGGCCCCGCGTATTTTTTTGCCCTTTTTTCGGAAGAAAACGAACTGAATGTGAACAGATTGTGAAGAAACGATAAAAATTCAACCTTTCGGGGGAGAAAAACTGTATTCGCTTACGTGCACATGTATTAAGATGCATACAACAATAAAACATGCCATGCATGTTAGAGAAGGAGATGGAACTATGAAAAGAAAACTTCTTGCAATCGGACTTGGAGCACTGATGGCGATTTCAATGGCGGCGTGCGGATCGAGTAGCTCGTCATCGACATCAACAGCATCTACGGCGGCAACGTCACAGGCAGCGGATACGGGATCTGTTGTGACGGACGCAGATGCGCAGTCTCTGGCCCAGTCCATCAAGGAGGATGCGGGAACGACGGACGGAAGTCTGATTACCGTCGGTTTCTCCCAGGTCGGTCATGAGTCTGACTGGCGTACAGCCTCCACAAATTCCGTCAAGGAAGCATTCTCAAAGGACAACGGCTTCGATCTTCAGTTCGTCGACTGCGACAATAACTCCGAGACACAGCTGCAGTCAGTCCGTAACTTCATTCAGCAGCAGGTTGATTACATCATCATCGACCCGATCGTCTCGACAGGCTGGGACACAGTTCTGACAGAGGCACAGGACGCGGACATTCCGGTTATTGTCATCGACCGTACAATTGACGATTCCGACAAGTATACGGCATGGATCGGAACAGATACAAAGAACGAAGGTCTTGCGGCTGGCGCATGGCTCAAGGATTATGCGAAGGCAAAGGGCATCAGCGATCTGAACATCCTTGTTATCTCCGGAACGACAGGATCCTCCGCTCAGATCGGACGTACAGAGGGCTTTGATCAGTATGTGAAGTCCGAAGGCTGGAACAAACTCGATGAGCAGACCGGTGATTTCACACAGGATGGCGGCCAGCAGGTCATGGAGTCCTACTGCAAGTCCTACGCAGGAAAGTTCAACGTTGTTGTCTGCCAGAATGATAACGAGGCATTCGGTGCGATCGATGCCATGAAGGCGGCTGGCGTGTCCTACGGCGCAGACGGTGACGTGATCGTCATTTCCTTCGATGCATGCAAGGCTGGTCTTCAGATGGTTCTCGATGGTGACATCAACGCAGACTTCCAGTGCAACCCGCTGCAGGGCCCGGACTGCGCGAAGATCGTCAAGGCTCTTGACGCAGGTCAGGATGTCCAGAAGGAGACATTCATGGCAGAGCCGTGGTACGCACATGATGATACAGTCAAGTCCGTATCCTACACAAACAATGCCGGCAAGGATGTCACGGAAGACATGATCGTGGTTACACAGGACATCGTAGACGCAGGTTATTAATTTTGATAACAGCGTCCACAATGAGGAACGCGAAGCGCTCCGAGTCCGGGGTGCTGAATCGTTACGACTTAAGGTTGTATTTTAAACGGTACGCAGAATAACGGACCGGTACGCACGGGGACGGTGCCTTACGGCCACCGTCCCCGTTTTGTAATTATTCAGCAGCGAAGAACGCAAAGTGTTCCGAGTCCGGGTGCTGAATAGTTACGTTGTCTTTATCATCGTAGCGGGAATAAAGGAGACATATATGGCACAGGAAGAACATGTTCTCATTTCCATGAAGAACATCACGAAGACCTTTCCGGGAGTCGTCGCGCTCGACAATGCGCAGCTGACGCTCAGAAAAGGAGAAATACACGCCCTCATGGGTGAAAATGGCGCGGGAAAATCGACGATTATCAAGTGCCTGACCGGTGTCTATGAGAGAGATTCCGGAGAGGTGCATATGGAAGGCGTCGAGGGCAACATTCACTGCCACTCGACGATGGACGCGCAGAACATCGGTATCGCAACTGTCTATCAGGAAGTCAACCTCTGCCCGAATCTGAGCGTAGCGGAAAACCTGTTTATCGGGCGTGAGCCGCGCACGAAGCTCGGATTCATCGACTGGAAGAGCATGAATAAAAAAGCCCAGGAGCTGATGGAACGCCTGAAGATCGAGGTCGATGTTTCGGAAACACTAGAAAATTATTCGATCGCTGTGCAGCAGATGATCGCCATCGCGCGAGCGGTCGATATGGACTGCAAGGTTCTGATTCTCGATGAGCCGACCTCTTCCCTCGACGACAATGAGGTCGAGAAGCTTTTCGGCATGATGCGGAAGCTGAGGGACAGAGGCGTTGGTATCCTGTTCGTTACTCATTTCCTCGAGCAGGTCTATCAGGTCTGTGACCGGATCACGGTCATGCGGAACGGAAAGTTCGTCGGTGATTACTCTGTCGCAGAGCTTCCGCGAGTCAAGCTTGTCGCAGCGATGCTCGGCAAGGATTTCGACGATCTCGCGGCCATCAAGCAGGAAGGCAATGCGGCTGAGAAAAATGAAATTCTCTACAGCGCGAAGGGATTAAGCCACAAGGGAACGATCAAGCCGTTTAATTTTGAAATTCACAAGGGTGAGGTCGTCGGACTTGCCGGCCTCCTCGGATCCGGACGCAGTGAGCTTGTCCGCTGCATCTACGGCGTAGACAGCCAGTCGACAGGTACGGCGGAGATGGAGGGAAAGCCGATCAAGATCAAGGCTCCGATCGATGCCATCAAGGCGGGCTTCGGCTATCTCCCGGATGACCGCAAGGCGGATGGCTGCATCGCGGGACTTTCCGTTCGTGAGAACATTATCATTGCGCTCCAGGCAAGGAATGGTATGTTCCGGAAGATTCCGGTTTCGAAGCAGAATGAGATCGCTGACAAATACATTAAGATGCTCTCAATCAAGACTGCTTCGCGCGAGACGCTCCTCGGGCAGCTCTCCGGCGGCAATCAGCAGAAGGTCATCCTTGCGAGATGGCTCGCAACAGATCCGAAGTTCCTGATTCTCGATGAGCCGACACGAGGCATTGATATCGGAACAAAGACAGAGATTCAGAAGCTTGTACTTCAGTTCGCTTCTCAGGGCATGAGCGTGATCTTCATTTCCTCGGAAATTGAGGAGATGATCCGCACGTGCAGCAGAATGCTGATTATGCGCGACGGCGAGAAGGTCGCGGAGCTCGATTCAGCGAATATGGAGCTCACGCAGGAAAATGTAATGGCGGCGATCGCCGGAGGTGACAGTAAATGAAAAACGTTTGGAAAAGCTTCAAAAAAAATCCTCTGTTTCTGCCGATCATATGCATGATCCTGGTGCTCCTCATCAATCTGTTCAAGGATCCGGGATTCTTCTCTATCGGTGTGAAAAACGGAGTTCTCTATGGACGTCTGATCGACGTTCTGAACCGTGGATCGGAGATCGCGATCCTCGCGATCGGGCAGACGCTTGTTGTTGCTGTATCGGCAGGAACCGATATTTCCGTCGGATCCGTCATGGCCCTCGCAGCGTGCGGCGGATGCGTGGTTCTGACCGGTTACGGCAACACCTCGGTCACATCGGTTATCGCGCCGATCGGACTTGGTATCTTTGTAGGCATCATTTACGGCGGCATCTGCGGCTGCATCAACGGTGCAATGGTCGCAAAGCTGAAGGTTCAGCCGATGGTTGCAACGCTTATTCTTTACACGGCGGCGCGTGCAGTCGGCCTGCTTCTGTGCAACAACCAGATCTCCTACATCCGCTATGAGCCGTACAAGTATCTGGGCAATTTCTTCCCGGGATGCCCGATCCCGACACCGATCCTCGTCACGATCCTGATGATTGTCATCGCGCAGCTCGTTTTGAAGAAGACTTCACTTGGGCTCTACGTTCAGTCCGTTGGTATCAACAGCCGGGCATCGAAGATCTGCGGCATTGACTCAGAAAAGATCTGCTTCATCTGCTACGTGATCTGCGGTCTCTGCGCGGGTGTTGCGGGCATGATCGCGTCCTCCAGAATTTACTCGGCTGACTCAAACAATATCGGTCTCAACTACGAAATGGACTCTATCCTCGCGGTGGCGCTTGGCGGCAACTCACTGGCAGGCGGCAAGTTCAACATGGCCGGTTCCATCATCGGTGCATATACGATTCAGGCGATCACGACAACCCTCCTTGCGATGGGTGTATCGACAGATCAGGCACCGGTCGTCAAGGCGATCATCGTCGTTGCGATTGTCACGATTCAGGCTCCTGTCTTCAGGAACTGGCTTGAAAAGCGCAAGGCAGAAAAGAAACTCGCAAAGGAGGCAGTGGCATAATGGCAGAACAGATCAGAAAGGCCGCGGCACGCGGAAAGCGCATCAACGGCAACAACCTGCTTCTTCTCATCACGATTCTCCTTTTTGTCGCGATGTATGCGGCTGGCTGTGTCATTTACGGAGCCAAGGGCTTCACGCATTTTCAGACATTCCTGAACCTTTTGATAACAAATGCAGGTCTCCTCTGCGTGACCTGTGGTATGACCTGCGTCATGCTGACGGGCGGTATTGATATTTCCGTCGGCTCTCTCATTGCCATGGATTGCATGATCCTCGCAGACGGCATGACGAACAAGCACATCGGCGCGGTTCCGCTCATCATCTTTGTCATGGTCATCGGTGTTGTGTTTGGCCTCGTTCAGGGATTCCTTGTCAGCTACATGCAGATTCAGCCGTTCATCGTCACGATGGCAGGCATGTTCTTCGGCAGAGGCATGACGGCGGTCATTAACACGCAGCAGGTTTCTATTACAATGGATTCGAGCAAGCTGTTCTATGACTGGGCAAACGCAAAGATCAATCTTCCGGCGTTTCTCGGCTATATGGGCCGGCGAAAGATGATTGTTCCGTTCATCCGGCCGACCGTGATCATTGCACTCGTTGTCTGTGTCGTGATCGCGCTTGTCCTGAAATATACAAAATTCGGGCGCGTGCTCTATGCGGTCGGCGGAAATGAAAGCTCCGCGAAGATGATGGGTCTTAATGTCAGAAAGGCAAAGCTTGAGGCCTATGTGCTCTCATCCGTTCTCTGCTCGATCGGCGCAATTCTCTACTGCATGAATACGATGACGGGCGCCGTCACACAGGCGAAGGGCTTTGAGATGGATGCGATCGCATCCGCAGTCATCGGCGGTACGCTGCTGACTGGCGGTGTCGGCACAATCCTGGGTTCATTTTTCGGTGTGCTGATCACAGGTACAATCACGACGCTCGTCATGACGAACGGCAAGCTCCTCTCGAGCTGGTCGAACATCCTCACGGCAGCTTTGCTCTGCTTCTTTATTCTTCTGCAGAGTATCTTCGCGTACATCAAGAACCGCGCGACAAGATAAGACATTATCAGTTATTTCGTTTCCTTTATTCCGGCGCCGGCAGGGTTTCCTGCCGGCGTCTGTTGCTGTACAGGCATGCGAAAAAATATTTTTCGGGAAAGCATTGACATATCGATAATTATCGATATGTCAATAGAAAATTTGAAGTTTTTCGAGACGTTTCCTGATGCAGCAAATTGATGACACATTCAAGTTGCACCTGGAAATAATGAAGCTTACTATAGAAATAACGCGCAATGCAAATGTTTGTAAAGGAGTAGCACGGAAGCTATGAACCGAAATCTCACGGAGGGAAGCATATCAAAGGGAATGGTGCTGTTTGCGCTTCCCATGATAGCCGGTGACCTGCTTCAGCAACTTTATAATATCACGGATACGCTGATTGTCGGTCAGGTGCTGGGAAAGGGAGCACTCGCGGCAGTTGGCTCCGCCTATGCGCTGATGACATTTCTGACATCGATCTTTCTGGGACTGTCCATGGGTGCCGGAGCTTATTTTTCGATCTGCGTCGGAAGGAAGGATCAGGAGTCGCTGAAGAAGGCGATTGCTCAGGCATTTCTGCTGATCATGACGATAACAGTTCTGGTGAATATTCTTGTGTATGCGGGGATGGGAGCGATTCTTCATTTCCTGTCGGTTCCGTCTGAGATTTACGTTTCGATGAGACTGTATCTTGGCTGGGTTTTTGCGGGAATTATAGCGACATCCCTGTACAATTTCTTTGCCTGTCTTCTGCGCGCAGTCGGCAATTCCGTGACACCGCTCTGGTTTCTCGGCATCTCAACCGTGCTGAACGTCATTCTGGATCTGCTGTTTGTGATAGGTCTGCATCTCGGGATCGCCGGGGCGGCGCAGGCGACCGTTATTGCGCAGTATGTCTCAGGTGTCGGAATCCTTCTTTATGTCCTGCTGAAGGAGAGACAGTTTCTGCCGGAAAAACAGCATATGCGTCCGGACAAGACAATTATAAAGGAAATCTGGAACCAGTCGTTTCTGACGTGTGCGCAGCAGTCGTGCATGAACTTTGGTATTCTGCTTGTGCAGAGGCTGGTAGACAGCTTCGGTGCCGTGACTATGGCGGCTTTCGCGGCAGCAGTCAAGATTGATACATTTGCGTATCTGCCGGTACAGGACTTTGGCAATGCATTTTCAATCTATATGGGGCAGAATTACGGAGCAGGAAATGAGAAACGGCTCCGGGGAGGAATCCGGACGGCACTTTTGATCAGCTCTGCATTTTCGATGATTCTTTCGCTCCTGGTGGTGATGGGGGCAGGGCCTCTGATGAAGATTTTCATAAGCGCGGGAGAGAAGGCAGTCATCGCATCCGGCGTTCGCTATCTTCGAATTGAAGGAGCATTTTACATCGGAATCGGTTGCCTGTTCCTTCTGTATGGACTGTACCGGGCGATCGACAGGCCTGCTATGTCTCTCGTGCTGACGATTATCTCACTTGGGCTCAGAGTTGTGCTGGCTTATTTGCTGGCTCCCATCCTCGGAGAGGTTGGCATATGGATTGCGATTCCCATCGGCTGGTTTCTCGCAGATCTGACCGGGCTCGGGTATTATGTGCTGCATCGGGAGCAGCTGCTTGCAAGGAATAACAAATGAGGTAAGTGTCAGCAAAGAAAACGACGGATGAGGCCTGACCCAATCCGTCGTTTTTCTTTGCGTGTATTTAATTCCAGAATCCGATGGATGCTGAGTAGCTGCACATTATTTCTTCAGCATCAGCGGTACCAGAAGATTCAGGAATGCCTGTGACTCTGTCGGGAAGGTGAAGATCATCTGGCTGAGCTGCAGGCCTGTCAGCTTCTGATTGATGATCAGCGCGGCAAGGTCCGCATAGACGCCGGCATCCTCGCCGTAGAAGGCGCCACCGACAAGATGTCTCTTCTTGTCGAAAATGAGAGTAAACTCCGCGTCTGGCTGGTTCTTGGCCTCAAAGAGGAGACGCTTGCCGAACTCCACAACCTCGATGTCATAGAGGTCCGGATTCTTTTCTGCCGCATCGATCGTCACGCCAACCTGAGAGATCCGCGGCATGGTGAACACAAGATTCGGGATGACCGGGTACTGGATCGGAGCCGGATTAATGCCGAGAATCTGCGTTGCGATGTAGTTGGACTCGAAGGTAGCCGTCGGTGTGAGCTTCGGAATGCGCTTCTCGACGCAGTCGCCGGAAGCGAAGATGTTCGGGACGGAGGTTCTCATGTGGTCGTCGACCTTGATTCCTCTGCGCGAGGAGGTGATGCCGAGATCCTCAAGTCCGAGGTTCTCTACATTTGCCTGACGGCCGGTTGCCTCGAGGATATAATCGGTCTCAATCGAGGAGCCGTCTGCGAAGCTGAGCGTAAGGCCCTTATCCGTCTTTGTGATTTTCTTTGCCTCGTGCTGCATGAGGAACTGCACGCCGGCTGCCTTCATCTTGTCGACAACACGGTCGGTATACTTCTCCGGATACATGCGGAGCACGCGGTCCGTGTACTCAATGACAGTCGTCTCTGATCCCATCTGGGCAGCGATCGTGGCAAATTCCATCGCGATGATTCCTCCGCCGATGAAGGCGATCCGCTTCGGGAATGTCTCGAGGTCGAGGAAGTCACGGCTGTCGTGGATGTATTCATTTCCCGGAATGTTCTGCTTCATCGCGCGCTCGCCGGTGCCGAGAACGATGTATTCCGCAGTGATCTTCTTTCCATCGACGTCAACCGTGTGCGCGTCGACAAGCTTTCCGCTGCCATGGATGACCGGCATCTGCATCTTGTTGAACATGCCCTCCATGATCTGATTGAGCGGAGAGATGACCTTCTTTTTATAGGCCATGAGCGCCGGCCAGTTGACCTCCGGTGTCTCCGAAATGCCGATTCCCTTGTACCGCTTCAGCCCGTCAATGTAGTTGAAGGGAGTATCCAGAAGAATCTTTGCGTTGCATCCGTAGTTCGTACAGGTTCCACCGACGACATCCTTCTCGACGAAGGCGACCTTCTTGCCTGCCTGAAGAAGAATTGTAGCCGCGTGCCAGCTTGCGTGTCCTGCTCCGATGAATACTGTGTCAAAATCGTACATGTGTCATCCTCCTGAAATTGTGTGGCATAATCTGTGATGGAAAGATCCTGAATGCCAGCGGATCATTTCCTGTGATTCCGGTATATCACTAAGAACCACGAATGTCAATTAAATTTTATAAAATATAATTATAAACAATGTAAAGAGCTACAGTTCACACGCCACCAGACCTCGGTGAACGGTCAGCGATATCAGGAGCGGTGAGGGCGTTATACGGAGGAGTCCGAAGATCACCCTGAGCCGCTGCGTCAGCGGCTCAGGGAAGCTGAGGAGGACGGAGTCTGCCCGATACCGCCTTGATATTCGCGACCGCATGCGACTTTGGATGGCGTGTGAACAGTAACTACAAAGGTTTATTTCCACGGCCTCTTTTTCCCGAGCCAGCCCATTTTCTGCCAGTATGCGCCGTCAGTTTCCGTGAAGCCTCTCTTCTGAATCATCCGCATGACAAGGAACATCCCCTTTGTCTTAAGACCGGGCCTGACATGGCCGCGTGCCGCAAGGATTTTTTTCGCAAGCTTTGTGGTTGAGCGGTCGATGGCAGCTCTCTTCTTCTCACTGACCTTATTCCATCTGGTCGCATGCACCGGCAGTCCGTACTGGTAGATCTTTCCGACACCCCAGAAGAACAGACTGTCCGCCATGTCCTTCAGGGTGGACTTAACACCTGCGCCGGCAGCCGTGCAAATGCAAACTCCCTGCTTCCGGAACATGGACGGATCCGGCCGGTGGATCATCCAGCGGTATGCGAAATGATCGAGGAAGGCCTTCATTGCGCCGGTCACGTGGTAGACGTAGACCGGGCTTGCGAGGATCAGAACGTCCGCCTCATCGATTGCTTTGACGATGGGAGCGAGCTTCGCCGCGTGCGGACAGGCATTTTCTGACTCGTAGAGGCAGCGGCAGCAGCCCACGCAGAATGCGCCGAAGTCCCGGGGAAGGAAGAATTCAGTTGTCTCGCCGCCGAGCTTATCGGCGAGCTCACGCGCGATGTGGCAGGTGCTGCCGGTGTGGTTCTGGCCGTGGATGAGTACGACCTTCAGTGTATATTTGCTTTCATTTTCCATAGGTATTCTCCTGACGATATTCGTGTACGTTTATCATAATCATAGCACATGCAAATCACGCTTTGCTGGTTCGATATTGCGATATCCGCAGAGCCGGCAGTCTGGTAAAATAGAACCATCAGAAAAATTTTGCGGAGAAAAACTATGGTACTGACAAGAGAACTGGTCCAGGCAGATATTGATACGCTGCCGGAAGACTACAAGACGAAAGATATCGATATGCTGATTAAGCGCTATGTGAAGGCGAAGGCGGATGCGTCGCCGCTGAGGCCGTATGTCCTCACGGAGCAGCAGTTTCACCGGATTTATTATTATGTCTCACTTGAGCAGATCAAAGGCGCAGAGGAGCGCATGAGGTTTATCGATCAGAACCTGCTGTTTTCGGACTGGTGGCATACGGACGGGCTGATCAGATTTGTGACCGATCTGGATTTTAACAAGGCCCTGTCCTATGCAGAGCGCTATGTGCGCTCGGATGATCCGTTTATTCGGCGCTGGGGGTATGTGATGTTCATTTCTAAGCTTGGCAGAGGGCATGCGGATGAGCTGCTCCCGCTGATGGCAGATCACGATCACTATTATGTGCAGATGGGAGAGGCATGGCTGATTGCGGAGCTTGCCATCTTCGAGCCGGAGAAGGTGTATCAGTGGATGCCGGGCAATAAACTAAGCTACAGCATCAACGGGAAGGCCATACAGAAGATCTGTGATTCCTACCGGATCTCAGATGAGTGGAAGGGAAAGTTCAAAGGGCTGCGGCCGGGACTGAAAGAGCTTACATAAAACTAGAACTCATTTATTGTATGGGTTTATCAAACGGGGAGAAGCGTATATGCTCATAATAATTTTAGTGTTAGTAGCAATAGTAGTTGGCTTGATTTGCTTATTTGTCCACGATCCGAAATTTATCTGGAAAATGTTGCGTTGGTTTAAATGGCAGGGGATAAAATCTCAGGTTGCGAACATAACATCTATTCATAATCGCACTGTCTCAGAGGAATCGACCATTAATGTCATTAAAAATATTCAGAAGAGCATCAAACACGGTGAAGATAAAAAAAGTCTCGCGGAGAGTAAGAAAGCTTATGTTCAGTATATAGATTTTTGTAATGCTAAAGGTCTGAGTCTGCCATCTAATTACAATCAGACGGTGTCGCTTATTGTGGAGACAGAAGATATTCTCGATCCCGGAAAGGCGCTCGATCGGGAATTGGAACGGGCGAGCAGGCAGTATGACGAAATGTATACTGCAGTCAATCGTTCTGGAGAAGCTTTACTTAAAGAGAGAAGGAAGTCGGTAGGCTTAATCGTTCAGGCGGAAAAAGTAATCAATAATATTGCGAAACATCCGAAGTCCTATGATCTGGAGATAGCTGATATACAGATTCGGCGTCAGCAGTTTAAGAGCGCTATTGAATATGCAAAGGAACAACAGCAGGCACTGAAAACTTCTGCGAGTAATACTATTGCAGGGGTTGCTATTGGTGCGGGAACTGCCAGTCTTGCACCAACGGCTGCTATGTGGGTTGCTACAACCTTTGGCACAGCTTCCACAGGTACAGCCATTTCCGCTTTGAGCGGAGCGGCTGCGTCAAATGCGGCAATTGCCTGGATTGGTGGAGGAGCACTTGCAGCTGGCGGCGGTGGTATGGCTGCCGGTCAGGCATTGCTTTTGCTTGCGGGTCCAATTGGAGTAGGAATCGCGGGGATATCAATATTTACAGCAGTTGTAATGTTTTGGAGAAAGAGAATTCATGCGGAAGAGAGCAAGAAGGATGAGATCGCACGGATCAAAAATTGTACAGAAGTGTTAAAGGAAACCAAGGGAAAAATAGATGCTTTACTGCTGGAAACAACTTCTCTTGAAAGAAATCTTAGCAAACAGATAAAGGATTGCAGGAAATTGAAAAATGATTACACATCACTTGACTCGGAGTCTCAGATGCAACTAGGAACTTTGGTTAATAATGTCAGATCTTTATCAGAACTTTTGAATAAAACCGTAGTGACTGATGAGAAACAGAAATGAAATTTATTTTTAAAGTATTAAAAAGTGATCAGGAACAGGCTGTTGCATCCTGGGTGAATTATTTGAATCAGGTGCGTTTGGACAGACTGATGAAGGCTTTGGATGTACAGAATGTTAATCTGGAAAAAGCAATGAATACCATGAAAGAAGCCGTAGATATTATCGATAAGGATATTATCGATAAAAATCGTGGTGGAGTAACAGGAATGCATGGGTTTATTGCTGAAGTAGCGGAATCTGGTATCAGCAATGCCCGTAAAGAAATTTTGGGCAAACGTCCCAACTGTATATGGATTAATGACAACGGACCGGTGGACATCAAACGGGATGGAGTCTGCATACAACAGAAGTTTTCAGCATCTGGTGGGCATTTGTCTTTGCAGGCTGTCAGACAGCACCTGGATAAGTACCCGGACTTCTTGAAAAATGGTGGTAAATATCAAGTGCCAGAAGACCATTATGAGCAGATAAAAAGGCTCTTGTCTATATCCAAAAAGCAAGCCGATAAAATGCCAACATCCACTGGAGAGTTTTCGCTCAGTCAGTGGCGTTATGTACATGAAGTATTTAAGGATAAAAAGCTCCGCTTTGAAGACATTGAGCCTTCAAAGCTTGAGTATAAAGATGTACAAGCCGGACAAATTCATCAGACGCTGAATGCTGAGGAACAATCTTTACGAGAAACGGACAAAAAAATAAGAAGCGCAGCATATACGAAAAGCCTGCCTTCGATCAAGCAGGGAGAGCAGGTGACGGCGTTTTCTGCTGCTATTGAAGGAGGAACCACATTTGTTTTGGCAATAGCGAGAAAAATAAATTCCGGCAAAAGACTGTCAGATTTTACAGATGACGATTGGCAGGATATTTTTAGAGAAACAGGCATTAGAACCTTTAAGGGTGGCGTTCGCGGTGTGAGCATTTACGCTCTTACGAACTTTACGGCTACACCAGCGGCTGTTGCGAGTTCGGTATGCACTGCTTCATTTGGAATCGCGCAACAGGCATATCTGCTTCGACACGGAGCTATTAATGAGGAAAAATTCATCATGAATTCGGAACTTCTATGCCTTGATTGTTCTATCAGTGCATTGTCTTCATTTATCGGGCAGGCGCTTATTCCACTGCCTGTTATAGGAGCGGTTATTGGAAATTCTGTAGGTACTTGTTTGTATCATATTGCGAAGGATAATCTTTCTAAGAAAGAGCAGCAAATTATTAATGGCTATTTGGGAGAACTTGAAAAATTAGATCAGCAGCTGGATCAGATGTACAGATCATATATTGATGAATTGAATACAACACTGATGAGATATTACAGGCTTCTTGATAAAGCATTTTCACCAGATTATGAGGAAGCCTTTAATGGGTCAATAGCATTGGCAAAATATGTAGGAGTCCCGACCGATGATATTCTGAAAAGCAAAAGTGAGATTGATCATTATTTTCTTGATTGATAGAGACGGTTAAATTTATAACGTAAGTTGGACAATGACAGCGAGATTGTTCAAGTGCTGTGACTGCTAAATATTTCAGTGAAATCAAATCTGTCTGCATGTAGAATTTTTTCAGAAATGGCGATAAACCAACATCGAAATGAATAATAACCGCGTTTCGACGTTGATTTATAATGGGCCGGATGATAAACTGATAATATCAAAGAAGGGAGGCATTGAAAGTTGTTAATCGAGTTCACTTTTGCAAATTTCAAATCCTTCAGAGACGAAAATACGCTTGACATGACCGCTACACGTATATCAGAACATCCGCTTCACGTAGTTGAAATTGGCGGGGATAAGCTTCTTTCAATTGCAGCCATCTATGGAGCAAATGCAAGTGGTAAGTCGAATGTGTTTCAGGCATTTGACTTCATGATGAAGTATGTGACACGCTCCTTCGAATTCGGCGGCGATAGTGACAAAAAGAATAATGGCAAGATTCTACGAATGCAGTCCGAGCCTTATCTTTTTGATGAAGCTAGCAGAACGAAACCGACGACATTTGAGGTGCTTTTCATTGATAACGGGGATCCAAGAGAGAAGACATATCAATATGGCTTCTCTTTACTGGGGACTGAGGTTGTAGAAGAGTGGCTGTATGTAAAGGCAAAAACCAGCAGAAAACAATATAGGACAATATTTTATCGGAAAAAGGGAGAGGAACTTCAGGCAGACGGTCTGACAGAAAAAAATGTTGAATTGATCAAGCTTGCGCTCGAAAAGGAAGTCCTGATTGTATCTCTTGGTTCAAAATTGAAGATTGCAAAACTGAAGGCAGTCAGGGATTGGTTTTTAAAGAATGAGATTCTGGATTTTGGTGATCCAAAGGAAAATCTTTTTCGTGCAAGCCGTATCCCGGACCATTTTGTGCAGGACCGAGCTGTGCAGAAGGATGTCATTCGATTTTTTGCTTCTTTTGATCCATCAATTCAGGATTTCAAAGTCGAGGAAGTACCAGCGGCAGATGGGTCCGAAGACAAAGAATATAAGATCGAGACGCTTCACAAAGTTCATGGGCAGGATACTCTTGTAGCCATTCCACTTCGAAATGAATCGAGTGGAACACTGAAGATGTTTGCGCTCTACCCATCGTTGAAGAATGTTCTTGAAAACGGAGGTCTCCTTTTTGTGGATGAGCTTAATGCCAGACTGCATCCTCTCCTTCTTCGAAATCTGATTCTTACTTTTGGAAATCCGGAGCTTAATCCAAGGCATGCGCAGCTGATTTTTACAACGCATGACGTATGGCAGTTCTCGAATGAGATTCTTCGCAGAGATGAGATCTGGATTGTTGATAAGGATGATCAGGAAGTGACCAGCCTCTATTCCGTCGCTGAGTTTAAGGATGAAGATGGAAATAAAGCGCGGAAAAATGAGGGACTTGCAAAGCACTATCTGTACGGAGAGTATGGCGGGATCCCTACCCTGTCACCATTATCTATGCTGAAGGAAGGGGATGAAGATGGCAAATGAAAAAAGAAGGCCTGGCAAGCGAGGGGATCGCAATGCAAGAGTTGGCATCCGTATTCCAAAACTTGGTTATTATCTTATAGTAACTGACACGGTGGGAACAGAACAGAACTATTTTAATGGCTTGAGAGACAGTATCAGGCCAGATATTCGTAAGAACCTTGTCATCCGAGTAGAGAAGTCCAAAACAACGGAGCAATTGATTCATAGAACAAAAGAATTATCCATGGGGATGGCACAATATTGCAGGCCATGGATTGTTTTCGATCGAGATGAGGTTCCCCGGTTTGATGAGATGATCCGTAAGGCAGAGAATGAGGGCATTCAGGTAGGCTGGTCGAATCCATGTTTTGAAATATGGTTCCATGCCTATCTGGGTTCTATGCCTCCGTTCATGAATTCGCAGGAATGCTGGAAGGCATTTTCAGCAAAGCTGGAGAAACAACTAAAGTATAAGTATGGGAAAAACGACCGACAGATCTTTCAAAAACTCGAGGTGATGGGAAATGTGCATACAGCAATAAAAATCGCAAGAAAGAAATATGAACGTGAAATTGAGGAGCTCATGAAGAGTCCTTCAGAAGCACAATCTGTCACGGCGGTATATAAGTTGGTTGAGGAAATTTTGAGTAAAGCAGAAACTACGTAAGGGAGGTATTTGCATGAAGCAGTTAAATGTAACATCAAACTCAATCATTAACGGAAAGCTGAAGACCATCTGCGCCGCAGCGCACAGCCCGAACAGGCCGCTGGGGGAGAACAGAAGCCCTGAGCTTTCCTGGGACGATGTCCCCGGTGCCGCTTATTTTCTTGCGCTGATTGTGGATGAGTCGGCCCACAACTGGCTGCATATGTTTACAGCTGGTGCGTGGACGACGCATCTTGCGGAAGGCGCACTGGATGAGCGCGCCTATGTCGGCCCGTATCCGCCGGCAGGGACCGGAGAGCATGCATATACAGTTTACGTGTATGCGCTCTCACGCGATCCCTCAGGCATCCGTCCGTCGATGGACGCGCCGTGCGACTTCCGGTGCCTTGAGACAAGGATCGAAGGCTGCGGCATTCTTGCCAGAGGAAGTCTGGTCGGTCAGTTCGGACACGGGGACAGGACATAAGTTGACGGTCAGATAATAGCTCTGGTGTTACTGTTCACACCGCCCTCAGAGTCTATAAAAAGTGATGAAATTCAAAAAAATATTTTGTGGATAACCTTCAGGCTTCAGAAAGCTGTTGTTGACAGTTTCCGGAGCCCTTTCTACACGCTGGACTTGTCCACAGCACATGCCGGCCATGCGATGTGTTTTTATTTAAGAGAAAGAGCTGGAACTCTTCTGCTCCGGTGAAAAATATATCCGCATGAAGGAGCAGATGCAGGCCGAATTCCGCGCATACGAGCGGATCATTTCCCATCTGAAAAAAGTACTGGCGGATACCCATATAGGAACCGCGAAGATCCGCAGGATCTGGATGGAGGCGCGTGTTTGCGGACCTGCTACTTTCCCCCGTGCTGCAGATCGACTGCACGAACGCCAGGGAAAGCAGCAAAAACCGGTTTGTGTATATCTGTGCAGCACCCGAAGGAACTGCTTTTCGGAGCGGCTGCTCCGATGTTATAAACGGAAACAGGCGCAGGCCGTGTCGTTCCGGAGCTTGCTGTTTTCGAGCCGGAGAAGGTGTACCAGTGGATGCCGGAAAATCATTTGCACTACAGTATTAATGGGAAGGTTATACAGAAGATCTGTGATTCCTACCGGATTTCAGATGAGTGGAAGGAAAAGTTCAAGGGGCTGCGGCCGGGACTGAGAAATCAGGATGACCAAGTGAGAATTCTCGACCATTCAATGACCGAGTAGTTCACAATTCCAACTCGGTCATCCTAATGCCACAGTCTTTGGAAAACGTGAAATTCAAATTTCATTTTCGGCGGTTGCCTTGGAAGGAAAATAGCAAAAGACAGACAACAGGTAATATGGTAAAATCAATAGCGGAAGAACGGAGAACGTAAGCCGCATATTGAGAAGCATGTGGAGCACTGACCTTCGGGACAGTGTTCTTTTTTGACGAAGGAGACATTTGTCTTATGGGTAATGAAATACAGATAAGCGCCTCTTATAAAAACTGGATAAAGGAAGTCAGCGCAAGATTTCGTAAGAGCCAGATTAAAGCCGCCAGCCATGTGAATGAAGAGATGCTCGAGTTCTATTGGAGCCTTGGACGGGATATTCACGACAGAAGCAAGGAGAACCACTATGGGAGTTCTTTTTATAGACAAGTGAGTACAGATCTGCGGCGTGAACTTCCAGATGTGAAGTCGTTTTCTGTTACAAATCTTCGCTATATGGTTTGGTTCTATGAACTTTATCCTGATGCTGTAAATTTACCCCAGATTGGGGATGAATCTGAAAATGAGAATTTACCCCAGGTTGGGGTAGATTCTGCTTGTCCTTTCTTCCTCATTCCTTGGGGCCATAATAAGCTGATTATTGACAGATGCAAGAATGATCGTCAGAAGGCCCTGTTCTTTGTGCGTAAAACGCTGGATAACAACTGGTCTCGCGCGGTGCTCCTGAATTTTCTGGACACAGATCTGTATGAACGGCAAGGTAAAGCAATATCAAATTTTAGGCAGAGCCTTCCTGAGCCGGGAAGTGATCTTGCACAGCAGATGACGAAGGATCCGTATAATTTTGACTTTCTGACTCTCCGGGAAGATTATGACGAGAAGGAACTCAAAGATGCTCTGATGGACAACATTCGGGAATTTCTTCTTGAACTCGGCACCGGCTTTGCCTTTGTCGGAAGAGAGTACCGTCTTGTGGTCGGACAAACAGAGCAGTTCCTTGACATGCTTTTTTATAATTTCAAGGCTCATTGTTTTGTCGTCGTTGAGGCGAAAGTAAGAGCATTTGATCCAAGAGATATGGGACAGCTCGGGACTTACGTGTCAGCAGTTGACGGAATTCTCAGAGGAGAAGGAGACAATCAGACCATCGGGCTCCTGATATGCAAGACCAAAGATAATGTGCTGGCGCAGTATTCCGTGAACAGCATTAAGGAGCCTGTCGCAATATCAGAATATGAACTCTCAAAGCTTATGCCTGATGAATATAAATCTTCTATGCCGACGCTGGAAGAGATTGAAAAAGGACTGGAAGGCAGTGACGACTATAAAACAGAATAAAATCTTTGTGCCGCCATTATAATAAGTGCAATGGCTGGCCTGCGTTGGGCGTGATTATGGAATTTGTTTTATAGCTGAAAATACAAGTCTGACTTGAAATGGCCAGTGCTCTGGTACCTTCTAATCCTATCGTAAGGGAGGTATTTCCATGAAACAAATGAACGTAACATCAAAATCAATCGTTGGTGGCAAGCTCCTGACCGTCTGTGCAGCGGCGCACAGCCCGAACAGGCCGCTGGGGGAGAACAGAAGCCCTGAGCTTTCCTGGGACGATGTTCCTGGTGCCGCTTATTTTCTTGCGCTGATTGTCGGTCAGTTCGGACACGGGGATCGGACATAAACCTTTGCGATTCCGGCAGAGAGGCTCTGATTATTTCTGTTTTTATCCCTTCAGCCCCGTATCTCCGCCGATACCGTTGATAAACCAGCGCTGCGTGAAGGCGAAGAGAATGAGAAGCGGGACGATGATGACGGCGCTTGCCGCCATGACCAGCTGCCATTCGGTGCCGTAGGCGCCGCCCTCGATGAAGAAGCTGCGGAGGCCCTGCGAGACCATGTATTTGTTCTGATCATTTGTCAGAAGGGACGGCCACATGTAATTGTTGTAGGTGCTGATGAAGCTCATGAGGCCGAACGTGATAAATGATGATTTGGAGACGGGGAAGATCACGCGCCAGAGAATGCTCCAGTGGCTTGCCCCGTCGATCAGCGCGGCCTCCTGCAGAGCCGGCGGTACCTGCTTGAAGGCTGTCCGTAGCAGGAAGATGCCGAACATACTGACCGTACTCGAAATGATGATGCCGGACAGTGTGTTCAGGAGATGCCAGTGCGACAGGATGATATAGCTGGGAATATAGGTCGCTGCGACCGGGAGCATGTACGTCCCCATGACAATCGTGAACAGAAGCTTTCTTCCCTTAAAATGCAGGAACACCAGCGCGTACGCCAGCATCGCGCCCGTCACCAGCTGAAGAGCCACGGTCAGGACAGATACAAAGAGGCTGTTTGCGATGTACTTCGGGATCGGCGAGTGGAAGAGGACATATGTCAGGTTTCCCCACTGCGGAACAGCCGGCAGCAGGTGACCCGCGTTCATGACCTCATCCTTGGTCTTCAGGGAGCTAAGGATCATCCAGAAAAATGGAAATGCGGTCACCAGGCAGGCGATAAAAAGCACTATCCCTTTGATGATGTCGGCGATATACTGGCCGGCAGTTTTCTTTTTATGAGTCCTTGGATTCATTTTCCTTGTCATGCGTAATTCACCCACTTTTCCGAAACCTTGAACTGGATCAGAGATAATCCGGCTGTGATCAGGATCATAATTACGGCTGTCGCTGTCGCCTGGCTCATCTTGAATTCCTCAAATCCGAGCTGATAGTACATGTAGAGCAGTGTGCGCGTGCTTCCAGTGGGGCCGCCCTGCGTCAGGATCTGGATCTGGTCGTAGGCCTGCAGCGCGTTGATCATCGTGATGATCATGAGGAAGAACGTGGTCGGGGAGATGGATGGAATTGTGATGTACCACAGCTTCTGCCAGCCGCCGGCGCCGTCGAGAGACGCGGCCTCGTACTGTGACTCCGGAACCTTCTCAAGCGCTGACAGATAGAAGATCATGGCGTAGCCGACGCTCTTCCATACGGTGACGAGAATGACGGAGAACATAGCCGTCTGCGAGCTTGAGATCCATTTCAGTCCGGGGAGACCGAAGAAGCCGAGCACGAGGTTTGCAAGCCCCTTGTCCGGCTGGAAGATCCATGTCCAGACGATGGAAATGGCGACCGTAGGCGTGATCCACGGCGAGAAGAGAATGAATTCGAGGATCCCTTTTCCGCGGAATTTCTTCTGCATGAGAAGGGCAAGAATGAGACCGAACACGATGGTCGGGACCAGCGTACCCACTGTGAAGACGAGTGTATTCCAGAGGGCGTTGTAAAAGCGGCTGTCACGGAACAGGGACATGTAGTTCTTGAGGCCGACCATGTGATAGTCGGGCGTCATGAAATCCCAGTCCGTGAAGCTGATGAAGCAGGAACGAAGAATCGGGTAAATCCAGAATACGATCAGCGGAATGAAGGCCGGGAGAACGAAGAGAAGGATGTTCAGCCGGTATTTCGCCTTCAGATTTCGTTTATATTGTACGTTATCCATGATGTCTCCATGATTCATAGAGAAAAGCCCTGCGCCCTCTGCGAGATAGGGCAGAAGCACGGGCTTTTCTTTCACAGGCTGCTTATTTTCTGACTGCGGAAAATGCAGAGCTTACTTGGACGACAGGGCCTCGTCGAGGGCTGCCTGCGCGGTCTTCTGCGCATCGTCAAGTGCTTCCTGCGCGGACGTGCCGTCGATTTCCACAGCATCGGCAGCGGTCGAGAGTGCATCGATGACAGCGCCGTCTGTCGGATCGACCGGATAGACGCTCGCGTGCTTTGCCTGCTCGAGCGGGACGGAAGCCTGCGGGTTCTTGGCAATATAGTCCTTGTAGGTCTCATTGTCCTCGATCTTCTGGTTGACCGGGACATAGCCGGTAGCCATCGTCCACTCAGTCTGCGCATCCGCGGATGTGAAGTACTTCATGAATTCATAGGCGCCCTGCTTCTGCTTGTCTTTGGAACCGTTCAGGACACTGAGGAGAAGGGCCTCTGCCATCGGTGCGGACTGCGTTCCGTCCTGGAAGGCCGGCTGCTCCATGGCCTGTACGACGCTGAAATCAAGGTCGGCCTGATCGCCTGAGGAACCTGTGTATCCGCCGGCCACGCCCTTCAGCGCATCATCCATCGTCGCGTACCAATACTCCCAGCCCTGGCCACCGGAGTGGATAGCCATGATCTGGTCATCGTGAATCCATTTGCGGAAGGCCTCCCAGACATCAACCCATTCCTTGGAGTTGATCGTCACGGTCTTGCCGTCATCGCTGAATACCTTGGCGCCGTTGCTGAAGGCGGCGTCAATCAGGTTGTCGCGGCCCCACATCGGCTCCCAGCCGTACTTGTATTTGCCGGTGTCCTTGATCTTCTTTGCCGCGTCCGCGAGATCCTGCCATGTCTTGATGGAAGAGGGATCTACATTTGCGTCCTTGAAGGCCTGAATGTTGTAGTACATGACCTGCGTGGTTCCATAAGCCGGAATCGCGTAGACCGTTCCATCATCATAGACGCCCTGATCGAAAAATACAGAGACGTAATCGTCCTGGTTGAAATCGGAGTCCTTCGATGTGTAATCCGTGAGGGCGGTGACAAGCTTCTTTTCATAGAGGGCTCTTGTCTTGTCCGTATCAAGAAGCACGCAGTCCGGGGCCGCGTTGCCGGCGATTGCTGCCTGCAGCTTCTGGAAGGTCTCGTCGTAATCAGCCTGCGTCGCAGTTGTGACAAAATATTTGTCCTGTGAGTCGTTAAATTCATCGACGATCTTTTCCACGACCTTTACAGCGGATTTACCTCCCGAATACCAGAACTTAACCTCGGTTCTGTCGGACGGAACGGTTCTCTGCTCTGTGCCGTCGGATGACGTCGCTGTAGATGTACCGGATCCGTCAGCGGATGAATCTGTTGTCGTTACAGTGGAGCCGGTTGCCGTGCTGGTTGATGAGGCGGATCCGCAGCCGCCGGCGATTGTGCCGACTCCGATAACGGACGCCATCAGCAGGGGAAGAATTCTCTTTTTCATGGGTTCTCCTTCATTGTTTGCAGGTTGGTTTGCATGTTGATGTGCAGGAATGATCAATGCTGCGAAAAAGAGGGTAACACAGCCAAGGTAAACTCCGTTACCTGCAGAGGGTAAAGCATACGTTACGGATTTTCCACCAGTTTTAAATGCTTGTTTCACGCAATTCAAAAACTTGAGAGAATATTTCGCGATACAGGAATAAATATTGGCGATTTATGACTGAGGCATTATGCCGGGGAAAGCGCCTTAAAAAGGTGAAAATTGCCCCGATCCTATGGACATCCATCCCAAATTCGAATATCCTATTAAATGGTGGTTTTTCATTTTTCTATCATTATTTCTAAAGGAGGGGCCGGATTTTCCGGCAAATGGAGATGGAGAAACTATTCAAACTCAAAGAGCACGGGACGACCGTGCGGACCGAGATCGTCGCTGGTCTCACAACATTCCTTACGATGGCATATATTCTTGCCGTCAACCCTAACATCCTGGGTACTGTCATGAACCGGAGCGGTGTCTTCGTCGCGACAGCACTCGCTTCCGCGACCGCAACCTTTATCATGGGCTTCTTCGCAAATTACCCGATCGCGCTCTCCGCAGGTCTCGGCCTGAACGCATACTTTGCATACACCGTGTGCCAGGGAGAGCTCGGCGGTGCAAAAAATGCATTTACCATTGCCCTGACAGCAGTCTTCGTGGAAGGTATCATTTTCATCATTATGTCGCTGTTCAAGATCCGTGAGCAGATCATCAACGGAATTCCGGCAAACCTGAAGAACGGAATCTCCGCCGGCATCGGTCTGTTTGTCGCCTTCATCGGACTGCAGAACGCGAACATCATTGTTTCAAATGATTCCACAAAGGTGGCTCTCGGTGACTTTGCGAAGCCGGATGTTGCGCTTGCGCTGATCGGCTTTGTCATCATCCTGATTCTTGTTCATTACAACGTCAAGGGTGCGGTCCTGATCGGCATTCTTGCGACTTGGGTCCTCGGCATGATCGCGCAGGGCATCGGCTGGTATGTCGTCGATCCGAAGGCCGGTGTCTACAGCGTATTCCCGGATTTCTCATCGGGACTTCAGCTCGGCGGAATCAAGGAGACTGCATTTAAGTTCGATTTCGCATGGGCGGCAAAGCACCTGATCCAGTTCATCGCGATCATGTTCAGCTTCCTGTATGTCGACCTCTTTGATACGGTCGGTACAGTCGTCGGTGTCGCTGACAAGGCCGGACTTCTCGACGAGGACGGCAACCTTCCGCGCGTAGGCCGCGTCCTTATGTCTGACGCAATCGGTACTGTCACAGGTGCCTGCCTCGGTACTTCTACGATCACATCGTTCGTTGAGTCCAGCGCGGGTGTTGCAGCCGGCGGACGTACGGGTCTGACAGCCATCACAACAGGTGCGATGTTCGTTGCATCTCTGCTGCTCAGCCCGATCTTCCTTGCGATCCCGAGCTTCGCAACAGCTCCGGCACTTCTCTATGTCGGTATGCTGATGATCTCCTCCGCGAAGAAGATTGAATTTGACGGCGATATCGCGGACACGGCAGCTGCTTACATGGCGATGCTGATGATGCCGCTTGCATATTCTATCGCAACAGGTATCATGTTCGGAATCCTTGTATGGGTTATCCTGAAGGTGTTCGAGAAGAAGGCGAAGGATGTCAGCCCGGTTATGTGGGTTGTCTTCGTACTCTTCTGCCTGAGAATTGTAACGCTAGTGACGAACTTCTCGTGAGGCTCTGCTTATAAAGGTATGCGCCTTGCGACACCAAATCCATAAGCCCCGGCGTGCGGTATTCGCGATAGGGGCTTATCCGGTAATATCCTCCGGGGACAGGACCTTGATCCTGTTTCCGGGGGATTTTTCTTTTCCAGGGAGAGAATACCCCAAGAAGAAAACATTTGTTCTGCCAACAATAATGTGGTATGCTAATAAACAAGGTAACATTTATATCTCGGTTTGTGGATGTGGAAAATATATGACGCGTGAATTATATGTACGGTTGATGTCGGAACTGCATCACGCGGAAGGAGAAAGCTTTTATGAATGAAATTACCGAGGTGGCTGTTACGCAGCTGCGGCATGAGCTTCATCATCATCCGGAGCTGTCGCTGCATGAGGACTGGACGAAGAAGCATCTGATGGACTTCATTAGAACATACACAGATTTTGAGGCGGAGGACCGCGGGGCGTGGTTTTACGCTGTGCGCCATGCGGCGGAGAAGGACAAGGCAAAAGATCCCATCGCCTTTCGCGCGGATTTTGACGCGCTTCCGATCAGGGAGACGTCGGGCGTATCCTACGCCTCCGCCTGCGACGGCAGGAGCCATGCGTGCGGACATGATGGGCACAGCGCGGCTCTGTGCGGTCTTGCCATGGAGCTGACAAGGAAGCTGCTGCACCGGGACGTGTATCTCATTTTTCAATACGGGGAGGAGATCGGCGCCGGCGGGAAGGAGTGCGCGAAGCTGATCGGAGAGAAGGGTATCTCCGAGGTGTACGCATTTCACAACCTGAGCGGCTATCCGGAGGGCGCGGTCGTCGTTCGTGAGGGACTGACACAGCCGGCCTCCCGGGGACTTACCATTCATCTTGAGGGGAAGACGAGCCACGCGAGCAATCCGGAGCAGGGAAGGAACCCGTCGCTTGCGATTGCAGAGCTTGTGGTATATCTAAATACGCTGCTCTCGAAGCCGCACAAGGGCATGGTTCTCGGTACGGTCGTCAACATCGATGTCGGCACGAAGGACTTCGGCGTCTCTGCCGGGAGCGGTGAGCTGTCGGTGACGCTCCGCGCGGAGTACGAGGATGAGCTTGACGCACTGGAGAAGGATATGCGCGATCAGACAGAGATTCTGTGCGGTCAGTACGGGCTGACTCCGTCCTATGTGATCGCAGATCCGTTTCCGGAGACGAAAAATGATCCGGAGTGTCTTGCGAAGGTGCGCCGGGCAGCGGCAGGGCTCGGGCTGCCCGTCATCGAAATGAAGGAGCTGTGGCGCGCGTCCGAGGATTTCGGCTACTACACAAAGGCATGCCCGGGTGCGATCTTTTATCTCGGGAACGGCGAGACCTATGCGCCGCTTCACACGAGCGGATACGATTTTAATGACAGCAATCTCGGACGCGCCCTGGACATGTTCCGCGCGATCCTGGACGAGTAACTGCAGAGAAAATTCAGAAGGCAGGAAGATTTGTCCGGCCTGATGGAAACGAAATTGTCGGATGTTTACCTGGACTCATAAGGAGAAGAAAATGCATACACTTGATTTTGCGGGGACATCCCGCGGACTTCTTGATTTTATTGACCGGACGCCGGACGCGTTCTTTGCTGTAAAAAATATGGCGGATCTCCTGCGTGATGCGGGGTATGAGGAGCTCCGTGAGGCGGAGTCGTGGACGCTTGAGCCGGGACATGGCTATTTTGTGACAAGAAACGGCTCGGCGCTTATTGCATTTGAGATTCCGAAGAAGGACTACACCGGTTTTCAGATCATGGCTAGCCACTGCGACTCACCGGCGCTCAGGGTCAAGACAAATGCAGACCGGACGGCCGAGTCCGCGTATGTGAAGCTGAATGTCGAAAAATATGGCGGCATGATCATGTACACCTGGCTCGACCGGCCGCTGTCCGTCGCAGGCCGTGTGCTCGTTAGCACGGAACATGGCGTCGAATCAAGGCTCATTAATATCGACCGCGATCTTCTCGTGATTCCGTCGCTTGCGATTCACATGAACCGGGACATCAACAGCGGCTATGCATTTAATCCGCAGATCGATCTCGAGCCGCTCTTTGCGGAGGCGGGATCTGACTGTGATTTCCTGGGGCTCGTCGCGGATGAGCTCGGCGTGAGTAAGGAGGATATCCTCGATACGGACCTGCTTCTCTATAACCGGATGAAGGGAACCATCTTCGGCGCGGACGGGGAGTTCATTTCCAGCGGGAGACTTGACGATCTGCAGTGCGCGTACGCTTCGCTCATGGGCTTTCTTGATGCAGAGCCGAAGGAAAGCGTCAAGGTCCACTGCGTGTTTGACAATGAGGAGGTCGGAAGCGGCACGAAGCAGGGCGCGGCCTCGACGTTCCTGAAGGACGTTCTGCGGCGCGTGAACATGAGCTGCGGGCGGTCTGAGGAGGAGTATCTGCGCTCGATTGCCTCGAGCTTTATGGTCAGCAGTGACAATGCGCACAGCGTGCACCCGAACCATGGGGACAAGGCGGACCCGACGAACCGGCCGGTCATGAACCGCGGAATCGTGATCAAGTACAGCGCGAACCAGAAATACACGACGGATGCCGTGTCAGGTGCGATTTTCCGGAAAATCTGCCGGAAGGCGGACGTGCCGTACCAGACCTTTGTGAACCGCTCAGATATGGCGGGCGGCTCGACGCTCGGCAACATCTCGACGACTCAGGTCGCGCTGAACACAGTCGATATCGGTCTGCCGCAGCTTGCGATGCACTCGTCCTACGAGACGGCGGGCGTCCGCGACACAGCGTACCTCATCGAGGCCGCACGGGTGCTCTTCTCCGGAAGTGTAATCGCGGAGGGAGACGGGAGCTTCCGGATCGAGTTCTGAACGATAGGTGATTACTTCATTTTTAAGATCATGCACGCGATCGCATACGGAAGCTTTTCCTCGCCGGTCTTTAAGTCCGAGCCGAGGAGTCTCCGTATATTCCGCATCCGGTAGAGGACCGTATTTCTGTGCGTGAACATCGCCTTCGCGACGGACTGGATGCTCTCGTCGTATTTTAAGTAAAGCGTGAGTGTCTCCACATAGTTTGAGTCGTGCTTCTTGTCGTATTCGATGAGCGGGCCGAGGAGGCCGGTGCTCATTTCCCGAAGAAGGGCTTGATCATCGACGGAGCAGAGCAGACGGTAGACACCCATGTCGTCAAAATAGAGAAGATCCTTTCCTGTGGCAAGGGCCATGTGGAGGGCGGCCTTTGCGCGGCGATAGGCGAGACTCAGCATGGAGACGTCGCTGACGCGTGAGCTGCAGCCGATGACAATCGGCGCCTCCGGCATATGGCGCGCGGCTCTGCGCCGGCAGCCCTCGATGATATTCCGCGAGGTTTTGTCGTCAAGCGCGTTGATAATCAGGACAAAGCACGCATCGTAATAGAAGAAATGGCCGTTGTGCGTGAGATTTGTCAGGTAGAGCTGCAGCCGGTACATGATACGCTTCCGCTCGACCGTGTCCATCCTGTCGAGTCCGTCTGTGTACAGGAGATACAGCTGGAACGTTCCGTCGACATCAAAATATGGCAGAAGCTCCTGGCGGGCCTTCTCTGTGGCGTCCGGGTTTTCGATGGCCCGGATCAGCGCCTCGGAGATCTGCTCGTCGGTTGAGCCCTGCAGGAAAATGCGGATACTGAGGTCCTTGATCATGTCCGCCAGATAGACGTCCCACGGGACAGTCAGCAGGGGAAAGTCATTTTCGTCACAGAGCGCGACCGCCGATTCGGGAATCTTCGTGATATAAAAGCCGGTGTTCACGAGCAGGCCGGACGCGTGGTGGTCGATCAGGAGATGAATCAGGCTGAGGAGCCCCGCCTCCGTCGGGAAGCCGAGTCCGGTCGTGACCGCGAGCTCCTTGCCTGTGAAATTCCGGATGATCGTGTCATCCTCGAGCATCAGAAGAAAGCTGATCGAGTTGGACCAGCCGTTTTTGCCCGCGATGATTTTCATGCTGTATTTCGTCCTCGAGATGACGAGCATATCCTCGATTGTAAAGCCCATAGATGAGTTCTCCCTGCTGGTTTAGCGAATTTCAAATTTCTTTATATACATCATACCTCACGAAACGTTTGCTTCCCAGTGTGCGTGTGATTTTCTGCGTTTGAAGTCTGTGATCACGTTCGGATTTGTGCCATCAGCACATATTCAGGCCTCCGGATTTAGAGTGACGGCATATGGAATTTCAGCTCGCAGATGGTACGATATAGTCAGAAACAGGAGTCAAGTCCAAATTTGTGTGTAAATTGCTCTTAGGTACCTGCGGTGCCAAGGGATGCCTTGCATCCCTTAGCTAACCACCAGCTCTCTTGAAGGGACTGTCAAGGGTGCGTAAGCACCTCGAAGA
>Ga0256404_1002220_pt1 | contig 43706 bp, 35 predicted proteins | sample RumenRJG_01DNA_FD_185990 | JGI IMG/M metagenome (GOLD analysis project Ga0256404, IMG submission 185990) | Bovine rumen microbial communities from Lethbridge, Alberta, Canada - RJG_01 | ecosystem: Host-associated > Mammals > Digestive system > Stomach > Rumen | place: Canada: Alberta | collected... | reverse complement strand
GCATCGGAGTTTAAGTTTTGTATCGCCACGACTCCTATACTCGCCGACAAAACCAAGAAATTCATAATCAAGTTTTTTACATTTTTCAGTAACTTGTTTTTTAATTTTTTCGGGGGAATGTTTTCTCCTTACATTACAACCAGGGCATCCGTTCCTTCCACACATAAACTTCTCATAAGATGTTGTATTCCATTCACTTCCGCATTTATTGCAATGAAGCTTCAGTTTTACCTTGTTGTTTGTATAGACATTATCCTCGTTATCAAAACCAAGAAATACGTAGTTCAAATCGTTGCACCGTTCGTTAATCCTGGCGATGGCTTCTTCATTTGTTAATCTTATTCCGTTCATAATCAGTACTCTTATACCTACACCATAAATATAACAATAAAACGGAAAAAGTCAATAAAATGAAAAAAAGGAGCTATATACCTATTGTTCAAAAACGGACTAATTAAAAGCCGTAGGTTTTACGCCTACGGCTTATTTTGTTTCAACACTTTTTGTCATCCACACGAACTGTGGGTTTTCTTCATCATCGGTTAAATCTGAATAACCGTGCCTGCCGTACCACCGATGAGCAAATGAGCCTTTCTTCACTTTCAGCCCTATTGTTTTAGCACCCATTTCTTTAGCCACATTGTCGGTAGCATCCAAAATACAGTTACCATATCCTTTCCCACGGTTTTCCTCACTAACGAAGACATTTGACAGGTAAACTGTTTCAAAATCATCGTCGTAACGATATATGGCAAACCTAAATGAGCCGTCAGTTGAGTTCACATACCATACGTCGCCGAAATCAGTTTTTTTATGTGTCGTTACTGTATTCATATCTAATCGTTTTCTCCTTTCAACTAATCTTCAGTAAGATACTCCGTTTTCGTGGGCAACAAGTATATAGTTCCCAAAAAACACACCTTGAAGTGTGCTTTTTTAATGTTTAATCGTTATTTGTTATTTTTTGCCCAATTTCCTTTTCATATTCATTATTCAACGAATTGATTGACTCCTCCATATTCAAAGCGAATGTAGCGTTTTTAAATGCCGTATCTCCAGTAGTTGAGCGATAGCAATTAATTGACGTATTAATCATATCATAAGATTTTGAAAGACTCTTCTTTGAAGTATATAATCTGTTGTCAAAACCATAACTCTTTGCATATGAAGCGTCGGTAATATCCGTTCCAAGATACATGAATGACCAACTGTACTTCTCCTCCTGGTGCTTAATCATTTCCTTAACCTTGTCAAAAGAATATTCAACAGATGAATTCTCTTCCCCATCAGTCATAATAACGATGAGGTTCTTTTCCGGTTTCTCCGCCTCGTCCATCGCGTCAAGCCACTTACCAATTTCATCAACAGCCGTACCGATTGCGTCGTTCATAGCGGTACATCCACCAGGACGATATGATTTTTCGTCAAGATACTCAACATCGTTAACGTCCTTTCCAATATAAATCTTACTTACCTTACTGGCAAACTTGTAAAGCGAGACAGCACACTTACCGTCCTTGTTCGCCCTTTGTTCATCAACTATCTTTTTGAAGCCACCGATGATGTCATTCTCGGTACCTGACATGCTTCCGCTTTCGTCAATTATGAAGCATACGTGGATAAAATTCTCTTTCATACTGTTAAATGTTTTTCTAACACAATATCACATATTTCTATATTAAAGTCAAGCAATCAAAAGCAACATAAATCTATTTTACCGACTATTTATGTAAAAATAGTATACAGAGGATAATGAGCCGAAAGACTATCATATTAAGAGAAGACCAGTTTAATGAGATTTGTGGCGTAAACACCGCTTATCTTGACAATTCCAGTGATTATGCTGAGGATGGTCTTACGACAACGAAGACTGGTGGAGCTGTAAATAACGGTGAGGGTCAGAAAGAATATTCTGAACCAATGACAACCGATGATTACGCACACGAACTTGCTCCGGAGACGTTATTCGCCTTATTGTTTAGAAACGGCGGACATGGACTCTGGGGACATTGGGGTTCCGGATTAAGGGCTAAGGAACTGACTGAAAGTAAAAAAAAACTCCAGGAAAGCAATAGTGAGCTAGAGGGGAGGTCTTGGAACGGTGATTCATACACAAATCTTACAACGAAAAAAACTGAATTGAAAAAGATGTTGAATGCGCTTGTTCAACAGAATGCCCCAAAACAGCAAATCCAGAGAGTGAAATCGGCATTGGCTGGCGTATGCGCAATACTTGACAGAGAAACAGGGGCAATAAGGCAAAGGAAAACAACCAGGAAAAACCTTGGCTTTGAGAATCAGTTCCAGAAAGCCGGTGGAAAGAAGAATAGCGGAAACGGAAAGGCTCACTCAAAGAAAACGAAAGACCCAAATGTAGGTACTGGGTATATAACCTACGCATAATGAATAGATTATAATTAAAGATATGCAGACTTGTTTGGAAAAAAGAGGCATTCCCGCAAGAGCAAGTGCCTTAACAAGAAACGATTACAACATTCACGACCAGTACTCTGAGACGCATAAGGACGCTCTCAGTGATGGCGACCCTCAAGGTAAAGGTACGGGATACGGCGGACATACACACTCTGTGCCTGATTGCAACCTGCCTACTTCAATGATTAACTACTCAAATTTTGACACTGACGGAGGTGGTGGTCTCTATGATATCAAGGGACGCAATGAAATCGGTGGCCGTGAGAGGCTTATGGCAATAAGTATTTACAATAAGGAGAACGCATACGGCCCAGCCCTTGTGGATACTTCACTTAACGTTGCTGACGGACAGATTGTGGTCTAAAAATGAGTTTATTAAGGGAAATACTTTCAGAGTCATTCCTTTTAAGGGAAGATGCCTCCGTTGATGCAATAAACAATGCGGTAAATAATATGCACCCGGTAAGGATTGTCTATAACGGACCTTCCGGAGCCGGTAATGGTGAAAGAATTATTTACCCGGTTGCTTACGGCATTTCAACGGCTGGTAATCCTGTCGTACGCGCATTCCAGCCGCAAGGCTCCACATCTTCTGAGGTTCCCGCTTGGAAATTCTTTAGAATTGACAGAATAAAACGCTGGGATAATGATAATTCAAGGACGTTCAATCCGGAAGAACTTAATGGATTCAATGAAAATGGGGATGAGCAGATTGAAACACTTTACGCAATATCTCCAATTGGAAACGCTCAACCACAGAAGCAAGCGGAGAAACGGCCGGAAAAACCTGAGGAACCGGAAAAGATTGTTACCGGGCACCCAGTGAGGAAAGGTGAGGTTGATAACGGCGGTGCTGACAAAAATACCGAGAGGGAATACTATACCGCCAATGATGCTGTCCGTGATATCCTCCAAACATCAAATCCAAAAATAGGTCAAACCCAGGATAAAAGCATTGACAAAGTCGCTGGGCAAGATTATAATTCAAAGGAGACACAGCCTGTTCGTGACGCTGTTCCAGTTACTAAAACTGATATTGACCCGAATGCAGCAAATGAGCCGAGTGACAGGAATCCGGACCTCTATGGAAATGACGGACCGGTTATGAAAGACGACCTGACACCTGAAACTGGAAACACATTGACAAATTCATTCAATGATATGACGAACAGGATGAATAATCTTTATAATGACAAAGAAGAGGAGAACATATAATGGCAGCGTTAAGCGAAGACGTACTTAAAAAACTTATAACACCAAACGCAAAGGCTCTGAGCAGTCCGAAGGGTGACAAAATCATAGATGAAGGTCGTACCGGGAACCTTGATGAGTTTGATGACAGCATGTTCCTGGCCGAGACGTATAATGAGCCTGGTGAAATGAACCAGGCAAAGACCAGAGCACTTACAGATTATTCAAGCAATGATTTCAATCCGGAAAGGGTAAAGAATACTAGAATGAGTTCTGCTATCCTTGAAGACATGGTAAAGCATCCGATTGACACCACGGCACTTAATGCCCAGATGCTTGAAAGCGCGGCTGGAGGTAATCCGGCAAACAACGACCGCCTTATGAAGATGGTTTCAGCGGCGAAAAGGGTTGATGCCAGGGCCAGTGAACTCGATGGAAAGGGTATGCCAAAAAGGCAGATTAATGAGCAAGTAAGTGTCGGCGGCGGAATTGACTACACACTAATAAAGACAATCGTTAATGAATGCATTGAGGCGAAATTTAATGAAATGGCTCAGCGGGGTCTCTTGAATGAAGGAACAACCATAAAGGGAATTGGTTTGAGCAACGGAAAGATAAAACTTGTGGACAATAAGGGCAACGTCTTCTCGGCCAAACTTGAATACCAGGGGAATACAAAAGACAAGAAATAGGGGAGACGGTAAATCTCCCTTTTTTTATGCGTTATGGAAAAGAAGTATTTGTTAGTTAATATAGAAGATGTAAAGAACGGGGTTTCTATAAATTCCGATGGTGCTGAGATTGTCTATGTCGTTGACAGTCCGTTCAAACAATATCTTTTTGATGAGGCTATTAAGGAAGAAAGGACTGAAATTACTGACAGGGAAGAGTTTGACTGGGATATTGAGATTTATAAACTTTTGAAACAGAGCACTTACCTTGGATTTGATAAAATAAAAATTTCAATTTTATCCGGATGGTCGGGAGAATTTACTTCAGAGGAGGCAAAGACGATTTGTGAGATGTACGAGAAAAAAGTAATGGATATTGACGAACTTCTGGATGAAATCAAGAAGAGGATTGAGGAGAGCAAGAAGGAGCCAAAAATTGTTGTATATACCTGCATAACTGGCGGATATGATAATATTTTGGAGCCATCTTTTGTTACACCAGGAGTGGATTATATATGTTTCACGGATGACCCCACACTCAAGAGTAAGACGTGGAAATTTAGACCGATACCGAGCGAGTTGCTTTCATTTTCAAAGGTTAAGCAACAAAGGGGCGTTAAGATGCTGGCTCATAGGTATTTAGCTGATTATGACGTTAGTGTTTATGTCGACGGCTCGGTAGTCGTACGTGGAGATATAAAAGAATTTTTGAGAACATTGGATTTTTCTTTATATAGTGTTTTTATACCTGAACACCCACAAAGAAAGTGTATATATGCCGAGAAGGATGCCTGCGTTAAGATAAAGAAAATAACAGGTGATGCGGTTGTATTAGCCGAGAAACAAATGAAAAGATATAAAAGCGAAGGTTACCCTCAAAATTTTGGGCTTGTACAGGCAAACATTATTGTTAGAAAACATAATGATGACTATTGCAAGGTACTAATGAAAGAATGGTGGGAAGAATTTAAAGAAAATACCCCAAGAGACCAGCTTTCTTTTAATTATATATTGTGGAAAACTGGAAGTAAAAAGTTTAAATACTTGCCTAAAACAACTTGTAATTCTAAAACATTCAATTGGTTAAAAGCACATAAAAAGAAATAATATGGAAACTACTGAGTTTAAAAAATACACAGAATATAAGGATAAACTGTTGGGTTTAGCAAAAAGAATAGGTTTTAATCTTAATTTGGACAATCCTAAAACCATTCAAGATAAGTTAAATTGGCTTAAAATATATGATTCAACGCCATTAAAAACAAAATGCGCAGATAAAATAAAACTGCGTGAGTATTGCAAAGAAAAAATAGGCGAAGATTTATGCATTCCTATTCTTTTCGTTTATGATAAAACTGATGATATTGATTGGAATAAACTCCCTAATCGATTTGTAATAAAATGCAACCATGGGAGCGGAATGAACATAATTGTAAAAGATAAGGAAAAAGCAAATAAGATTGATATCGTTAAAAAATTAAACACCTTTATGAAAGATGATTTTGCATTTCATGTTGGCTATGAGATGCATTATCATAATATTCCGCATAAAATATTTGTTGAAGAATATATGACGGACGATAAGCAGTCTGCGTCTTTATTGGACTATAAATTCTGGTGTTTTAATGGCACTCCTAGGTTTATGACCGTTAATGATGGAAATGGACATGGCAGGATGAATTTTTATGATGTAAATTTCAATAAAATAGATTTAGAAAGAACCGATTTTAAGGCGATGATTACCTCACCCGAAAAGCCAAAAACATTTGAAAAGATGCTTGAATATGCCAAAATTTTATCAAAAGATTTTAAATTTGTGAGGGTTGATTTTTATGAGATAGCTGGAAAATTGTTTCTTGGTGAACTTACTTTTACCCCAGGAGCTGGCTTTTTTAAATTTAAGAACCCCGAAAATGATAAAAAAGTCGGCGACATGCTTGTTTTGGGTTTAAATCAAGAACCATTAAAAAAAAACGTTTTGATAGTGCATTATAATACTCAAAAAATAACCGAAGCCTGTATAAAGAGTATAAATAAACACATGAATAATTGTCAAATCTACATATTTGACAATAGTGATAAAACACCGTTTAAAAATACATTTTCTAATGTAATCGTTATAGATAATACACGTGGCCAGGTTATCGACTTTGACAAGATTATCAAAAGTCATGCTGAATTTTATAACAAAAAAGCGACAGACAATAATTTTGGTAGTTTTAAACATTGTATAAGTGTTGAAACCGCTATGAATCTTTTAGGGAAAAATTTTGTTCTTCTAGATTCAGACGTACTCATTAAAAATAACTTTTCATCTCTTTATGATGTTTCTAAAATTTTTGTAGGAAAGTTGGAAAAAATGCCGCGTTTCAAAAAAAGAGTTGAGCCTTTTATGGTTTTTATTAATACAGAAATGTGTAAAAAAAACAATGTGCATTTTTATAATGAGAACCGAATGTGGGGATTTTATAATACATCTGGAGAAAACTATGATACGGGATGTTGGTTTTATGAGGCTTGTACAAAATTCCCCAAAAAAGAAGTTAATACAAGCCTTTACATGGAACATTTTAGGGCGGCAAGTTGGTATAAGGACGCAGTAGAAAAACAAAAATACAGAAAAATATCACCAGAATTGTGGCTAGACAGACATAAGAGTTTGTGGTATTCAAAAGATGACGCTGGAGAAAAGACAATCAAGGAAAATAAATTTATAATTTCTAAAACTAACTTTTTTGATATTTTTAACCACATATATTGCCTCCATTACCTCCCGGCATCAGACAGACTTCCTAAATTAAAGGAAGAACTGAAACGTGTCGGCATAGATGAGAATGCGGACTATTTCTCTTGGGTCTATGATTACCCTACGCCGTTGCTTGATAATATATATAAAGATAGCCGTTTAAATATGAACACGGCCCTGAAATCTTCAAGCAGGGAATACATCAAGCGGGTGTCAATGAAGCACTATGAAATTGCTAAGGAAGCATATGCTCTTAATTACGAAAGGATACTCATTCTTGAGAACGATGTAAGGTTTCATAAAGACCTTGACTATATAAGCACAATGCTTTCAAATATACCGGATACCGACGTAGTTATGTTTGACAAGATGGTGTGTTCTGCACCATCGGAGGATATCAAATATAAAAGATATGTAAAAACGCTACCGGAAGATGCATTGTATGGCGATATGAACGAATCCGGTGTGTTTTTCATTTTCTGTTCTTGTTATGCACTGAACAGAAAAGCGATGAAACATATAATTGACGCTCATGAAAAGAATTTATTGCCGCCAGATACGCCATTAAATGATAAGACTTTAACTGGTTCGTTCGCCGTAATTAATTTGGCAATCCAAGACCCGAAACTCAAAACCAGAAAAACAGAAACCTACGACAAGATTGGGCTTAATACGGGTGTTTATGGACCTGTTTCCGATGAAGAGAAGGTTGTTAAAAACGACTCTAAGCCTAAACAAGTAGCAAAACCACAGCCACAGCCAGCACAACAAGCGAAGCCAAAACCAATTATTAAACCCAAAGCACAAAAGCAAGATATTTCCCCAAAGGTCGTTTTTAGGGTACCAACAAAACCTCAGTTAAAAAAGAAAATTGAAGTGGATACGAGCAAGAAACCGACCCAGGAGGAACAGGTTGTAAAACATACAAAGCCGATTGTAACAAGATTTGTTAATTCAAAAAAATCAACCCACTCAAGAAATATTGTGGGAAAGTCGACTGGTTTCAACAAACTATATGATGTATGACCTTGATATTAACCTATCAAGGTTTTATTTTTATGTAAAATAATGCATTATGAAAAACAGAACAGTATATGAGGTATTGGATAGCGTTATGGAAAACTATTCATACACCATTGAAAAAGAAGGAAAGAAGGTAAGCCTGTCCGGAAAAGTTTACATCAGTAAAATTGATGTAACTGTAACCCATGAGAAGACATTCTATCAGCACGGGGACCCTAATGACAGTTATAAACTTGAAAACGCAATCAAGACATTCAAGGAAGAACTGAAAAATAAGGTTGCTGAAATCATAAAGAGTCATGCAGAAGAACTTACGGATGACGAAGCAATGATTGACAAGCTTCTCTATGAGGTGAAGAGGTTGACAGAAGAAGTTGAGAGAACAAAAGAAGAACTTGCGCTTGCCAACCAGAAGATAAGTCAACTTGAATTTGAAAAGTTGGTGCAGCCATACCAACCTTATCCGTGGACAACTCCTAACCCAGCGTCAACGGGAACAACACCTTGGGATAATCCTAACCCTTGGTCAACAGGAATAACATGGGAAACGACAATCGGTGACCAGCCGGGTTGGATGGATAAAAACAACATAACTTGTTCAACGGGTGAAGGAAATACTAGCGCGACATATGGAACCGTGGATGATGTACGTTTCAATACGTCAGAATATAGGAAAAGAAATCCAAAGAGATTCGGATAATAAAATGGAGAGGTTAAGCTTCCGCTTCCTCTCCATTCTCGTTTTCCTTTGCATCTCTTGCATCAAGCAGGTCGTAAATTGTCATAATTACGATATCCGGGTATGTCTTGTCCACAAAGTTGCTCGTAACAGGGTCAAAATCAACCAGTTTCTTTAAAGAGTTCGGAATTTCTCCCTCGTCCTCAAACTTATCAAAGTCTTCTCCTGTCATCTTGCTGATTGCCTTTTCAACCTCTTCTCTGATGTGGTCAATGCCAAGTTGCTTCTCCCTGGCCATCCTATCATCGTAGTCCTTGACAATCTCATCCCAATTCATGCCGCACTCACTAAGGAACGGAATCTTGAACTCCGGGTGTGCTTTCCAGAACTTGATTTCCTTGTCTTCCATCGTCATAAGCTGTTCAAAGGTGTCCTGGTCTCCCTCATTGTTCGGCTCTCCGCTTGAAAGCTTTGACTGGTCCTCCGTAAAGTAAGGCTTGTCGGAAGGATTGTTGATGAGAATCTTGTCACGGATTTCCTTTGAGAAGCACACAAGGAGCGGCTTGATTCTATTGTTGAACTGGCTGATGTATTTCGGAACGTTATATTCCATTCCAGGTACATCCTTACAGAAGATATCCTTTTCAGAATCAACCATATCACGAGGCAGAAGCATTGCGTTAAGGATAATCTCGGTTTCAACCTCAACTTCTGGGTGATATTTCTTCACATACTGGTCTAATGTAAGTGGAATGCCATCCTCAATTGTCTTTGTCTTCGGTGCGGCTTTCCATTCCTTCTCAAGTGCCACCCTGCAGTCCATCTTGTCCCCGAATAAGCCACCGTTCATGTAATAGTGTGTTACTTTCTTCACATCACTTTGAGACTTTGACTTTCCGGTATTGATATAGAACAGAGTCTCGCCAAGGTTCACATCAATGTTGTCCTTGATTGCCAGTTCCATCCAAGCCTGTCTTGATTTCGGACGGCCAGCCTTTGTTATGGTCTGACAATCGCCAATATAGTCCTGGATGCTCTTCTTGACCTTACCTCTGGACGCAATCTCCTTCAGTGGGATACGGTAGTTGTAAATCTTGTCAACATAGTCATAATACTCGTTGAGGAATCCTTGGCCGTCGTTGTTGAGCAAAAGACGGATGCCCTTGTCAAGGAACTTCTCAATATATTCCGGCATTTTCTTTGACTTGATTGTATTACCGACCATCTTGACATCCTCAGGATACGGCTTTTCAGGGAAGTAGTCAGCATAGTTCTTACGGGAGAAGTTAATGGTTGCAGAAACGATTTCATCAATACCGAGGCCCATCTTATTGACTGCATTGTCAGAGTAATGCATATCGCACATATAGGTATCGTTGAACTCCGCCACATCAGCCTCATAGCCGGTGTACTCCTTGCCTTTCTTGGTTTCACGAGACATACCGTTTGACACGTACGGATTCTCCTCTGTATACCTGTAAGTGTCAGGCAGTTTGAAATTAAAACCATCGGTGTCACCCACAATCGGCTCATATCCAAGCTTTGCGAAGTGACTAATCATAAGACGGAGACTCATTCGCCCGGTGCAAGTAGTTCTTTCGGCGCACACGATTGATTTCCAAGGGAACAGTGAACCGATGTTTGAACCGTATGAACCGAAGAACGAGTTACCAAGGACTTTCTGCTGGAGCTGTTTACCGTCATTGAACGAATAATCCTTTTGTGCGGTCTGATATTCAGTAAGTTCTTCCGGTGTGAGTTCCTGGCCCTTTGCAAGCTTCTTCTCATACTTTTCAACAACCTTACCGGCTTTCTTTTTCAGGCCCTTGGACACCTCACGAGTAGTAAGTACATATTCAAGGAACTTCAGCATCGTTCCCATCAGGTCCTTCTCATCTTCAATACCCCAAGTAAGGATAATGGACGGATACAGGGAGTTGTAGTCAAGCTTGATTACATTGTCAACGTAACCAACCTTAAGCAGTCGTGAAAGACCACCGGTAAACTTACCAGTGTTCGGCGCATCTGGGATTGCAAGACCATTCTCGTAACTCCAAGCCATAAGCAACGCCTTCCACTGGCCAGCTGTACCCATAGTCGTACACTTTTGGTAAGGAAGCGGAAGAATCTTACAGATAAGAAAGTTCGTGGCGTTGTACTTAAGCTCAACCTTATCGCATTCCCAAAGGTCATCCAGAAGGTACCTTTCAACAATGTATCTACCAGTAACCACCTCGTAACCGTCTTTCAATGGTTTCTTATCCGTGATTTCATACCACTTACCGTCTTCATCATTGAAAGCATAGTGCGCCTCGTTGTCGTTCCAAATGGTTGAAATCTTATCACCCGGAACATATACACGGTTCTTCTTAACGAGCTTTGCATACTTGGTTGCATACTTCAGGTCAGCCTTTTTCATGTTGGAATCAATGGCCTGTGCACGTCGGACCGCATGCAGACTATCCGTGATTACAGTGTGCGGTACAATGGTCGGGCGATACTTTTCAACCTCACCACCGAGCTTCAAGACATTCTCTTTTTGACTCTTGTAGATAGGTTCGCCGTTTAAATATTCTTTTGCCAACTCGTACATAGAGCTTCCGAGGCGTTCACAAGCCCCGATAAGCATATTCCAGTCAAAGTTCTCACTATTATGACCGGTGATTATGTCGGGTTTAAATATAGCAATGCAGAGCAGGAAATTACGAATTGCGTTCATCTCGCTCGCCGCCCTCTCTTCCTCTGTCGCGCCCTCAACGGCAAACACCCTTTCAAAAGTAAAAGTCTTTCCCTTGTATTTCACCGGCCTGTTGAACCTGACACCAATCTGTTCAATCTTGTCATTCTTCGTATCAAGTCCGGTGGTCTCAAGGTCAAAAATCATACGAAGTGTCTCATCGTAATCATTGTATCCCTTGAAATAGCGTTTTCCGGTGGAGATAAGGTACTGCTCCTCCGGGGTTGCGGTCAAATAATACTTGGCCTTGTTCTTTGCAAGTTCTTCCAGGCCATCTTTTCTGTCCCTATAAATCGGGTGGCCAGCTTCCTTGAAGAATTTGAGAAAGTCACTGTAAGACATCGGTCTGGTTGCATAGAAAAGGAAACAGTAACCACTTTCCATTGACTCAACCGCCTGTCCGTCATTGTTCTTTGTTGAAAGTTCCTTGACAAAGATTCCGTATTTACCCATCATCTTTGCCATACTGCCGCCACATATGTTGTTGTCCATAATGAACTTCTTCATCTTGACACAGACCTCTTTCTTGGCCCATACAAAAGGATAGAATGGACGCTCCGAAACACACTTATTATCGTCCTCATCCCTGTAATAAACCTTAACGAACGGGTCTCTGTAACTCGTGGTAATGTCAACAATTCTTTCTTCCGGGTCGTGTCCCTCCATAAAGGTTTTCACGGCCTCCATTGTAATTTCTTGTCTTTTAAATTCTTCCATATTTTTACTTGCTTGTTTGGCCATATCCTCTGACCGTTTCCAACCCTATAGTACGAAAAAAAATCCGTGGAAAACAAATTGACTCTTTTTATTGCCAGAGAGATATTTATAGCAGATAAGTGCCTCTTGTGGCGTTTTATGGCATATGAAAATTAGTGAAATAAGAAATAATTTGTTCGGTTTAGAAGACCTTAAGGGGTTGATAAACGAAAATATGTTTGACGAAGACGGACTTGGAAGAGCCGGGCTGGACTGGGGTGGTTATTTTAATAGTAACCCGGAAAGGCTTAAACTGAACTTCCTTCAAGCTATGGGTTTACCGAAGGCGCCTACAACACCACTTAGTATTGAACAGTTTGAGTCTATGGGTGGAGGAGAAAGTGAGATAAGAAAATATTTCGGAGATGAACAATTTGCTTCAATACTTAGTAATCCAATTAATTTTATAAGAGACAAAGGAGTAAAAAACACTTATGACAAGAGGCTGAAAGATTACAGAAAAAAGTTAAAAATTAATCAAGAGCCAAGTAAAGTCCAAGTGTTAGACATTCTTAGGGACCTTTTTAACAAAAATGGTGGAAACAGCATAGCCCCGCAAGCTGAGCCAAATTCAGAATACTTTGAGAGAATAATGAACGTGGCTCGTAAGGCTATAATGGAAGCTTTTAGCTCAGGTTTTAAAGACTTCAGTGAAACATATACTAACGAGAGCGGGGTAAAGATTACGGTTGACGTTGGTAATATATATGACCCGTTCCTTTTCTTCCTTTACCTGTATTATAAACTCTATTTTTCAGCAGGTTCTGGGACCGCTAATTATATACGTGCCAAAGCAGAAGAATATGAAAACAGGGTTAATAGTAGATATCCAGAGTATGCTGAAATTATAGCATGGGTTTTAAAACAATTAAGTGGTGGCAAATCAAATAATGAAATAGCTAGTGAAAGTTTAATACAGTTAGTAGTTGAAACATTTTTGGAGCCGCTCGGCCTGTATTTTATGTCAAAAATGAATGCAGAAGCCGCACAAAAAATATATGATAACGGAAGATTATATGATGTTTTGTTAAATTATGGGCAGACGTTCAGAGGGAAGTTCAATGTAAAAACATTAGCAAAGTATAAGAATACGGTAGGTGGGTTTATCTTAAAAGTATTATATGTTTTTATGATGACCCCAAGTGCCCCAATTGAAGAGGTAAAGGCTTTGTTTTGGAAATATATACCTGAAAAAGAATATGACTTTATAAGAAGCTGCACTTATCGTGCAAGATTTGTGGCGTTATATAATAATGGCAGAGAGAATGTTATTAACAAGCTGATTGAGCCAATTCTTAATGCGTTCAAGGCTTCTAACGTTAATGATATTTTTGATTTCTCACGCCCAGTATCCAAACTTGCGTTACGCAATGCCATTTTAGAAACAAAAAGAAATGGTATGGCGTTTAGCGATTTTGCCAACGTTGAAATACCAGATTTTGAAGATGAGGATAATTTAACACCATTCGAAGCATTTATCTTGTTTACGAAACAAGCAACTGAACTTTTATCCGAGAACGCAGTTAAATACTATGGTGGTTCTGACATCATAAATGAAGAAAATCTCTACAGGACAGCCGGAGAAGGCCTTGATATCTTAAACGGTGCCGAAAACAAACCAGGAGACATGAAGAAAAGGTGCCAAAGGCTTGAAGACATCTACAATGATGAAGAAAATGCTGACGAGTGGACTTTTTATGACTTGTTAGCAAAAGATTACTTTGGCGGCGATAAAACGCAAAGGGCAATATATCATTTTTTACGCGCAAATACTAATCCCGAAATTAAATGGATATATGAATATAACAGAAAAACACAGGAGGACAAAGAATTAAACCCGAAATCTATAGATATTCTGTGCGAGTATGGAAGTAAGAAGGCCGCGTTTGAATACCAAGGAGAGCAACATTTCAGACCACAAGGTGTAACACCGAAAGATGAAATTGAAAATGCAGAAGAGTCTCCAAATGTTAAGTTATTTAACAGTCTAAAAAATGAAATTTTTAAAGAATATTTAAAGCAGCATAAAAGCGGCAAGTGGGAAGTTGAAGAAATCTATAACCCAATTTTCCTTGAAGCGTATGAAAATAGTTTCAAGGAACTGGTTGGATTACCTTTTATGGATGTATATAAAGGTGAAATGAGTAGAAGTGGTTATCTTAGTAGCTTACCGGCGTACAGGAATTTAATTTCTGAATCAGCACGGGATAGGCAAAGAGATGTGACGGATATAATACGGTACACGTTCTGCTTACTATGCCGTTGGTATGGACTTAAGCTACCGGCAAAATTCCAAAATACTACTGTGTCTGAAAACGTTTTTAAACGCCCTAAACTTAAAACTGATGCTGTTTATTTGGGGTCACCATGGAGATTTAAACAGGAGCTCCACGTATATTTCGGAAAAATATCGGATAAGGAAAAGGCAGACTTAATTAAGAAACGCGGTTGGGCTGCAGCGTATATCTTACCACCAGAAGGAAGAGTTTCTGGCGCGGACTTTACGTTCACAAAAACACTTGCAAACCCAAGCAATGCCGTATTTACTTGGACGGATGGAGATAAACAAAATATTCTTAATTTTGCCGAAGAGATAGGTATACCGGTCATAAAAAGAGAGGAAGAAAGACCGACTGACTTGTTTGAACAAATCGTTAAAGAAATTCTTCGGAATTATAATCTTCAATAACGATTGCAAAGTTTTCAATACTGTGTCCCAAACACTCGTCAAGGTTATAGAGTGTTCCCGTGCGAATGTCTTCTACTATAATTTTCCCATCGTTTGTTAAGGCTACTGTATTGCTTGGCGTTGGGCTACTTTTTCTTGATTCGCCGAAAGGAGGATTGAACCAGAACTGTACTGGACTTGCGTGCCATCCGGGCCTATACACTTTTACGTAGCCACTTTCACGGTCGCCGCTTGCAAAGTCTTCATATTGATTGAGAAAATTAAGTATGATTGTCCTATCGTCTTCCATATTGCTATGTTTTAATCCTTTATAAATATTCCGAACTCACTCAAAACCCCTTGTACATGCTCAAAAGTATCCCCGAAGTAGAGAACCATTCTTCCCTTTTCGGGGTATTCTTCCATATTCTCTATGTCAATCCAGGAAAGCGCAATAATCCTTGCAATCGCGTATTCCATTGAGTAGCAATATGTTTCCTGTACAGTTTTTAGCGGGAACGGGATTTTAATCCTCACGACTTTGTTGTAAGTGCTTGCATCGGGGGTTATCTCTTCAGAAGAAACTAGTCCGGGTGTATTAACCTCCCAGTCAACACCCCAAACAATATCCGGAGTGTTGCTGAAGAACAAATCGTATTCATATGTTTGGTCCGTATTCTTACAAATAGGTTTAACAAATATCAGGACCTCGTCATTAGAATTCATTCGGGTCTAAATCATCGTCTGTATTATTATTAAGGTTGTTAATCAAATCGTTAACAAGGTTTTCATCATTTCTCTTAATCTCCTCAAAACCGAGATTAAGAAGTCCGCATTCGGTTATCTTTGTCTCAACCGTCTCGAGTTTTTCCCCGAACCCGAACTTCAATGGCTTATCTTTAAACATTATCGTGTTTTCGTCTATCTCACTGAAACACAACGGTATAATTCCGTCTATACAATCCTGCATTGAAAAGCAAGCGTTTTCCTTTGCTGTCATCAACTTGACGGGGGACACTATCTTGGCGCTTCTGGAGAGACAATTCGGGTCTGGGGCAAGTCCAGGAACGATGCAGGCTGGCGGAATATTGAAAAACTCTCCCCAAAGGCTGTCCGGGTCATACGTGAAGTCAAAACGGTACATATATTTCCTGTCCGTCGTTCTTCCTATCTCAGCCACAAATCCTAAATACTCCTCGTTCATATTTTTGTAGTAAAATCTATATCGTTTTTAGGGTTCCTGGCCGAATAAACCTCCGTTTGATAACTGTTTTCCCTCTTGTCAAAAATAAACCTGCACAGCCCGGTTTCTACGCCACCATCAGCGGTTCCATTGCAATAATAATTGAACTCATACTGTGCCTTCGCCCACAGGATTATGCCCATAAAATCCTCTCTGGTGTATTTTTCCTTGACGGGGAACCGTATGTCGCGCCTCGGGTCATAATAACTGAAATATTTCCCGTCAACAACCCTTTTTCCTAAAATTTCGTTCAACTCATTATCGAGCCAACAACCTTTCTTGAGATACCAAAGATTGCTGTTTCCTTTACAACGGAACGCAATGTCTTCAAGTGTAAATGTTTCTTCGTTTTTTGCAATTGCAGGTACGGTAGCCATTGCAGCAATACCGACACCAGCACCGAATAAACGCTTTAAAAATCCTCTTCTTTCCATTACTTTTCGTCTTCTTTCTTTACTATTTGATTTATAACCAATGATTTACGGAGAACAATATCCCACATCTTCTCATATTGTGTGTCCTTGAAAATCTGGTAGTAAATATCCACGTCCTTTGTCTGGGTAATCCTGTAAACCCTATCCTCAAACTGTATATCGTCGCCGGGAACATATGAGATGTTGTTGAAAATTACAATCCTTGCGGCGACTAAGTTTATCCCCACGCCAGCGCTAACGATATTCCCAATTAGAACTTTGACATTTGAGTCATTTGTAAATCTCTCAACATTGGCATCTTTTTCCTTCGCTGAGATTTTTCCGTTATAAATTACACACTTATCCCCGTAATAATCCCTTAACGCGTACAGTTCCTCATCGTAGCAGCAGGCAATGACAACCTTTTCGCCCTTGTCAATAAACGAGTCGGTCAGTTTGATTGTGTTCGGCACCATTTGATTTGATAGATACTTGCGGTAAATCGCACCCTCGAGAAGGTCCTTATTAACCTCTTTTGTCGGGTCAGCTTCCAATTGTGCCGCCTCATATTCCTCCCACAAACGATTATATTCCATAGTTTGTTCCATGTTGAGGTCATAGAACAATTCATGCACGGTTTTATTTGGTAGTCCTTTTAAATCTTCCTTTACACGGCGTAGGTATATGTGTGCTGTGCGGTCCCTTAGCTCATCTAGATTGCCCTCTCCGTTTGGAATTGTCATCATTCTTACGCTTTTCTTCACAATTTCGCGTAATTCATCTTTTTCGCTGTCGGTTAACTCGTACCAGGTCTTTTTACCGTGGTTTGCTATGAATTTATAACTGATAGCGTCTCGCTTAGCCTTTTCTTTCGCGTTTCTCGGTATTTCTATGGCATTACAATAGCGTTTGAGGTAGTATTCCCTATCATCAGCTACAGGGTCACCGATAAGTTGTAATAAGTTGAAATAATTTTGCGGGTTATTTGTAATTGGAGTTCCTGTTGCGAGATATACGCTGTCAGGCTTTCCTCTCTTTATCAAGTCACGAATTATTTTGTATCTTCCAGAAGTTGTGTTGCTTAATCTATGTGCCTCATCTATGATTATTAATGATTTTTTGCCAGAAATATATTGCAATAGCGGGCTGTTTTGATACGCAATGTTTATATTTTCCTTACTTCTCGTTTCAGGTATTTGATAAAATTCGTCCAATATATCGTAATTGACTATTACAAAACGATTTTCACCCCATTTTCCAACCTCCTTCGCTTCGTTTTGAAGTTCTGCTATGCTTAAACCTGATTTACCCTCCTTATAACCAAGGAATTTTTCCAATTCACCCTTGTTTTTATCAAGATATGACTCGATTATGGTGATATCCCTCTCTGGAACATACCACATAAGTTCTTTTTTCCAGTTTGTCTTGATTGAAGCAGGGCAAATAATGAGCACAGCATCAAAATTCCCTTCAATGGCGGCCACAGCAAGTTCACAAGTTTTTCCATAACCCATTTGGTCTGCTAAAATGCATTTTTTCCTTACAAGAAGAAATTGTACACCTTCCTTTTGGTAAGATTTAAGTTTTCTGTTCGGGTCTTTTGACATTGAAAGCTTATCATATCTGTCAAAATCAACAGGATAATCGTGCCAATCAGGTAATGTGAAGTTTGTCAGAACAGCCTTTTTTGGGAGAAAAGCCATAACCGGGTCTACACTCTGCCTATATTGAACATAGCAGTGATAAGTCGTGTTTGTTTCACCGAGAAGGCTAACTACACGAAGTTTTTGAGGAACGAATTCAGTACCCCAATCTTGCTGTTTCTTCAAACCATACCAATCAGCAATTTTGATAGTTTTTCCAATCTGTTTTGGAACAAAGTTTTGATTTTCAATGATATACTCTACATTGAAGGCATTGAGTTTCTTGACATCACCTTTAAGGATGACATCTCTTTTGAGCATGAGATAGTAAGGGTTAGTACCTGAATACCCCCTTAAAATTTCAATTGCTTCATTTTGAGCCTTCGCGCTGGTATAAGTCATTATTCTTATTATCTATCAACATTATGATACTAAAAAAATCTTAATAAAACAAATTAAGAAGGTTATTCTTATTACTTACTAATAAATCTTAAGATATATTATATATAATATTATATATTATCTATAGCACTTTATCTATTTTTACAGTAGGAGTACATTTTGTCTTTTTATCTAAGTAAAGAGATATTTATTTATATAACAGAATAGGCTTTATTTGAAGATGGAATTACAGTTTGACAATACGAAACTGAAAAGAAAAACCCCAATCAAGAGGAATCATAAGTTCTTTGGGCGAGATGAATATAACCTTGAAATGGAGTTCGCAATGGAATATCTGGAACAAGATGCAAACCAGACTGTTATATTGTATCAAGTAGACCTCTCAAAGACTAAGGTGAACGATATCTACAAAGAGGCTGATAAGGATGCCATTCGTTACCTCCCGCCGGTTGAAGTTCCGTGTGTCTATGAAATTCAGGAAGCAGAACTTCAATCCTACGAGAAAAACAAGATGAAGGGTATGTATGCCAAGCCTGGAAAACTGATTTTCAGTGTGTTATTGAAAACTTTTGATGAGCTTGACATAGACATTAAGAGAGGTGATTATGTTGGCGTACAAATAACTCCGCAGAAAATGGAATTCTTTACTGTAACGAATGACGGAAGGGTTGGAATGACGGCAAATAAGAACACGGTTTACGGAGTTGCCCCATATTACAGGACAATAGAAGCAGCACCAGCCGATAATATTGAATTCAACGGTTAAAAGTTATGGGAAGCAGGAATTTTAAGAACTTTATGGGTTATGACAATCAGCCAGACCCGAAGGAGCTAAGGCTCAACTTTGATAAAGAGGAGCTTAAGGATGGTAGCCCGTTTCCAAACCCACTGACTTACGAGGATATAGACCGGGAATTTAAGAAATGGGTTGAAAATAGCCTTGAGATATCATACGAAGGTCAAAGACTCCCGACAATGACACTCTTTTCAAACCAAAGGTTCAGCGAATATATGCAGTCCTGGAAGTTCACAGATGAAAACCAGAACCCGATACTTAATTTCAAGGCAATATCCAGGGAAAATAACCCGAAAAGTGGAACAATTAACGGAGAAAGCAAGAATATCCCGGGAGAGCATACGTGGTTGATGAAAAGACTTGTTGCAACTGACAAGAACAACAGGGAATATTACATTGAATACCGTATGAAGCAGCCTTTCGGTGTTGATTTGATTTACAAAGTAAGTTTGTTTACCAACAAATATGAACTTTTGAATAATTTCAACCAACTTATCAATGATAGGTTTAAAGCCATTGACGTTTATATCAGACCGAACGGACACTATATCTCAATGAAACTTAATGATATAAGTGATGACAGTGAATATAGCCTGGATGATAGACAGTATTATTCACAATCATATACGATTACGGTCAGGGCATATATAATTCCAGAAGATAGTTTCATCGTGCACGAAGTTCCGAGGCTCGCATTCATTGGTTTTGACCTTGAGGGGGATGGGAGCCATGCTGATGTTGAAGTCGGCGGGGTGCACAAACCGGCCGAGGTACAAACGATTCTTACTGAGACCAATGACTGTATTGACGACCAGCCTTATTATTTTAGGGATGTTTCGTTGAAGGCATACATTGACCCATGTGACGCGAATCTGTCGTTTACAATGGACATGGATTTAACCGTTAAGGCTGATAAATCATTCTCAGTCAATGCCAGATACTTCAAAATTAAGGTAAATGGTGATGTTGTATGCGAGTCTTTTGATGGAAATATTCCGGAAGACATTGAGTTTCATAACGGCGACCAGATAAAGATATGCAAGGTTATTAAGAAGAGGGAAAGTCGCCCGGCACAGATTATGCTCAACGGGTTTACAAGGGAAGAAGTCGTGTCAAACAGGGCGCCTGAGGAAGAACAATATACAGAGGAAATTATAGTGAAAGAATAAAAATGTAAAGGGCTCTTTTTTTTCGGGTCTTTTACACTATTTATAGAAAAATAATAAGTTAAAAAAGATTAGTTTAAGATGATAAGCGATGCAAGAGGTGGTCATGTTTCTCCTGGTGTTTACACTGAGGTAAGGGACATACAATATTCCACTAAAAGTTTGGGTATCACAACCCTCGGCGTAGCTGGTGAGACCCTTAAGGGTCCCGCATTCCAGCCAATTTCAATTGCGAGCTGGACGGATTTCACTGACTACTTCGGCGGAACTTCCCCTATTAAGTTCAAGGGGACAAACTACCCTAAATACGAGCTCCCATATATTGCTAAGGCATATCTTGAGGAATCAAAACAGCTTGAGGTTGTTCGTGTTCTCGGCCTCTCCGGATACTGGGCTGGTAAGGCCTGGGTCATCAGCACAAATGGCACTGGCCAGGATGTTTGGGCTTGGAACAAAATCATAAAGTCAGGCGATACTTTTGTGATAGAGCAAGAAGACGGTGAAGATAAGATATATTCTGCACATACTAAGCCAACCGATGAGATAGGAAAAATTGGAACGACTGAACAAGGCGGAAAGGCTGGTATTACAAAACCAGTGAATTCAAAAGATTCATCAGTTATCGGTAATGTCAACATGCCGGTAGCAATACTTCGCTCAAAGAAGACATATGAAAACCTTAGTGGCTCAACTGGTATCTGCGTCGATTCAAGCGATGCTCCGAGCGACATTGTAACCGACATTAAAATCGGTCCATATACTGGAAATAGTTATGGGGCAAATTGTGAACTTAGTGGCGATGAATATGAGGAACTTGCCGAGGCGGTTGCAACTTTTGATTCCGAATGCAGCATTGACGTAAATCTCGGAAAATTCGCTCTTACCATTTCATATAATGATGCAAGCAACACTGGTGACACTCCTTTAAGTGTTGTATATAATGTTTCAATGAATCCTGCAGACCCTGATTATCTCTATAAGATTTTTCCAGAAGACCCTCTTATGGGCTCTGCGCCGGTTTATATTGAGGCAGTATACGATATGGCTACATATAAGGCGCTTCGCGATGCCGCATATACCGTATCACACGATGAGAGTGGTAACTGCTTAGGTGAAGTGGGTTCAGTATCGTTCCCTTATGTCATTAATGGATACGAAGACCCAAAAGATTACTATGGAGAAAAGGCCAACAAGTTCCATTACTGGAATTATATTTCCACATACCGTTGTGCTGTAACACCTTGGATTGTTTCTGAGGTTAAGGCCGCAAGCACCAAGACCATTGATGTGAAAAAGCTTTTTAAGGTTTATACAATCAGTGATGGTAATGCTGCAAACTACCAGGTAAAGATATCATTCCAGAGAATTCGCCCAGTTGAAGGCCTCTTTGATGTTGTAGTTCGTGACTTTTACGATACAGATAATTCACAGGTTGTCCTTGAAAAGTTCACCAACTGCTCAATGGTAGAGGGAGAGTCAAGCTTTGTCGGTCTCAAGATTGGTACCATTGACGGTTCATATCCCAACAAGTCAAAGTATATCGCACTTGAATTCAGCAATGAAGAGGGCGTTGATGATTGTGTACCTTGCGGTTTCCTTGGCTATCCTGTTCCGAAGTATGAAACAGATTGTGGTATCACAATGAACTACAATACTGTCTATGATAACACCATCAAACCGAAGAGACAGTACTTTGGTCTCAATGATGAAGTTCTTGATTACGACATCCTTAACTACAAGGGTGTAGATGCATATGCTGATGGAGTTGGTGATGCTGACCCTACAAGGATTACTAACGGTTTCCACCTTGATTCTATATTCACAGCTCAGCCAGATGCAGTTCCTCAGGTTGATGGGGAAACCGGCTTCACATTCACTACGGTAGACCCGATACAGATGAACAAATACAATCGTATTCCTCGTATTCTTCCTACCGACTATCTTGACCAGTGTCTCTACAAGGATATCAACCTCCGCAAGTTTACGGTTTATCCATATGGTGGTTTTGACGGGTGGGACATCAACCGCGACCGCAGAACCAACACCGATGAATATAGAGGAAACAAGTATACTCTGCGCAGAAACAACGACGGTTACGAATATACCGAAGTTTTCCGTCCAATCGGTGGGAACGAAAGTCTTGAGCTTGACCCTATGGTTTCCCTTAAACTTCCTAACATTGCAATCACGACTGACTACTACGCATACCTTGCTGGTTACATGCAGTTTGCAAATCCTGAGGATGTTGATATCAACCTCTTTGCGACACCTGGTATTAACTGGTATGACCAGAGTCTCCTTAGTGAAGATGCTCTTGATGTTATTGAAGATAGCGAAGATGGTCGTGGCGGTGATGCACTTTACATTATGGCCGCACCTCAGTACGATATTGACATGACTCCATACACCGCTGATGATGTTGCATTGTTCCTTGAAGAAACAGAGCTTGACAGCCCTTACGCTTGTACATATTGGCCTTGGGTTAAATACTATGACGGTAACTCAAAGAGATACATTGACCTCCCTCCTACCAAGGATGTTGTTAGGGATATGGCCGCTACCGACAATGTTTCATTCCCTTGGTTCTCACCTGCAGGTCAGACCCGTGGTGAAGTTGAGTGCGCGAAGGCTTACTACAAGACCACACTCCTTGATGAGGATACTCTTTACAAGAACATGATTAACCCGATTAAGACTTTTGCAGTTGATGGCGTTAAGGTTTGGGGTAACAAGACCCTTTACCACCAGGAGACTCCTCGCAACCGAATCAATGTTTCAAGACTTATGATTCGTGTCAAGAAGCTCGTTTCTCAGGCAGCAAGGAACCTCATCTTTGAGCAGTATGATGTAACGCTTGAAAAGCAGTTCCGTTCAGTTGTTGAGCCAATTCTTCAGGACGTTAAGGCCAACAGAGGTATCTATGACTACCGTGTTGTTACTGAATCCACAGAAGAGACACGTGACCAGCACATCCTTCCTGCAAAGATTCTCATCAAGCCTACTCCGGCATTGGAATACATCAGCATCAGCTTCGTAGTCTATCCGGAAAGCGTTGAGTTTGATGAATCACTCTAATAAGAAACATTCTTTAAGAAAAATAGGAGCCGAATAGGTTCCTATTTTTTTGTTAATGGTTACTTAAAACTATTTATAGGAAAATAGATAGAGTATGAAAGATAAAATTCTAAGTTTGATTATTTTCTTTTCGCTCCTGTTTTCTTTCACTGGTTGCGGCACCCTGAATAAGATTTTCCACAAGACTGATAAGGAAAACACGGAAACAACACTTGGTTCAACCCAGAATATGTATCAGACTACACACGAATACACAATGCATCAAATTGATTCAATGTGTGTAGCGGATACATTACCAATGAAGTTTGAAGGGTGGACTTGTAGAACGTATACCGATTACGAGACAAACCAATATATTGTAAGGTATATGTATGTTAAAGAAATGAATGATAATTATGAAATGATTTATATTGTAACCCCAAGAGGTGATATATATGTTGTTTCAAAAAGAAAAGTCGTAAGTGAATAGCTATGTTTGACAAAGAAGTAAAATTCGGTTTTGAACCCTCTGTAATTGATGGTACCGAACATGTATTTGGAGCAGCCGGAATGCCGTTTTCTGATAATTTACCAAGGAAATATTCATTTAGAAAGTTTTTACCCGGTGTTTTAAATCAGGGCACTGAATCCATATGTGTACCTTGCTCAATTTCAGCATATTTGAATTGGAGAGAGAACTTGCCTACAGGAAGCAAGAAAGACAACAAAATTGACTATCACGAAATTTACAACATTCGTACAAATCGTGGGGAAGGGATGACTTTTAAAGAGGCTTTTCATTATCTGCGCCATCACGGTGTAACATCAAAATCTGGAAACCTACAAATAAAAGAATACGCAATGGTTAAAAGTTCTTTACAACTAAAGTCCGCGTTAGTTATGAATGGGCCTTGTGTTGGAGCACTTCCGGTTTATAGCGACAGACCTGAGTTTTGGAATAAAATGCCTGGTGATGGATTTTATGGATATCACGCAATTTCAATCGTTGGATATAATGATAATGGCTTTATCATAAGGAATTCTTGGGGTCAAAGTTTTGCCGATGGTGGATATACAACAATCAAATACGAGGAGTTTGACAAACTACTTGAAGTTTGGACAATAATAGACTAAAAAAAATAAAGAGCACTCTTTTCGGGTGCTCTTTTTTTTGATATAAAATATTGATTAGTAAGCGAGGATGCAATAGTCAGGACGGATGGTTGCAGAAATAGTAGCAAGGCCGTCATCGCCATATGAAAGGTCCCCGAAGTCAACGTCTGTGAGAAAGCAGTTTTTTAGTATCCATTTCTGCACGACAGCTCCGGTAGGGTCAAGCATTTCAAGTTCAAGGTCTCTCTTATAACCGATAGCGTAACCCTGACGGCCAGTTACAGACTCAGAAGTCAGACGAACCCACTCCATGATAGCCTGAGAAGTTGAAGGACCGATAGGGTCACGGAAAACAACATTGATTTCACCCCAGGTATAACGACCAACTACATAAGTAGAGGTGTTAATGAACTGGATTTCAGTTGCTGGCTGGTTGATTTGAGGTCTCTTTGCTGATTCAAGAGTCCATTCCTGTATTCCAAGGTCTGCTGGGAAGCGAAGTATCCATCTATTTTTCCTTAACGGTTCATAGGTTAAGGGCATTTTAGTCAGAAGGTCACTCATTGTATTACTAATCTTAATTTCTTATTTTTCTAATAAATAGTGCGGCAAATATTTTTTAACGCTGTACAACGCCAGTTTGTCCTTGAACAGGCGCTTGTCCATTCTGATTCTGCTGTTGCTGTTCAGGTTTTCTATCGGTCATCTGCCAGACCTTTTTAAGCATGATGTAGTTCTCGTCCTCTGGGGTATCAGCGAGGTCGGCCATTGCGCGAAGAGCCTTCTTTCTAATATCGTCAATAAGCTGTGCTGCGTGTTCGCTTGCAGTAATCTGGTCGGGCTCCTCTTCAACTTCTGGTTCGTCAAGCGGTCCCTCCTCAGGCATTTCTTCGTCTTCGTACCCTTCAAGTGCCGAATCATCACCCTCAAAACTAAGAATTTCGTTGATGGTCTTCGGCATATTATTTACGAGGTTCTTCATCTCGCTAATATTCTTCTTTACTGTCTTTTTCATATGCTCAGTATTTTTACAATATAAATAGTTGAATAAACTAATTTTGTTGACTTAATGGTTTTTTAGCTTATCTTTAAGCTAGATAAATGTAGCATATTATGAATATTTTTGAAGAAATTGCTGAGAGCTATACATACAATGGGGTCGTAAGTTTAAAGGCTTTAGACGATGATATCGTAACGCTTGAAAACCAGATTGATGCCTATAATGAAACACTTACCGAGTTAAAGATACGTGGCAAAAAACCGGGCATTCTTGTCGGGAAGATAAGAGAGTGTAAGATGCGTTTATCATTACTTAAAGCGGTTTTGAAACGAGAAAAAGACAAGGCAAGTCCAGATGACATAATAAAGAACATGCTTGAAATTTCAGCAAAACATGCAAACGAAACGGAAAGCCCAGAGACCGCAGCAAACAACAGGCCCCCAGTTCCACAAAATTTTGAAAAGGCCGAAATTGAAACTATTGATGATAACGAAGATTCTGCTGCCATTGAAATGGAAAAGTTCAAGGTTTCCGATGAAGTTTATGACTTGACAAAGGCAACCAAAGAAGAGCTTGATGAATTTTATGCGACGTTAACAAGCGATGACACTGTTTTTGTTTTAAAAGATGGCGAAACTGTTGAGGCCGAGAATGAGGCGCCAACGACAGATTGCCCTCCTCTAACCATTGACGATTATTTTGAACCGGTTGACGAACAAGAATCCGTTACATATTACGACGAAAATGGAGAGGAGTACACAGAAATCCCCCCCATACAATGACGACAATGTGACGGAACATGATACAATTAATTTAAACGACGCACCGAATAACAAAAACAAATAAGTTCCTTTTCAAAAAACCGAGAAGTATATTTATGTATATGATAGCAAGCGTGGGTGATTTGTTCCAGAATTATTGAAGATTTATCACACCATGATTGCGGCGTTACATTCAAATATAAGAAACTTATAATATCATAACAATGTCCCAACCAGTACCAAAGAGAAAGACAGCAAAAGTAAAGGTGACAAGTTTATCCAAAGAGGTAAAGAAAAAGAAACCGCATCCAAAATATGGAACGTCAAAACTTGAAGACTTTTTTGCGGAAAACTTCCTTGATACACTTGGTGTTAAATATGTTAGACAGTATGAAGCAAAGGAGATAGGGAGATTCTACGATTTTAAGATAGAAAACGGTCCAATTTTGGAAATAAACGGTTCTTATTGGCACGGAGATAAAAGAATTTATGAGGAGAAGGATTTAAATAGCGTACAGAAAAAAAACATATACATCGATAACATCAAACGAAGATGGGCAGAAAATAATGGAATAGAGATTTATTATTTTTGGGAAAAGGATATCCACGAAAACCCGGAACAGATATTATTAACTTTAAAAGAAATATTAAAAAAATACCAAGCGAAAAACAAGAAAAATAAAAGATAAGAATAAGAGACACTGATGGCAAAGATAGAAATAAAAGACCTGGAAAAGCAGAAGAGACAGCTTAAAGCATCTTTTGACATGTGGGAAAAGACAATTAACGATACGATAGATGCCATGAAAAATGCGCGTCTGGAGAATAATGTCAAGAAGTATACCGAAGACCAAATTGAAGAGAAGGTTGAAATGCTTCGCAATGGCCAACAAGATATTATTGACAAATGGATTTTTCTTGGTGGTACTTTGGATGAGTTGAGAGGTGAAAAGAAATCAGCAAAGCCTGTTGTTAAAAAGAAACAAACAGAGAAGACTGTCATGGAACAAATAGCTGAAGTGAGTTCAGAAGTACCAAAGGTTGAAAAGAAAGAAGATAAAACAGAACCGGTTAGAATAACGAAAAAGACCGAATCTGTAAGCAACATAATACCAAAGATGGACGAATCAAATCCTATGGCGGCATATGACATAATTCCACTTCCATCAAAGGGTGAATGTTATCAAAACAAACAGGGAAGAATAGCGGTATCATATCTTACTGCAATGGACGAGAATATCATTGTATCACCGAACCTTTATAGGGATAATATGGTACTTGATATTATTCTCAAAGAAAAATTAAGAGACCCGGAGATTGACCCGGACGACCTTCTTGACGGAGATAGGGACGCAATCATTCTTTTCTTACGTTCATCAGCTTATGGCAATATGTATAGTGTCTCAACAACAGACCCTGTTACAAAGCAGTCTTTTGAGACGCAGATTGACTTATCCAAAATTAAGTATAAGGATTTTACACTGTCTGGAGACGAAAACGGGTGGTTTGATTTTCAGATGCCGGTAAGTAAGGATGAGATTAAATTCAGATTTTTGACACACAGAGATTATATAAATCTTACCAAGTTGGATGAAATAGAAATCGGAAGTTTAAGAAAAGCCGAGATTGAGAAATATAATTCAAAGTTAAAATATTATCTTGGTGAGGACGAAGAACTAACGGTTGCAGAAAGGAAAGAGGTTACAAATGCAATAAACAAGCTTGAAGAGTGGTCCGAAAAATTCAAGGATGATGCATCGCATTTTTCGCATAGAGCGACAAATGAGCTTGAAATGCAGATTATGTCCATTAACGGAAATACCGATAGGCAGTTCATTCATAACTACATAGGAACGATGCCAATTAAAGATGCGTCGGCAATAAGAAAGTATATTGCAAAAAACACACCAGGTGTTGATTACAATCTTGAAATAGAGAAGCCAGAGAGTCTTGGAGGTGGCTCTATGAGTGTGTTTCTACAATTTGACCAATTTATATTTCTCACTGATTCCGAGTAGTTACGAACGTATGCTCAAAGATGAAATCTGGGGATGCACGCATTATATGAATCTCCCGATGGAAACGGTTATGAAACTTCCAGTTCAAGACAGGCGGTATTTCATACAGAAACACAATGAAGAACAGCAAGGCATTAAGAGAGATTTTGAAAGGAGGACCGGAAAAGCTACGATTAGTGACGGAGAAACAATCAATGAATATGCAAGGCTTGAACAGGAGAACATAAAAAACAGAAAGAGGGGGTATTAAGGCCCCCCTTTTCTTGTTAAGAAATCACACAGAAGATATTTATACTAAGAAAATTGTGTTAAATGGTTGAAACTGGAAGAAACATAGCTACTGCGGCAGCATCCAATATTGGCGACGAGATAAAAAAGCTTTTACAGCCGCCAGCACAAGAACTTGACGGTATTTTTGGCGGGTTAGCTACAATTCTTACAAAAATGAAGGGGATGGTTGCTCCATTCTCTCAGGTTCAAAATGCTGCAATAGAACTGGCTAAATCTGTTGGTTTGGCTGGTAGTAGTATTATGACAATCGCAACAAGCACGATTGAGCAAAATAGAAAGTTACAACTTTCCGCATCATACAACATGTCATCCCCGGAAATGATACAGATGCAGCAAAGGTTGATGGCCGGAATCGGGAGAAATGTTGCTATAGACAGGGTAGGAACTGTTCAAAGGAACGCAAACGGTGAAGTTGTAAATCCAAACTTTGATTCAGAACTTGAAAATCTTGTTGCTGCCAGTAAAGTCTTTGGTGTAGATAGAGTTGCCGCAATAACAGCCGGGTTTGATAAACTTGGCAAGTCTATGAAAGCCGCCTCAAAATATACCGGAAAACTGTTCCAAGAGGCTGGTGAATACGGCATAAACCTTGACAAATATGTAGAGAACTTTACGAGCAATCTTGAAATGGCCCAAATGTATAATTTCCGAAAGGGTGTTGATGGGCTGAAAGAGATGGCAAGAAAAGCGACTGAAATTCGTCAGGATATGAGACAGGTTGCAGCTTTTGCTGATAAGGTAGGTTCAGTTACCGGCGCGGTTGAAACTGCTTCACAGCTCCAGGTTCTCGGCGGTTCATTTGCATCGCTTGCAAATCCTCTCGCCATGTTGAACGAAAGTATGACCAATATGGAGGGACTTCAAGATAGACTTACGAAGATGACGCAGGGGATGGCCAAATATGACCGGAACACGCATCAAGTAAGAATGAATGCTTATGATAGGCAGAGGTTAAAGCGTGCTGCGGAAGCAATGGGTGTTGACCCTAAAAATCTCATGGACCAAGCCTTTTCACAGGCCCGTCGTACTGAGATATTGGACCAAATGCAAGGAATGGGCAATCTTACCGATGGTTTCAAGAAACTTGTCCCGAATATTGGTACAATTAACGAAGAAACCGGTGCGGCCGGAGTAACCCTTGCTAATGGAGAGTTCAAGAGTCTTAGTGATATAGCCGCCATGTCCAGTGAGGAACAAATGGCCTTACAGGAACAGCTTATAGCAGAGAACAGGAGTGAAAGTGAGGACATCAAGGTTATTGCAAAATCTGTTATGGGTATTGAGGCAATTATTAGTGGACACACGAAAAATCTTGAAAATGAGGCCGCAAGAACGAATATAATGCCAGGAGCAGTCGGCGGTGCGTCATCATATGATATGGTATTAAATTTCTTGACCGAAAAATTCACACCAAACGTTGCGGAAGCAGCTGGAAAAATTGAATTATTCACGCAAAGCATAGGTACTTTTGTAAATACTTTTGAAAATTCGTTACTTGTTGGTGGGTTGGAAACAGTAAATGCAAATTCACCGGAAGAGTTTGGACAGGCTTGGAGAGATTTGACAACGGAATTGTTTGGCACTTCAAAAGCAGCAACAGCGGCCGGAGATGTAATGGGTGGATTAGCAGAGTCTTTTGGTGGCTTTGTAAAAAAGGTTAGGGATTATGCAAAAGAATACGGTTTTGATATTTTACCAGGACACGATACAGATGAATATTCCGGAACAGACGGTAGAGAAGGCGCACCAATAGCAAGAAATCCGCAGGCAGATGCCGCCACTGTTTTAGCGACCAAACAAGATGTGGTTACGGAGGCAACGCATAGGGCCTTAAACGGAGGAAAAGCGGATATACTTCCTATAACAAGTAATCCTCTTGATTTCCTGAATAATTACGTTACTTTTGCTGGGACCCAGAATAGTTTGCCTGGTGTTTCTGTGACACCTAGTGGATTAGCCGGGCAAACAAGCACTCAGACAACGCAGGCTGGCACCAGTCAAGCTGGGCAAAATGGAAACTATAGTTTTAATATATCCGGAAATCTTACAATGACCGTCAATGGGGACAAAGGTAAGATAGGAACAGTTGATTTGACAAAATCATTAATGGACGATGCAGATTTCAAGAGAATGTTAGCATACGAAATTGCAAAGGCAATGAAGGAAGTTAACGCAAGAGGTAGTGTTAACCAATAAATTTCAAACGAATAAAAAATGAGAAACGGTAAACCAGGAATAAGCAGTTATGACATGTTTGCAACCGGGCATGCCATAAGGCAAGAATTGATGCACATGGGTGGAAACCTACTTGGGCTTAATTCAACATTGATGAAGCTCTCAAATGGTGATGATGATAGCAGAGCAAGTCTTGACGAAAGAATTGGTGCGAGGGAAGTCACCAGGGTTTCTCGTAGGCAGATTGGAAGAACCGTTAGCAGCAACTCAGGTGGTGTTGGCCCGAAGAGCACTCCGGCAAGAGTAGCGAATTTGCTTGGTAATCCGTACATGAGAAGATACGAAGACCCTGGCAACACGTCATATAATTTCGGATTGCCCGATGCTCCGGCAATTGGCGAATATTATGATGTATACGAAAGCGAACAACACCGCGTACGCTTCCTTGACGAAACGATAGGAAGAGACCTTCTCGGTTATACACACCTTGAAAATGCAGCTGCTGAGCGAAGCGAGGATGCAATAAATGATGAAATTTATTTAAGAAGTACTTATTCTATATTTGGTGACCTTAATTATCCTTTTGATAATCAAGATATTGAAGCATTTAAGTTCGGTCCAAAAAGGTATAATCCGTCTGAACCGTATGTTCTTAAGCCACTTGAGAATAATTTGGTCAGAAGAACAATGAATGGACACGTTCAGGGTTTCAAAGATAAGTTTGAGGCGTTCATACCAGGAAGAGAACCGTATAGAGGGTCACTTCTTGATATGTGGGATTATATGGGGTCTCACTATTATCTTAACCTTCTCAATGGTGTAGCCGAGCACGGGCTTTATGTAGAAAACTACGAACTTGACCCAAGGCACAGGGTTATGGTTTATGACCGTGACGCTATTCCACAGTCTGACTATGCTTATTTCTTGAATGTTGATACTATTTCTCCTGAAAAGGAAATAAAGGGATTGCTTGGTAAAACAAACAGGTTGTTCTATGAAGGAAAAATCAGGTCGCTCGCCAATAGGTTCGCTACCCTTAATGGGCATGATGAAGGAAGACCGGATTTCCTGAATACTGCAACCGACCACATTTACGGTCTTTCAAGAGGTAGGAATCTGAGAAAACTGGACCTTACAAACGAAAATGGTTATCCGAACCCATATTGCCGCGTTTGGACAACGCACTATCAATACTCAAAATACAAGCATTTAATAAGGGGAAAGTGGGCAGATGACTCAATAAATTCTGGTATTGAACACTATACGCTTCACCAGGGTGACCAGCTCATGCGCCCAAGCAAGGGTTATGAAAGACTTAAAAATTTTACGTCCCTTGACCCAGAAAACGGAAGACCAATCTTTACCCCGTACTATGTAAACGACCGCGCTGTGATGCAAGAGGATTCAATCAAGAGGTGCATGTTTTCTATTGAAAATCTTGCTTGGAAAGATATTATCCCTGACAGCACGTTGATTAGACATGACGTTAACGACCTGATGAACAGTATGATGAATACTGAGTTTGATATAGGTGGTGATGTTGAGTTTGGGGATAATACGACAGCGACAACATCCACCGTCAGGTCAATCAGAACCGGAAACGCTAAGGGTTTTGGTATGACTCTTACACCAGAACAAAGAGGCCCGAACGGCGGGCGTATTATGTGGTTCCCTCCATATAACCTCAAATTTTCAGAACAAGTCCACGCCGATTGGAATGCGAATGAATTCATTGGTCGTGGAGAAAAGATATATTCATATGTTAACTCGGAAAGAACTGGAACTCTGAGCTTTACAATCCTTGTTGACCATCCTTCAATTATCAATGAATGGACGAGGGGCGGAAAGATGGGTAAGACCGCCAATAAGGTAGACCCGTTAAGTAAGGACGAGATGATTCTTCGTTATTTTGCCGGGTGCGACTCCCTTGAATTCAATCCAAGGGAAGAATATGATGTGCCATATACAACAATAACCGAGGATACGACAAAAATAGTTGAGGAGGCAAAGGAGGTACAGGATGGGGCAGATAAGGTTCCAAAGATGGTCAAAAAAGAGGTTGAAAATACCGAAGGGGATATAACATTTTATAGTATATTTTATTACCCGAACAACTACGCTTGTGAGGATTATAACAACGGAAAAGAACCTGGTGGTCCTACAGCTGCGCTAGCAAATATTTTTGAAAATGGTTTAAGAAGTAATAAAAAGTATGGATACGAACTGGGCCAAGGTGGAACCGGTATGACATATAACGGAACTTACTATTACCGTTGCCCAAGAAGTAAAAATGCACATGTTGTTAGGGATTGGTATTATCCGGTTGACAGCAGAGTAAGTGACGAAGACTTGGTAAATAAGGAAAGATACAAGGACATGCAGGATTTTGGCCTGAATGCAAGTTTTTATGGAGACTTCTGGGGAAAAGACGTTAATATGATTCTATCAGAAGGCAGTATTAAAGAATATTTGAATTCAGGGAATACACTTTCTGATAGCCCAAACCTGACGCTCGCAAAATCTCTTGTTAATGCAAGTGACAAAGATAATAAATATTTTATACCGGCCCAGAATTTCTATAAAAATTTGGCCACGTATATTAAAAAATTTGATGAAGAAACGAACAAATCTTATAGATATGAAATTGATATTCAGGGATTTGCATCATCACACGGATATGTACCATCAAACAAGATACTTGCAGAAAACAGAGCTCTCGTAATTGAGAAATGGATAAGGGAACTTAATATATTTGATTTCGGGGCAAACGGAAATGCAAAAATATCGCATAACGGCAACGGGCAGGTACAAGAAACAAACACCGCAACTGAGTCCGATTTCAAGCCTAAAGCTGCCCGTGCGGCTGTCGTGTCATTCAAGCTCATTCCATCAAAGACAAAGATAGAAGAAGTACAGGAAAATGAAGAAGTTCCTCACTACGAAGAAAAGATATTCTCATCACAAACAAGCAAGAGTAGTTATAAAGAAATATACGATACAAGTAAGTCTGATGATTATGAAAATGATACTTACGATAATGAGTACACATATTTCAAGCAGATAAACGAGAATGATGATATGGTCAAGAGGTATATCTCCGACAAGGTTGATTACTTTGACCCAGCTTTCCACTCAATTACGCCGGAAGGTTTCAATGCTCGTTTAACATTCTTGCAGCAATGTGTAAGACAGGGACCGACCATTTCAGCATCAAACCTCGGAATGGGTAGTGCTTATGGTGCTGGTAACCTTTCATTCGGTCGTGCTCCGTTCTGCGTGCTTCGCATAGGCGACTTCTTTAATACGAAGATATGCATCCAGAGCATAAACATTGAATACGATAATGGTGGCGGCGTACAGTGGGACCTTAATCCGGAAGGTGTAGGACTGCAGCCGATGTTCGCAAATGTTAATATTACATTTACATTCCTTGGTGGAAGCGATATTTCTGGCCCTATTGCACGACTTCAGAACGCCGCATCATTCAACTACTATGCCAATTCTTCTGTTTATGATAGAAGGTCTGATTATAGAAATGCATATGTAACACCTGAAAATGACGAAGCAATGACATGGTCACCAGTAATTCTGAATAAGAATGAAGATGCGAACGTAATCACACATTTACCGTTCCACACAAGGGCACCAAAGGAACAAGAGGGAACGGATAAGAGATAAATTTTATTACTATGGCTTCATACGATAGATATTCACAATTCAGACAGGACGGTTCAATAACAATTGTTCCGTTTGGAAGAGTACCGGCAAAGGATACGGACTATTACGAAATATATTATAAGGGAAAAACAAGGCTTGATATTCTTTCATATCAATACTATAATGATAGTAACTACGGGTGGCTTATTATGCAAGCGAATCCGCAGTATGGCTCTATTGAATTTGAAATACCTGACCAGGCAAGGCTAAGGATTCCGTATCCGCTAAGCCAGTCAATACAAGATTATAGAGCCTCAATTGAAGAATATAAGAAGCTTTACAAGAAGTAACATTTAGATGCCAGCTGAAAATAACGTAAAAAAATTAGGTAGGGTTGAATACATAGAGCCGAACAGTCTTTTTGTTCATAGCCCTGGTGATAAAGTGCAGAATGGGATACCTCAGCCTTATGAGGATTATTCCTTTTCTGTGAATCTTCGTGTCATAAACGGAAACAGGTATGACTGTGGTATGACAAGCGATGGTGATGATATCGCAAACAAAGTCCTTGAATTTTCTTCCGACAGGGGAACCATATCCTTTATGGATGGGACTTCTATGCCAGGACAACAGGGGTATCTGACGACCAATTTCACGGACATTAGCATGAACAATCCTGAGACAAACACAAGGGAATGTCTCGGCATTGAATCAATATCAATCAAATATGATAGCTGGTACTACCCGATGGTTACCATTAAGTTCATTGATGTAAGGGGTGCATCTCTCATGCAGCCAGCAGAATATGAATACTACAACAATGGCGGACCGAATCTTGGAAAAAACAACGCAGCTTCAAATTCTGATTTCTTTAAGGCATTCTTTAGTTTCCCATACCCTTTGTTTAAACTCAGCGTAAAGGGATTCTATGGAAAAGAGGTAACTTATGACCTAAGCGTATTGAAATGCAGTATTGATTTCAATTCATCAACCGGAAATTTTGAGGTTAATGCAAATTTCATCGGATACATGTATGGCATGTATTCGGACCTCCCATTTCCGTTTGTTTATATTGCACCTTATATCAATTTGTATGGAAGCACAACTTGGTCAGAGAAAAAGGGAACTGGGGATTTTTGTTATTTAACGACAGACAGCGAAAATCCAGTAGGAAGGCCGATGTATACCTTCCCAGAACTCAAAAGAGAAGTAAAAAATGCGGCTGAGATTGCAAAGAAAGAAATAGAAGAAGAACCATCTGGTAAAAAGAAAAATGGGCTCATGAAATTAATTGATAAACTTGAGCACAAGGTTCTTGCAAATTTCCCGTCCAAATCAACACATTATACTTGGTGGTCGTGGTCTAAGATAAATACCGAAGACAACCGTTCCGGATTTTTCTATATTATGTTGAACAATACTCCGGAGGCAAACAGAAATATTTTTGAGGATTTCCTTAAATTTGAAACTTATCTCAGAGAGTATAATGAGTTGGCCACAGGTGCTACTGGCGTTACCGAAGGGATGTCCGCTGATGATACGAAATATTTCAATGCGTCGGCTTTTAATACAAAGCCTATTTTTGAAGGCATATACCTTGATGCGGAAGAAATAAAGAAAAACAAGAAGCAAAACCAAAACGAGGCTTCAGCAGCGACCATCAGTGCTGATTATACGGATGACGATATTAAGAAAATGCTTGATGGGCGAGTTGTTTCACTTTGCTTCAAAAAGGATAGTACAGATGAGAAAAACCCTGTACTAAATTTTGATGCAAGTTCCTCTGATTTTGGAACAAAGAGTAGTAGGGCGGAGTATGATGAGCTGATAAATGAAATTATTGACAGGTTTAAGAATGATGATATCAAGGCCCCAATTCAAAAAAGAGATGCACAAAAAGAATGGACAATCAGAGCATTCAAACTTGATAATATACAGTACATAAACACTTTTATTAACACTTTAAACGACCTGAAAAGAGAACTCAATAAAATGTTGAAAATTATTGAGAAGCTTAGGGAGGAAAAGATTGACAACCTAATAGGTTTCATACCATCTATGAGAAACATGTACAATATGGTATTTGCACATATTGATACATTTATGACGTGTTTTTACAACACCCTTGATAGGATACGTAAGAGCATACAATCAAACACAGACGGTACAAGAAAATATGAGACGCTTTGCGGCGGGGACATAAAAGTTGACGTTAACAAAAATACGCTTGCTAGCAAATCGGCAAATGGAGGAAAACTTCCTCCATTTACAATGTTCTATAAAGAAGAAACCGAAAAAGATTCCGAGGACAGGAAGATAACAATGATATGGCCCGGTTCCCTAAAAGGTGGGAATGAACTTGATGAGGTAAAACTTGTTGAGGCAATAATTGATGCAACATCATTAAAACGCAGGCCAGATGAGGCAGTAACTCCAAAGGACAATACAATAGGAAAAGAAGGTAATCTTGCTCCAACAAATTACTATGATATAATGCATGGCTCATGGAATCCTTATCTTGATATCTTGAATGAAAAGACACTGTCAAATGAGTCAATAGTTAAGGAAGTGGTAAAAGTTTTCATCCTTAGATGTTACTATTCAATGTTATCCGGAAGCTATGTTGCCCCTGACGATGGAAATGGAACGAACGGACAGAGTACCAGTGTTGAAAATTACACCAAAAAGGCAAACCTTATAGCTGAACTTGAAGTTGGAAACGTGGTAAGGGCATTTGAAGCAATTGGTATGAATCCATCTGAAAATTTCATTAACCAATTGTTAAAGACATCAAATGACGGTAACTCAATTATATCAGGATATTTGAGTGGTGATAAGCCAATGTTTTCAAGCAACGGAACAAATGGTAATTTAGAGTATAAGTGGATAAAGAAATCAAATTTCTATTGCTTACCTGTTGGTGTATTTACGCCATCGGTACTTGAAAATTATCTTAATGGTGCAAATCTTGGAAAAGACTATGATAAGTTCGTAAAGATAAACGATTCAGGCACGTTGATTAGCTCTTTCTGCTGCCAAGTTTATCATACCGGAGGAAAAATTAGGCAAGCCATTTCAAAATATGGCTCAGGAGATTTCAAAAATGCCGCAAAGCTATTTCCGAACTATAAGACAAAGCCGAAAACAATTGAAAATGTTATTCCTGGTGGAGAAAGCTCAGGAACATATCCAGCAATACCTTCTTATAGAAAAACCGAGGCTGGAATAACAAGTGTTTTCATGGACCCGCTTTATTATGCACAGAAAAGTCCGGAAGCAAGGGCATATCTTTTTCTTATGGGTATTCCTTTTGACAAGGAAAAGAATTTCTTCCTCCCAGAAAAGATTGAAAATGGGGATTATCCAACCCTTTTACTGTTGAGGGAAGGTGCAGTGTATTGGAGAAATGATTTTATTATAGACGCGTATGATGAAGGTGCTCCGTTGGCAGATATAATTGGAGACCCAATTACGTATAAGTACACTATAAATGGTGTTGAACAAAATGTACTTGCTGATATAGAAAAGAACGACCCTTCTTTTGGTGTTAAACGGGCTGTTGAATTTTACAATACAGCGCCTAAAAACACATCTGAGGGGAGAAGACAGACACTGATAAATTATTTTCTGAAATGGGTAACTGGCGTTGATGCTGGAAAGCGCCCAGATGCTGTAACGGCAAATGCATATTCAAAGATAGAAGTTCCTCCTGTTACGGTTGATTTCCAAACGATTGAAGACAATCTTGGACTTTTTGAAGTAAACGGTGAAACAAAACAATTATTAACACCATCCTCTTGTGTTTCAGCAATAACAGCCGAATTCGCAAGCTCATTTGCGAATGCCGGTAGGCTTAAGTCTATCTATGAGGTCGGACCAGACGACAAGTTAGGTAAATTGAACCAAAAAATCCGCACCGATGTTAGAATTAGGAAAAAAGCCGCTGATAACGCAACGATAGATATAATTTCATTCCTTGACCTTTTTGGAAAATTATACGCAGGAAACGATACAATCATTGATTTTAGTTGTCTGGATAATCCAAATTCTACCACAACCGTTCCAAGAAGTGCAATGAACGATGCTGTCTCTGCTTTTGTCAAAGGGCTTAAGGACGTATATGACGTATCAGCCAAAAAGCTTAAAGAAGCAACTGGCGTTAATAGCGAAGGAAAACAAGAAGACAAATCAGAAGAGGTCAGGTATTATGAAAACGATAGCCTTAAACTTGCCTGCTATATGGCGCTTAAAAATATATATGACAGGTGGCTCTGCAGCAGAAGACGGGAAAGTTGGTATTTTAGTTGTAAACCTGATAGAATAGTCTTAAATGGTGTAAAAAGTGATTTTACAAGGTTCTTCTATATTGATGAGTTTTACCACAATATAGGAATGCAAGTCAGACCAAATCTTACTGATTTCACAGAAATGACTTGCAGTGAAGGTGGCTTTACTGAACAAACGGATGAAAGTAGCCTTGCAGCATGCTCCATAATGAAAATTTTGAGCGATACGGCAGAAGAAGGTGGCTGTGCATTACTCACTCTTCCAACAATGTTAGGCTTGGCTAAGACATATACCGGAGAAGGCAATGCCCAAAATTCAATAGCTGAAGTTTTTAAAGCATACCCATACAATGATGCAGTAAGGAGTAATTCTGTTGAGACGAGCTTTATAGTCCTGTATTCAAATCAGAAATCTTCCATACTTGATATAGAAGATGATAAGGGCGAGATTGGCTACACTACTGATGGTTTTGATATTGCAAATACTTGGGGAGAAATCATACCTCAACCGATGTTCAATGATGGAGGAGAGGATGGATTTGTTGTGCCGTGTTTTGGCGTTACATTTGCTAAACAAAACCAGTCATATTTTAAGGATATCAGGCTGTCAATGGAAGACCATCAGGTCACTGATTTTTCAATCAGGAATGAGATTATGATATCTTACCAAAATAACCAGGGACCGAGGGAAACCACGGTTCTCGGGCAGGACCTCTATGCTGTATATTCCAATTATTCATATAGCTGTAATGTCGGAATGATGGGTGATGCTCAAATAACACCACTAATGTATTTTCAACTAAATAACATTGCAATGTGGAAGGGTGCATATCTCATTACAAATGTGCATCACGACATAACTGCACAAGGTATGGAAACAACATTTACTGGTGTAAGGCAAGCAAGACCGTCGGTTCCATTCAAGAATGATAATCTTGATATACCGTCAGCTGATATGCAGCAAAAAGTCCCACCGGCAAAGAACCAGGAACCAAATAATACGCCAGATGGTCCAGACAACACGCCACTCAGACCACTTGACAAAATTAATGTTGAAGATGTAAAGAGCATAATTTTTATACTTGACAGAACTTCATTAATGACAAGCGGAAAATGGATTAACGGGTTATTCTCGGTTAGAGTTTATTATAATGATGATAGGAGGGAAGATTATCAGGATATTGCATTAACGATTGAAGCCACAAGAGGTCTAAAGGGACAGATTGAAAATTTCACCCCGGAACAGAACGAAGTCTATTTCTCAATTCCAAAGGGCCGTTATGCCAAGGTATTTATAGAAAATGCCCCGGTTGGACAGGAATACAGAGACCCGAACGATACCTTCTATAAATTTACAGATGGAAAACACATAACGGTTAACGACATGAGGCTTGGTTTCAAGAGCTGTGAAATAATAACCGGAGAAACGGACTATAAATTGTTTGAATCTGGCGGTTTCAAAGATGTTAGCTTTGGCGGAGCCTCACCGATAATGCTTTTTGCAAACGATAGTACTGATATAAATAAACAGTTTGACAGAGATGAAATAAGGGCAACTTACAGGGAAATATTTAACCTTGCAAAGAGAATGAATGAGGCAAAAAAACCATTGTCTTTCCTCGTCAATGAATCAAAAACAATAGACTATGATAAGATACAGGAAGAGGTGATTGACGAATAATAGTTTGTTTTTATTCAGAAAAAATTGTATTATTATTTTGGACGCTAAGTACTGGAATAATGAAATACATCGCTAACATACTGACAGACGAGCCTTTTAACGAGGGTGAGCTTTATAATGTTGTCCGGGATAAGGGAAAACTTATCCCGGACATTCCTACTTTAATAATTGGGTGGGAAAGGACAAAGACTGAATATCCGGACGCGTCTATCATTGAATGGAAAGTCGCAGACAATGTTTACTGGACTTATGGAAAATATGAAAGGAGGGACAAATACGAGGTTAACATCAAGAAATTTCAGGACCTGTCTTTCAAAAAGTTTGTAGAGTCTCTTGAATATGTGTTTTATGATGTTCTTTTAACACCGCCAGAAAGGTTTGAATCGTTCCTGACATCACTTGGGTCGGATAATCAAAAAACAATTTACGTCATCGGAGATATGATGTACTTATATTATAATGGTACAAATAAAGTTGTCGGTTTGTCGCTAAGGGATTGTGATTATCTTAATGAATTTACGAAGAAAAGAATATTTTCGTCGGTTTATAACAGCAATACAGTTAATTTGTTAAAAAACAACGATGAGATATCAAAAGAAATAAGGTATAAGGCAAAAGGACGTGCTTATATTTTGCCGTATCTATACTCCTAAACGCCGCTATTTTCACGTTTTAGAAAAATAATACTATTTATAGTAAAAATATACACATGGCTTTCATTAAACAAGTTACAAAATACAAGAGAAAGGGCATGCCTGTGAACTATGAAAAACCACAGGAGTCAAAAGTCATAGAGGCAAATGAAAACGTTGTACCAAAGAATAATTCAAAGAAATTGAATGAAGAAATGGACGAGAGAGTTAACAAGGCCGAAGAAATCATGAACAACATGAAGGCGGCTAACCACGTAAAGGTTGTCAAGAAGGACAAGGGTCTTATTGAGAGAACCGAGAGTTCAAAGATTGTTCTTACCGAAGATAATAGGCAAGTTCTTAATGACTAATATGGACAAGAAGTTTTTAGAGGAAAAGGGCTTGCTCAAAGAGGCAAAGCGTTTCAATTATATTATGGAATATGTAACTGGTGGCGACAACAGTATTGAGGAGGTTGACGGAAACGGAGACGGACTTGACGATGCTACCGGAATGGCAGACCCGATGGCCGCTGGTGGTTTAGCTGGCGACCCAGGTACCGGACCCGCAGCCGGTGCGATGGCTGGACAAGACCCTATGGCTGCCGGTGCGATGGCTGGACAAGACCCAACAGCCGCTGCCGGTGCTGCTCCTGGTGCTGACCCAGCTGCTGGTGGAGAGCAAGGAGTTCCTGGATTTGACCCTCAGCCAGTCGGAAAAGACGAAGACCCTAATGCAACTGCAGAGGAGAGTTTTGATGAGGCAACGCCGGATAATCAAGAGGGTGGAGAAGATGAGGAAGTCATTGATGTAGATGAACTTGTTGACGGCCAGAAGAGGAATGAGGAAGCAATTGACAAACTTACCGACAAGTTTGAGCATTTCCTTGAAAAATTCAGCGAGTTTCAGGGTGAGCTGAAATCAAACGCTGAATTCATGGAGAACCTCCAGTCAGAATTTGAAAAGAGGAATCCAACCTCTGTTGAAAAGCTCACGATGCGCTCACTTCAATCAAAACCGTTCCAGGAAACCCCGGAAGAATACATGGCAAACGACGCTCCGGAAAATTACAGTCCAGAAGACGACCAGAACGGAGTTGGAGAGCCGAGATATACGATTACAAGAGACGACGTACGCAATGCTACTGATTACTCAAGCATCGCTAAAACTTTGAGGGACAATGAAAATTCAACCCTAAAAACTTTGCTTGGGCTTTAATAAAACGTCAAATATGAACTATTTATGGGTATAGAAGAAATTCTATACCCTTTTGTTTTTACGATAATTTTCTGTACATTATAGGTACAGTTCATAGTTTATACAACAAATAATAACTTTAACAAAATTTTTTTAACAATGGGTAACTTAATTAACTTACCGAACATTACACCCGAATCTATCGTAGTCACAAACGACAGTTCAAGCAATTACACAAGACCAAATGCATTCAACGAAAAGAACTATCTGAATGTTCGTTTGGATGAGAAGAATGGCGAGAAACAAAAGACTCTGACAATCCGCCTTCTTCCTATGGACCTTGAAACCGGAAATCCTTTCGTTAAGGTACACATGCACAACGTACACGTACCTAAGGAGGTTTCCAAGAGTGGTTACAAGTCCTACATCTGCCTTTCAAAGAACAAGGATATTGACCATGAGAAGTATGGCAACAAGTGTCCGTTCTGCGAGCTTAACCAGAATGCATATCAGGAATCACTGAAAGAATCTGACCCTATCAAGAAGAAGAATTTCCAGGACATTTCCATTGCCAACAAGAGCAATGAGGCTGTCATAGTCCGTTGTATCGAGCGTGGAAAGGAAGATGAGGGTGTCAAGTTCTGGAAGTTCAACATCAGAAGGGACAAGACCGACCCGTATAACGCTATCATCAACCTTTACAACATGAGAAAGGAAGAGGGTGAGCGTGCCGGACAGGTTTTGAATATTCTTGACATTTACAACGGTCGCGACCTTAATGTTACTATCACTGAGGGTAACGCAGCTCCGCAGATTCTTGATGCGTCACTAAGCACCCCTCTTTCCAGGGATGAGGAACAGATGAAGAAGTGGATTTATGATGAGAAGAAGTGGCAGGACGTTTTCTCAACCAAACCTTACGAGTACCTTTCTCTTATCAGCCAGATGAAAATTCCTTGGTATGACAGAGAACAGGGCAAGTGGGTTGACAAGGAAGAGATTGATGCCAAGAAACAAGGCCAGGCCGCACAGGTAAACGAGGCTAACGCTGAGATTGAAAAGGCCATGGCAACCGCTGGCGTCGCCCAGGCTCCAATCGCTCAAGAGCCAGTACAAGAATCCGCGCCTGTCAAGGACTTCACTGATTCATTGATTATGAAGGATGAGGAAGATTTGCCATTCTAAAATAATGTTATCCCGGACTAATAATCTGGGATAACTTTTCTAATGTTTTTTTTTCTTTTTATAGTATGTTTTTATGTATTTTTTTTCGG
>Ga0256404_1002219_pt1 | contig 43707 bp, 31 predicted proteins | sample RumenRJG_01DNA_FD_185990 | JGI IMG/M metagenome (GOLD analysis project Ga0256404, IMG submission 185990) | Bovine rumen microbial communities from Lethbridge, Alberta, Canada - RJG_01 | ecosystem: Host-associated > Mammals > Digestive system > Stomach > Rumen | place: Canada: Alberta | collected... | reverse complement strand
TACTCAATCCTGCTGGATTGCAACCACGAAGTGCTCGCGACCGAACGGGAGCCCGAAGGGCAAGCGAAGCGCAGCAAATCCAGCAGAACTAGAGAGCGGTCGGGGGTGGTATGACAACCGCCATGGCTGGCGGAGCAAAGTTGGCTGACACACTCCCCTAAACCCCGTGACACACTCCCCCCGGCCCCCTCAAACTTAGAGGGGGAGCTGCTCAACTTAGAGGGGGAACAGCCGCTATCACAATCGGTGAATAGTTACTTCTTCGCAAAATACCTATAAATAATGTTAAATATTGCGTATTATTGTCAATTTTTGCCGGGCTTGAGGGGGGCAGGTTTTGCAGAATCATTAAGAATGCTTAATTTTGCAGCGCATTCGTGAGAGGGGGCATTGGGCTTCCTCGTTTTTGTTATAATTATCCAGACTGTCAAGCGTTGAGCGGCACTGCACCGACCTCTGCCGGGTTGTGGCTGCAGGCGCTCAATTGGCAACTAACAATAAATAAAGTAAAGTGATTGACAAGAACCAACTGACTGATGTCATCCAGCAGGCAATCGCCGGCACCGACCTCTTTGTGGTGCAGGTGACCGTGAGCAACGACAACATCATCAACGTCGACCTCGACAGTATGACCAATGTCGACCTCGACCAGTGCGTGATGGTCAACGACGCCGTGCTGGCCGCTTTTGACCGCGATGTCGAGGACTATGAGCTGACCGTGGGCAGCTATGGCATCACATCGCCGCTGCTCGTGCCCAGACAGTATCTGAAGAACCTGGGGCAGGACATCGAGGTGCTCACCCGCGACGGCCGCAAGGTCAAGGGAACGCTAACAGCGGCCGACGACAGCGGATTCACCGTCGAGGTGGCCACAAAGGTCAAGCGAGAGGGTAAGAAACGTCCCGAGGTCGAGATGGTGCCAGAGCGCATCGACTATGACAACGCCAAGAAGACTTGCGTCGTCATCAAGTTCTGACTGTCAATGCACTGACAAAAACGAAATAATAACATAATTAGATAAGCACAAGATGGCAAAAAGAGAAGAAGCGGTCAACATGACCGACCAATTTGCGGAGTTCAAAGAGCTCAAAAATATCGACAAGACCACGCTCATCAGCGTGCTCGAGGAGTCGTTCCGCAGTGTGTTGGCCAAGATGTTTGGCAACGATGACAACTTTGACGTGATTGTCAACCCCGACAAGGGCGACTGCGAGATTTACCAGAACCTGGAGGTGGTGCCCGACGGTGAGGTCGAGAACCCCAACACGCAGATCTCGCTCAGCGACGCACAGGCCGACGACGACCCCGATGCCGAGGTCGGCGAGGAGCACACGCGCAAAATCGACTTCACCAAGTTTGGACGCCGCGCCATCCTGAACCTGCGTCAGACGCTGGCCAGCAAGATTCTGGACCTGCAGAAGGACGCGGTCTACAACAAGTTCAAGGAGCTCGAGGGCGAGCTCGTGACCGGCGAGGTCTACCAGGTGTGGAAACGCGAGGTGCTGCTGCTAGACGACGAGAAGAACGAGCTGCTGCTGCCCAAGGACCAGCAGATCCCGACCGACATCTATCGCAAGGGCGACACCGTGCGCGCCGTGGTGCACAATGTCGACAACAAGAACAACAACCCCAAGATCACCGTCTCGCGCACCAGCGAGGTGTTCCTGCGCCGGTTGTTTGAACTTGAGGTGCCCGAAATTCATGACGGACTGATTGTCATCCGCAAGGTGGCACGCGTGCCGGGCGAGAGGGCCAAGATTGCCGTCGAGAGCTATGACGACCGCATCGACCCCGTCGGAGCATGTGTCGGCGTCAAGGGAGCGCGCATCCACGGCATCGTGCGCGAGTTGCGCAACGAGAACATCGATGTCATCCCCTACACGGCCAACCCGCAGCTGCTCATCCAGCGCGCATTGAGCCCGGCAAAAATCTCGTCGATCCGACTGGACGACGAGCACAAGCATGCCGAGGTGTTTCTCCGTCCCGAGGAGGTCTCGCTGGCCATCGGAAAGGGAGGACTCAACATCAAGTTGGCAACGATGCTCACCGACTACTCGATCGACGTCTATCGAGACCTTGACACTGGAGGCGAGGAGGACATCTATCTCGACGAGTTCAAGGATGAGATTGACGAGTGGGTCATCGAGGCTCTCAAGGACATGGGATGCGACACGGCCAAGAGCGTGCTGCGAACACCGCGCGAGGAGCTCATCGAACGGGCCGACCTCGAGGAGGACACCGTCGACAATGTCCTGGCTGTGCTCAGGGCAGAGTTTGAGGACTGACCGACAGACGACAAGACCAGTCAGATGGTCGGCAGCCCAGCTTGAGGCTTTCTCTAACTGATAACAATCATTATAGCAACCCAAGACATTTATGCCAATTAAGATAAGTAAAGCAATTAAAGATTTGAACGTGGGCATCCTCACGCTGCAGGAGTACTTGCGAAAGCGAGGCATCGAAATCGAGGACAACATCAACGCCCGCATCGACGACAAGGTCTATGAGATTCTTGTCAAGGAGTTCCGTCCTGACCTGGAACTCAAGGCCAAGTCGGTCGAAGACGCCAAAGAACGTCAGAAAGAGAAAGACAAGCTCACCGGACGCAAGCCCGAAGAGGTAATCCCCATCTCGACAGGACAGAAGCCCACTATTGTGGGAAAGATTGACCTGGCGACCGGCAAGTTTATCGAGGAAAAGAAAACCGAACCCAAAACCGAGTCCAAGCCCGAACCAGAACCTAAACCCGAGCCCAAGCCCGAACCCGTGCAGCAGGACAACGCACCGGTTGTGACCGCCGAAGAGCCCAAGGATACCCCCAAGCCCGAGATGCAGGCACAGCCCGAGCAGCCCGCTGCGGAACAGCCTGCCGTACCAGCCAAACCGGTCAACGAGGCACCCGAACAACCTGCACCCGACCCCGAGCCTAAAGCCGAGCCCAAGGCCGAGCCGGAACCGGCAACAGCCCTGGCACAGCCGGAGGCCGAGCTGCCCAAGCAAGAAGAGAAGCCGGCAACCGAGGCGCAGCCCGAGGCACCGGCCAGCGCCGAGTCCAAGACCGAGACAACCGAGGTGTTCAAGCTGGGTGGACAGCAGGGACCGCAACTGACCGTCGTCGGAAAGATTGACCTGGATGCCATCAACCAGCAGACGCGGCCCAAGAAGAAGAGCAAGGAAGAGCGCCGCAACGAGCGCATCGCCAAGGCACAGGCCGAGGGAGCAGGCAAGCGCAAACGCAAACGCATCGGCAAGGAGAAAGTCGACATCGAGACGGCGGGCAACCAGCAGAGCCAGCCAGGACAGCAGGGCGGCGGAAAAGCCAAGGCGCAGGGCCAGGCCAAAGACCAGGCCGGACAGGGCAAGCGCAAGAAGGACAAGAACAAACGTCCGCTGCGCACCGAGGTCAGCGAGGAGGATGTGCAGCGCCAGGTCAAGGAGACACTGGCTCGCCTGACAACCAAGACGCCCAAGAAGGGTGCCAAGTGGCGCAAGGAGAAACGCGAGGCAGCACACGAGGAGGCACTCGAGGCTGTGGCACAGGCAGCTGCCGAAAAGAAGATTCTCAAGCTCACAGAGTTTGTCACCGCCAACGACCTGGCGGTGATGATGGACGTGCCAGTGACCAAGATTATCGGTACATGCATGAGCCTGGGATTGATGGTGTCAATCAACCAGCGGCTCGATGCCGAGACCATCAACATCGTGGCCGAGGAATTCGGATTCAAGACCGAGTATACCAGCGCAGAGGTGGCCGAGGCCATCCAGGACGAGGAGGACAACCCCGACGACCTGGTGCAGCGGCCCCCGGTGGTCACCGTCATGGGACACGTCGACCACGGCAAGACATCGCTGCTCGACTACATCCGCAAGACCAACGTCATCGCTGGCGAGGCTGGTGGAATCACCCAGCACATCGGTGCCTATAACGTCAAGCTGCCCAACGGACGGCGCATCACCTTCCTCGACACACCGGGTCACGCCGCGTTCACAGCCATGCGTGCCCGTGGTGCCAAGGTCACCGACATTGTCATCGTCATCGTCGCGGCCGACGACAACGTCATGCCGCAGACCGACGAGGCACTGAGCCACGCTTCGGCGGCCGGTGTGCCCATCATCTTTGCCATCAACAAGATTGACAAGCCCGGCGCTAATCCCGACAAGATCAAGGAGGAGCTGGCCAATCGCAACTACCTCATCGAGGAGTGGGGTGGCAAATATCAGAGCCAGGACATCAGTGCCAAGAAGGGCACAGGCGTGCAGGAGCTGATGGAGAAGGTGCTGCTCGAGGCCGACTTGCTCGACCTCAAGGCCAATCCCAACCGCAAGGCGACAGGATCGGTCATCGAGTCGTCGCTCGACAAGGGACGCGGCTACATCGCCACCGTCCTGGTCGATAACGGAACACTGCACATGGGCGACATCGTGCTGGCCGGAACGCACTATGGCAAGGTCAAGGCCATGTTCAACGAGCGCAACCAGCGCATCAAGGAGGCTGGACCGTCGACACCCGTGCTCATCCTCGGTCTGAATGGTGCTCCCACGGCAGGCGACAAGTTCAATGTGATGGAAACTGACCAGGAGGCACGCCAGATTGCCAACAAGCGCGAGCAGCTGCAGCGCGAGCTCATCCAGCGCACCACCAAGCGGCGCGGTCTGGACGACATCGCACGCCTGCGAGCACTCGATGAGTTCCACGAGCTCAACGTCATCGTCAAGGGCGACGTCGACGGCTCGATCGAGGCTCTGAGCGACTCGCTCATCAAGCTGTCGACCCCCGAGGTGCAGGTCAATGTCATCCACAAGGCTGTGGGTGCCATCACCGAGAGCGACGTCACCCTGGCTGCGGCCAGCGACGCGTTCATCATCGGCTTCCAGGTCCGCCCGTCGGGTGCCGCCAAGCGCCTGGCCGAGCAGGAGGGCGTGGATGTGCGCATCTACTCGATCATCTATGATGCCATCGAGGAGGTCAAGAGCGCCATGGAGGGTATGCTCTCGCCCGATGTCAAGGAAGAGGTCATCGGCATGGCCGAGGTGCGACAAGTCTACCACATCAGCAAGGTGGGCACCATCGCCGGAGCTATGGTCACCGAGGGAAAGATCAAGCGCCAGTGCAAGGTGCGTGTCATCCGCGACGGCATTGTCAAATTCACGGGCAACCTCGCATCGCTCAAGCGATTCAAGGACGACGCAAAGGAGGTCACCAGCGGATATGACTGCGGATTCTCGGTGCAGAGCTATAACGACCTGCAAGAGGGTGACATCATCGAGGCATTCGAGGAAATCGAGGTCCACAAGACACTGTAGCCTGTGCTCCGGGGGTGTCACCATGTTTCACCCCCGGTCACAGAAACCAATCGTGGCGGTTAACCACGAAGTGCTCGTGACCGAACGGGTTGCCAGGCGAAGGTATACAGGCCATACTACGCCACTACTCGGGCGAAGGTAACGGCCTTACTACGCTACTACTTCACTAGGTCACTACTGAGGCGAAGGTAACGGCCTTACTACGCTACTACTTTGACTACGCTACTACCTCACTTCGCCACTACTTTTTCTCGATTAAAGAGCCCGCGTTAAGCAATTTTCTGGCATTTTTCCGTTATAAATAGAAAACGACGAATCATGCTGAAAAAAATCATATTGGCATTCACTGTGGTGTGTGCGCTCCTTGCCCAGGCCCAAAATGGCGTGGGCAATTGGCATGTCCATCCCTATTTTGTCGGCAGCGAGGTCAAAAGTGTCATCGATGCCGGCAACATGGTCTATTATCTGGCGGGGAACTATCTCTTTGCGCTCGACACCACCACCGACGAGAACGAGAGCTACACCAAGAACAACTATCTCAACGATGTCAATGTGACGGGTATCTACTACAAGTATGACGACAACCTGCTGGTGGTGACTTACGCCAGCGCGGGCATCGACGTGATTGACGCATCGGGACATGCAACCTATCTGTCCGACATCAAGGATGCTGTGCTCACCAGCTCAAAGGGCATCAACGATGTGACGTTCGATGGCGACCGCATGTATGTCGCAACACAGTTTGGATATGTGGTCTATAACACCGACAAACTGGAGGTGACCGAGTCGCGCATCTTCGGGCAGGACGTGAGCTCCGTGGCCCGCATCGGCGGCTGGCTCGTCATGGCTAGCGACGGTGTGCTGCGGGCAGCGCCGGCAAGCGCGCCGGGCAGCAGCCTGGAGGCATTCGCGGTCATCGACCCGTCGCTGCCGCGCTCGGCCGGAGCAAAACTGTTGCCCGTCGACTTGACCCATCTGCTGGTCAACGGCGACAATGGGCTGCTCAACATCACCCTGGCCGACAGTACTGGCCAACTGACAGCCGTTGAGCGGGTCACGCTCAATGACAGCAGGGCATCGCTGTTGCAACCCATGGGGCAGGGATATGTCGCCAGCTACCTCGGTGCGACAGGCTATTACACCATGGACGAGGACGGGCTCAACCCCACGTTTGTCGAGGCACCAGGCGAGCTGTATAGCTCCTATCCGGGAAGCAACAGCCTCTGGGCGCTGGGCGCAAAGGGCCTGCACCATGCCGATGACATGCAGAACTACTACAAGCCCGACGGACTGGGCATCAAGGTCAGCGCGTTCTATATGGCCTACAGCGAGGGGCAAGGGCGCCTCTATGCCACCAGCGCCAGCGACAACCTGCTGGCCGACTGGGGATCAAAGCTGGGCACAACCACACAGATCTTTTGCTACGATGGCAACCACTGGAGCGATGTCACACCCGACGGGCTGCCAGGCGACGGCGTCAGCAGCAACTGGCAGATGGTGGTCGACCCGCTGGACAACAACACCTACGTCTACCCGTCGCGCAAATATGGTGTCGTCAAGGTCACCAACGACAAGATTGTCACTGTCTATGACGAGTCAAACAGCCTCTTCGGCGCGTCGTTCTACAAGGGAGCATGCCAGTTTGATGCCCAGGGCAACCTGTGGGTGGTTTATAGCTCAACAGCCGCTTCGGCCGAGGGGGTCAAGAATGTGGCCGTGCTGCCACGAGCCAAGTATCAGCAGGCCAGTGTCACACCTGCCGACTGGGTGGCGGTGACGGTGCCCGGAACCAAGCAGAAAAATTTCAAGGGCTCAAACCTGGTGATCGCTGGAGGTGTCAATGTCTATAACAGCGGCGGCTATCAGCAGCCATTGGCCTTCTGGACACAACCCGACGGCATCACCGGCACACCAAGGCGCGCCAACTACACCACCGTCACCGACCAGGATGGAAAGACCATCAGCTGGAACAATGTCTACAGCATGGTGGCTGATGCCACCGGCATCGTCTGGGTCGGGCTCAACAATGGTGTCTTCAGCTTCGACCCGACACAGGCATTTGACGACAATTTCACGGTCAATCACATCAAGGTGCCGCGCAACGACGGCACCGGACTGGCCGACTATCTGCTCGAGGGCTCGCAAATCAACTGCATCGCCGTCGACGGAGCCAACCGCAAGTGGATCGGTACCAACAACTCCGGACTGTTTCTGGTTAGTGCCGACGGATCGCAGGTGCTAAAGCAGTTCACGGTCGACAACAGCCTGATGAGCTCAAACACCGTCTACTCGGTGTGCTGCAACACGTCTAACAACTCGGTCTATATCATCACGGCAAACGACTTCCTCGAGTACTTCAGCGACACCACGCCTGGAGCCGCCAGCTACAGCGATGTCCATGTCTATCCCAATCCGGTGAGGCCCGACTTCAACGGCACGGTCACCATTGTGGGGCTGATGTCAGGCTCGCTGGTCAAGATTGCTGACTCTGGCGGTCATGTGGTCAAGCAGTTGCGCTCGACAGGCGGAATGGCCACATGGGACTGCACCGGCGACAATGGAGAGCGCGTCACCACGGGTGTCTACTATGTCCTGGCGTCAGAAAAAGAGGGCAGCACCGCCCATGCCACTGTGGCAAAGTTTGTGGTGGTGAAATAGAAACAGCAAACAACAGACAAGTAACTCGCAACTCATAACTCGTAACTCGTAACTAGAAATAAGACCCATGTTAAAGAAATTAGCACTCCTCCTCATTGCGATGTTAGCATTGGTGCAAACGCAGGCTGCCACGGGCGACTGGCGAGTGCACCCCTACTATGTGGGCGGCAACATCAAGAATGTCATCGACACAGACACAAAGGTCTATTACCTGGTCGGAAACGACCTCTATTGCTACGACAAGACGACTAACACCAACAGCTCGCTCAGCAAGCGGAATCAGCTCAATGGCGTGATGGTGGCGGGCATCTACTACAACCACGACAAGAAGTTTCTGGTGGTGACATACGTCGACAGCAACATCGATGTCGTCTATGACAACGGCACTGTCATTAACCTGCCCGACATCAAGGATGCCGTCCTCACACAGAACAAGGCAATCTATGACGTGACATTCTTCAACGGAAAGATGGCGGTGGGCACCGACTTTGGATTCATCGTCTATGACACCAACACAATGGCCGTCATAGAGTCGAGGCTGTTTGCCGTGGTCATCCCCTCGGTCATCGAGGTGGGCGAGTGGACACTCATCTCACGTGGCGGTTACGTCTATGCCGCGCGCACCAGCGCCTTGCGCGAGACCTATAGCTCCTACGCTGCCGTGTCGGGAATCAAGGCGGCCACCTATGTGCGGTTGATTCCAGTCAGCGAAGACCGCTTTATGGTCAGTGCATCCACGGGCCTGATCACCTATACCTTGGGAACAAAGAGCGATGGCAAACCCATGGTCACTGCCAGCGACACCATCTACAACAAGCGGCCGTCAGCCGTGCAGCGCACACCCACGGGATTTGTGGCCAGCTTCAGCGCCAACAACGTCTATTATAGCGCTGATGCACAGGGTGCCAACCCGCAGCTGCTGGGCCAGTCCAACGAGCTGTTCAGCTGCAACCCCAATGGAGATGGCACGATGTGGGCACTGGGCGCCAGCGGTCTGCACAAGGTTGGCAGCAACGACTATTATAAACCCAATGGCATCGGCATCAAGGTCGGAGCCTTCTACATGGTGTTCAACAAGCAGCAGAACAAGGTCTACCTGAGCGCATCCAGCGACAACATGATTGCCGAGTGGGGATCGGGCATGGGAGCCGTGACGCAAATCTTCACCTTCGACGGACACCAGTGGCAGGATGTCACACCAACAGGGCTGCCATCCGGTACCGCCACCAGTGCAAACTGGCAGCTGGCGTTCGACCCGTTCGACGCGTCGACCTACGTCTACCCATCGCGCAAATATGGCGTGTTTAAAATCAAGGACAACAAATACACCTACCGATACAACGCCAACAACGCTTACTTCGGCACTAACTTCTACAAGGGGGCTTCGGCATTCGACAGCCAGGGAAACCTCTGGGTGTGCTATAGCTCGTTGGCCGCATCGACGGCCGAGGTCAACCTGTCGGTGTTGCCCAGAGCAAAGTATGAGGCGGCCACCTGCACCAAGGCCGACTGGATTCCGGTCGAGGTGCCAGCCACACGACAAAAGGTGTTCAAAGGCTCAAGCTTTGTCATCAGCAACGACGACGTCAAGGTGTTCAACGGAGGCGGTTACCAGAGCAGCTTTGTCTTCTGGAACCAGCCTGACGGACTCACCGGAACGCCTGTCATTGCCAACTACAACAGTCTGCAGGACTCCGAGGGAATGAGCATCACGTGGAACTATGTCTACTGCATGGAGAAAGACCAGGACGGCATCATCTGGGCAGGTCTCAACAATGGCATCGTTGCCTTCGACCCCAGCAAGGCTTTCGACGACGACTTCGCTGTCAACCATCCCAAGGTCATGCGCGCCGACGGCACAGGTCTGTCCGACCACCTGCTCGACGGGTTGCAGGTCAACAGCATCAGTGTCGATGCCAACAACTGCAAGTGGATTGGAACCAACACCGCCGGACTCTATCAGGTCAGCCCTGATGGCACAAAGATACTCAAGCAGTTCAACACCGACAACTCCTATCTGACAAGCAACACCGTCTATGCCGTCTGCTGTAACACCAACACCAATTCGGTCTACGTACTCACTGCCAACGGGTTTGTCGAGTATATGTGCGACGCGTCGCCGGCGGCCGACAGCTACGACAACGTTTATGTCTACCCCAATCCTGTGAGACCAGACTTCACCGGACTGCTCACCATCAACAACCTTATGCGCGACTCCTACCTCACCGTCACCAACGCGCAGGGAACGACCGTGCACCAGTGGAAGGCCGAGGGAGGAACGGCCACCTGGGACTGCTGCGACAGCAATGGCGACCGCATGCCCACAGGCCTCTACACCCTCTATGCCTCGCAGCGCCAGAACGACGCTCAACCCACCAAGGTTGCCGAGTTCCTCATCATCAAGTGAGGCAAATAGTCTGAACACAGCAAGTGTCCCCCTCACCGCCACCCGGCGACGAGGGGGACACTCGTTTTAACGCGATACACTGTTCAGTAACATAACCATCCGAAGTTTGCCTGCTTGTGACGGCAAATTCCCGTTCGGTCACGACCTAAAGGTTTGCGGTTAAAGACAAAAGAACATAACGACATCAGGGTTATCAAGTATTCCGCTAGTGTAGTGACCCAGCGTTGATGGCATGGGTTAGCGTCGACGATGCGATGCCTCGGAGAGGCACATTTCTGTAACCCCATGTGAGCATAGGGTACTTTCAGCGGCCTTTTGCGCCAGACGCGGGGAGCTGGTTTTCATCCATTTCTTGATTACCTGGCACACGGCCGATTGATAGCGAAGTAAAAACGACACTAGTCAACCCACACAGCGATCCCCGGCGTCTTGACAACTGCACCAGGCAGCTGCACTTTTAGCGGTCTTAGAACCAGGCAAAGTGCGTTTTTGTGCTGTAACACATTGAAATGTCAAAAGAATGTGTTAACTTTGCATGTTAATATCGTATATTCTTGGCACAATGGAAGATTACAACCAAATCGTGAACGACTGGTACATCAAGTTGCGCAACTACTTTATCAACACTGTGCACAACAAGTTGCCGGTGCTGCGCATCGAGGACATTGAGGATGTCTACAGCGAGGCCTTTATCGCCGTGCGCCAGAATCTGCTCGGCGGAAAAGTCGAACAGGGCACCAACTGGAAGGCTTATATCTTCAGAATTGGGCTCAACATGGCCATCAACAAGGCTAAGATAGCAGGCAGGATCGAGCTGGCCGACACCCGCTCGGACGACGATGACATCGAGGCCGACGAGAAGTTCCAGACAAAGCTCTCGCTGCTCGATGTGGCCCAGGATGATGCCGACCAGGCGCAATTGCAAGAAGAGAGGATGGCTGTGCTCAAACGCGAGCTAAGCTATCTGCCAGAGCCATGCGAGACCATACTAAAGAGCTACTACTATGGCGAGATGACGATGGCCGAAATCATGCAAGAGGTCGGTTTCAAAACCACCGACTCGGTCAAGGCTAAGAAGTACTGGTGCCTCAATCGCCTTAAGACAAGGGTGATGGCTACGTTTAAAATGTTGAACTTGATTGATTGACAACAATGCAATGAGACACTACGACAACACAATCGAGATGTTTGACGCTTATCTCAATGGCACGATGAGCGACTCAGACAAGAGCGAGCTTGAAGGGCGGCTGGCTCACGACAGCGACCTGAACAGGCAGCTGCTGATGCACAAGGAGATGATTTATGGCCTGCAACAGGCTTGCGGCGAGGCAGACCAGGAGCTAGGACAGGCACTCAAGATGATTGGCGATGATGAGTTTAACGCTATCGTGGGACGCAATCGCCGCGACAATGCCGCCACGACCGGACAGGCATCGGGTCAGCGGGCACGCGTGGTGCCGATCAAGCAACTGCGCCGCTGGCTCAGCGTTGCCGCCATGGTCATCATCATCGCTGGCGTGGGGATCGGCCACTATGTCAAAACTCAAAGCCGCTATCAGGCTTGCGATGCCATCTATGCCACAGGCTTCAATGCCGACAACCTCATCAGCGCCGCGCGAGACGCTGGACAGATGTCGCAGGCCACGGCCAAGCTCAACGATGCCATCAGCATGATTGACAAGTCGCCAAGACAGGCGGCACAGCAGCTGCAGGCAATCTTTGACAGCCAGGATGACGATGCGCAAGAGATCAAAGTGGACTGTGGCATCGCGCTGGCATACGCCCAGGTCAAGGCCCATGACGTAGACAAGGCAAGGAAAACAATCCAGATGGTCAAGCAGCACAACGACGGCATGCTGCCCGAGGAGCTGGAGAACCTGCAACGGGCATTAGATCAGTTGTGACGACAATTGATGCTACTATGATGAAGAGATTCTTATTAATAATGGTGATGCTCGTCGCCATCGGAATGCTTGACGCACAGGCCAAAAAAGTCGCGCTGCTCATCGGAGTCGGCGATTATCCCGAATATAGCGACTACAGCGGCTGGGGAAAACTCAGCTCGGCACGGGATGTCGACCTGCTGAAGCTGGCACTGAAAAAGGCCGGATTTCAGACTGTCTACTGCCTGACTGAGCGAAATGCCACTCACGATGGCATCATCAAGAGGCTCAAGCAGCTCGTCACCAACCGGCAGTGCAGCCCTGGCGATGTGTTGCTCATCCACTTCTCGGGCCACGGCCAGCAGATGCCCGACCTGATGCATGACGAGAAAGACCGCCTGACCGAGGCGTTCATCCCATGGGATGCACATCGATGTGTCACAGACACTTATGTCGGGCAGGCACACCTCACCGACGACGAGTTGCGCAACCAACTCGCTGCGATACGCAACCGCCTGGGACGCAAGGGACTGCTGATGGTCACCCTGGATGCATGCCACAGCGAGGGAGGCACACGCGACGACATGCAGTGGGACGATGAGGAGGGCGTGCCGGTGGTGCGGGGAACAGCCGATCTGTTTGAGCGGGGAAAGAAGGTCGTGCTAAACAACAGGTTGGAAAAGGATGCCTGCAGGCTGATCGAACTGAGTGCGTGCCAGGCTGGGCAGAGAAATTTTGAATATAAGAGATATGGAAGGCTGTCCTACGTCTTGGCCAAAAAAATCACAAGAAATATCACGCTCGACGCGCTGGCGGCGGCTGTGGTGGCCGACCGCACCGTCATGAACCGGCGGCAGACACCACGGCTAACTACCCATCCCGTGGGAAAATGGAGCAACGACTAGGCACATCTCAAACGTCGGCAACATATATATCAGGCCCAGGGGGACACTCCCCCTGGGCCTGATGATATAATGCTAGATGCAACCCGGTCGGCTCAACGCTGCTCGCTGCTGTCGTCTGCTGTTCCCTGGGCTTGCTGCAACAGCATTTTGTAGGTCCGATAGGTGACATCGTTGCCCGTGAAAGCATTGATAATCGAACCAATGGTGTAGATGGGACCCCATGGAAATCCCCACCAGCCCAGCAATAGACTCAACAGCAGATAGGGCCAGCCCTTGGATATCGGCTGGTGTCCAGCCTTGATATAGCAGATGTCGCTTGACCTCTTGAATGTCAAGATAAGCACCGAGATGGTGTAGGTGAACACAACAAATCTACCGCCGTTGGCTATGTCCTCATCAAGTTGGGCAAACGTCCAGTTCTCAATATTCTTCAGACTCATGATTGATAGGCTTTTTAGTGTGGTGAAACTTTTTATTCTTTATTACAAAAGTGCACCACAGGTAATCAAGGCCTTATCAATTTCTTTATTTTGAGTCATCGTCCCAAGGGTACCGGCGACGCGGGTTGCGCGGAAACCAACCCTTGCGCACGCGCTCCTGCTGCTGGAACACCTCGAGGATGCTCCAGAAACAGGAGAATGCCGTCACGCCCAGCACCGACGAGAGCAGCACATCGCTCACAAGCACACTGGCAACAACGAGCAGCACCCCCGCCAGGGCGAACATCCACCAGCATCGCGTGCCCAGGTGGTACTCAGCCTTGATGACGATGGGGTGAAACATCCCGATGACCAGAAAGGTGGCCACACCGATGGCGAGGCCAAGCAAGTGATGTGTTGCTAAAAAATCCATAGACGTTAAACGTTAGACTTTATTTAGACTTTTGACCTTAGCCGTTAGCCGTTAGAATTTAGACGTGACAACTAAAAACTAACAACTAAAAACTAACAACTAAAAACTAACGAGTGATGAGCGTGCCGGTCATGCCCTCAAGGGCCTGGCGGGCTTTGTCAAGCGACGTGATCAGGGCTGTGCCGTGCTCGGTGTGCTCGACAAAACTGATGCATGACTCCACCTTGGGCAGCATCGACCCGGGCGCAAACTGGCCCTGGTGGATATACTCGCGGGCCTCGCCCACGGTCATGCTCGACAGGTCTTGCTGGTCGGGCTTGTTAAAGTTGATGGCCACCTGCTCCACAGCAGTGAGGATCACTAGCATGTCGGCCTTGAGCTCCAGGGCAAGCAGCGCGCTGGCGCGGTCCTTGTCGATGACAGCCGCCACACCCTGGTAGTCGCCATGCTTGCGCTCAACCACCGGAATGCCGCCGCCACCCACAGTGATGACGATGCAGTGGCTCTTGACCAGCTGCTCGACAACGGGCAGCTCAACGATCTTGATGGGCAGTGGCGAGGGAACAACACGGCGGTAGCCGCGACCGGCGTCCTCGACAAACGTGTAGCCCGTCTGCGCGGCCAGCTCGTCGGCCTTCTCCTTGCTGTAGAACATGCCAACGGGCTTGGTCGGGTGCTTGAAGGCCGGGTCCTTCTTGTCGACAACAACCTGTGTCACCACCGATGCCACAGGGCGGTCAATCTTGCGGCGTGACAGCTCGCGCTGCACAGCCTGCTGCAGGTGATAGCCGATATAGCCCTGTGTCATCGCGCCGCACTCGGCAAACGGCATGGCGGGCGTGCCGCTCTGATTGTTGGCCGAGAACTCAAAGGCCAGGTTGACCATGCCCACTTGCGGGCCGTTGCCGTGGCCGATGACCACGTCATAGCCTTGCTCGACCAGGTCGACGATGGTCGAGGCAGTGCCCTCGACCAGCGACAACTGCTCCTCGGGTGTCTTGCCCAGGGCGTTGCCGCCTAATGCGATTACGAGTCTTTTGCTCATAATATTTCGAGATAAGGATAAAAAAAGAAAAGTGGGTTCGAATGACACGGCAGTCAACGAACCCACTGTCCGATAGTGTGTTTACTTCAACGTGGCATAAATCACAGCCTTGATCGTGTGCATGCGGTTCTCGGCCTCGTCAAACACCTTGCTCTGCGGGCCACGGAACACCTTGTCGGTCACCTCCATCTCGGGCAGACCGAACTTCTTGTGGATGTCCTTGCCGATAGTCGTCTCCAGGTCGTGGAACGACGGCAGGCAGTGCAGGAAGATGGCGCTCGGGTTGGCATTGGCCATCACGGCGTCGTTCACCTGATAGGGACTCAGCAGCTTGATGCGCTCGGCCCAGATCTCGTCGGGCTCGCCCATCGACACCCAGATGTCGGTGTAGATCACGTCGGCGTTCTTGGTGCCCTCCTTCACGTCGTCGGTCAGCGTGATGGTGCAACCGTGCTCCTTGGCGATCTCGCGGCACGTGGCCACCAGCTTCTCGTCGGGCATGTTCTCCTTCGGGCCGCAAGCCACAAAGTTGATGCCGAGCTTGGCCGAGACGACCATCAGCGAGTTGGCAACGTTGTTGCGGGCATCACCCATGAACACCATCTTCAGGCCCTTGTAGTGGCCGAAGTTCTCCTCGATGGTCAGCACATCGGCCAGCATCTGAGTGGGGTGGAACTCGGTGGTCAGACCGTTCCACACGGGCACGCCGGCATACTTGGCCAGATCCTCGACAATCTGCTGGTCGAAACCGCGATACTCGATGCCGTCAAACATGCGGCCCAGCACCTTGGCGGTGTCTTCGAGAGACTCCTTCTTGCCCATCTGCGACGATCCGGGATCAAGATAGGTCACGCCCATGCCCAGGTCGTTGCCGGCAACCTCAAACGAGCAGCGGGTGCGCGTCGAGGTCTTCTCAAACAACAGCACGATGTTCTTGCCGGTGAGCCACTTGTGGACTGTGCCTGCGCGCTTCATGCGCTTGAAATCCTTGGCGAGCTCAAGCAGATATTGAATCTCCTCGGTGGTGAAGTCCAGTAACTTCAAGAAACTTCTTCCTGATAAACTTCTTGGCATAATACTTTTAGTTTTTTGTTTTGTTGTTAATGATATCTTTTTAGTTTCGAGTTTCAAGTTTCGCGGCGCACGTCGCTCGATCACGGCAGGCCGGGGCGCGTCGCCACGCATGGAAAGAAAGCGCAAAATTACAACGAATTTCTGATTTGTGTGGTTTTTTTCTTGACTTTTTGATAAATAAATTTAGTGGGTGACAGAAAAGTCACCAAATTTAGTCCAACTTTAGCGCTGAAAAAATCAGCGTTTAATTTGGACTAACTCAAGTTTCGCTGGGTCAGTTCCTCCTCTAAGTTGAGCAGCCCCTCCTCTAAGTTAGAAGGGGTCGGGAGGAGTGCGTCGCGGGGTTAGGGGGGAGTTGAGCAGTTCTCCCTCTAAGTTTAGAGGGGGTTGTGTCACGGGGTTGGGGAGGGAGAACACATGGAAAGAAAGTACAAAATTACAACGAATTTCTCACTCATGCATCACGAATTCAAAGAAATTTCGCTGTTAGCATTTTTTTTGATTTTCGGTGTTGCAATTCGCAACGTTTGCTATTAACTTTGCAACCCGATAAATTGATTATCGTATGGACAAACACAGCTTAATCTCAATCTCAGACCTCAACAAGGAAGAGATTCTGGCGCTACTCAAGCGCGCGCAGGAGTTCGAAAAGAATCCTAACCAACGCATTCTGGCGGGTAAGGTGGTGGCCTCATTGTTCTTTGAGCCCTCAACCAGAACCCGCCTTAGTTTTGAAACTGCCGTCAATCGTCTGGGAGGGCGAGTCATCGGCTTCAGCGACCCTAAGAGCAGCAGTCAGGCAAAGGGCGAGAGCCTCAAGGACACCATCATGATGGTGAGCAACTATGCCGACCTGATTGTCATGCGCCACTATCTAGAGGGAGCCGCACGCTATGCCAACGAGATCGCATCGGTGCCCATCATCAATGCTGGCGACGGCAGCAATCAGCACCCCACGCAGACAATGCTCGACCTCTACACCATCTATCAGACGCAGGGAACGCTCGAGAACCTCACCATCACCATGGTAGGCGACCTCAAGTATGGCCGCACAGTGCACTCGCTGCTAGAGGCCATGCACCACTTCAACCCGCGATTCAAGTTTGTCGCATGCGACGAGCTGCGCATGCCCGAGCAGTACAAGCAATACTGCAAGCAGTGGGGCATCGACTATGAGGAGACGCGCGACTTCAGCCCCGAGATCATCAACCAGACCGACATCCTCTATATGACCCGCGTGCAGCGTGAGCGATTCAGCGACCTCATGGAGTATGAGCGAGTCAAGAACGTCTATACACTCACCGCAAGCATGCTCACCGGATGCAAGCCCAACATGCGAGTGCTGCACCCGCTGCCCCGCGTCACCGAGATCGCACAGGATGTCGACGACACACCGCAGGCCTACTACTTCGAGCAGGCACTCAATGGCCTCTATGCACGACAGGCACTCATCTGCCGCGCGCTCGACCTCTAAACAAAGCTTGCACTCATCACTAATCACTCATCACTAATCAATCAAGAAAGATGGTTAACAAAGAAAAGAAAGAACTCGCAGTAGCTGCGTTGCAGAACGGCACTGTGATCGACCATATCCCCACCGAGTCGCTGTTTAAGGTCGTAGACCTGCTCGGGCTCAAAGACCTCACCGAGGTCAGCGTCACCATCGGCAACAACCTCGACAGCAACCGCATGGGCAAGAAGGGAATCATCAAGGTTGCAGACCTTGTCTTCCCCGAGGAGACACTCAACCGCATCGCTGTCATCGCACCAAATGTCGTGGTCAACATCATCCGAGACTATGAGGTGGTCGAGAAACTCCACGTCACCCTGCCTGACGACCTCATCGACATCGTCAAGTGCAACAACCCCAAGTGCATCACCAACAACGAGCCGATGCGCACCCACTTCCACGTCATCGACCGCGAACACACCACCCTGCGCTGCCACTACTGCGAGCGCCCCGTCGAGCAGCAGGACATCGTCCTCAAGTGACAGGCCGCCAGTGGCCAGATGACAGTACGACCACAACCCGCACCCCCGTTCGGCCGGATCTGAATCCGGCCGTTCGGGGGTGTCTGCTGCCCTCCTCAGCTGCTCACCTAAGCTAGGGAGCTGTCGCGAAGCGACTGAGGGATATGACAATCAGGCAGATCCGCAACTGTTTGTATTCGTTGTGCTACCCCGGGGGGAGGGCGAACTGCTCAACTTAGAGGCGAACTGCTCTATCTTAGGAGGGAAACAGCTTGCCCGATCTTGCAATCCAGGTTCGACCGAATCTGCAACCACAGAGTGCTCGCGACTGAACGCCCCCGGCTCAGGCAAACGCAGCGAGGCATCCCGCATCACTAGCGTGTGAATGCAGAGGAACAATGTCAAAAAAATGGTGCAAGTGTTGACCGATTGGTAAATAATGCGTAACTTTGCAGCGAAAATGACCATCTGTCTAAAACAAAACCTTTTTAACATAAACACTGATTATGAACAATTCGGTAATTACATTCCCCCTGCCGGCCAACGAGCCGGTCAAGGCTTATCTGGCTGGCTCGCCCGAGCGAGTAGCCCTCGAGAAAGAACTGGAACGTCAGAGCAACATCGTCGTTGACATCCCCATCATCATCGGCGGAAAGGAAATCCGCACCGGTGACACCGGTCAAGTAACCTGCCCCCACGACCACAAGCATGTGCTGGCCACCTACCACAAGGTGACACGCAAGGAGGTAGAGATGGCTGTCGAGGCTGCCATGGAGGCTCACAAGCAGTGGAGCCGCACGCCCTGGACCACGCGTGCAGCTATCGTCATGAAGATGGCCGAACTGCTGGCCACCAAATATCGCCCCATCATGAATGCAGCAACCATGCTGGGACAGAGCAAGAACATCTATCAGGCCGAGATTGACTCGGCTTGCGAGACCATCGACTTCTTCCGCTACAACGTGCACTATGCCAGCAAGATCTACGCCATGCAGCCCAAGGACGGGGTGGGACAAATTAACCACACCGAGTATCGTCCGCTCGAAGGCTTCGTGCTGGCCGTCACGCCGTTCAACTTCACCTCGATTGCCTCCAACCTGTGCATGACACCGGTGCTCATGGGCAACGTGGCGTTGTGGAAACCCTCGACCACCGCTCTGCTGAGCAACTACTATCTGATGCAGCTATACAAAGAGGCTGGTCTGCCCGACGGCGTGATCAACTTCCTGCCCGGCAGCGGTGCGCTCATCGGCGAGGTGGCAACGCAGAGCAAGTACTTCTCGGGCATCCACTTCACAGGCTCGACCGCCACGTTCAACTCGCTGTGGCGGCAGGCGGGCCAGAATCTGGGCAAGTACATCTCTTATCCGCGCATCGTGGGCGAGACCGGCGGCAAGGACTTCATCTTTGTCCACCCCAGCGCCGACCCCAAGGCTGTGGCAACGGCCGCATTCTGCGGTGCCTACGAGTTCCAGGGACAGAAGTGCTCGGCTGCATCGCGCATGTACATTCCCAAGTCGATGTGGCCCGAGGTGCTCCAGGACATGAAGCGCATGGCCGCCGAGATTAAGATTGGCGATGTGATGGATGCCGGCAACTTTGTCAATGCCGTCATTGACGAGGCTTCTTACAACAAGTGCCAGCAGTATATCGACTTTGCCGAGCAGGCCCCAGACGCACAGATTGTCATGGGCGGCAAGTGCAACAAGTCGGTCGGATGGTTTGTCGAGCCCACGGTCATCGAGACCAGCAACGCGCACTTCAAGTCGATGGAGGAGGAAATCTTCGGCCCCGTGCTCACGGTCTATCCCTATGACGATGACAAGGTCGACGAGACGGTGCAACTGTGCAACGAGACCTCGCCCTATGGTCTGACCGGTGCTGTCTTTGGCCGTTGCCGCATGGCCGTCGAGAAGATCACCGACGCACTGTGCTATGCCGCAGGCAACTTCTACATCAACGACAAGCCCACAGGCGCTGTGGTGGGCATGCAGCCCTTCGGCGGTGCCCGTGCCAGCGGCACCAACGACAAGGCCGGTGGCGAGTTCAACCTCATCCGCTGGATCATCCCGCGCGTGATCAAGGAGACGCTCGTGTCGCCCACCGACTATCGCTACACCTACCTCAAGTAGTTTTTGGTTGTTAGTTGTTGGTTTTTAGTTGTTAGTTGTCACGTCTACCATCTAGCACCTAACAACTAAAAACTAACAACTAACAAACAACTAAGGTCTAAAGTATTAACCTCTTTTATGGAACTCAACTCAACAGACATAAAACCTTGTAAAGTAAACGTAAGCAGCGAGACCGGGCGGTTGCGCGCCGTGCTGCTGCATCGGCCGGGTGTCGAGATTGAGCGCATGACGCCCCTCAACGCCGAGCATGCCCTCTACAGCGACATCCTCAACAAGCCCATCGTCGACACAGAGTATGCCAACTTCTGCGGCGTGCTCGAGCGCTGGACGCAGGTCTACTATGTCGAGGACGTGCTTGAGAGCATCTTGCGCGACTCGGACGTGCGTCAGCAGATGATCACCGACACCGTGCGAAACTATGGCGCCAAGACACAGCCGCTGCTCGACTACCTCAACAGCTGCGACACGCGCCAGCTGGCAGCTGTGCTCATCGAGGGCTATGAAGACCCCGATTGGGACCGACAGAGCGAGAACCGCTACCTGCTCGAGCCACTCTACAACCTCTTCTTCACACGCGACGCGTCGTCCACCGTGTTCGACCGGGTGCTCATCAACTCGATGAGCTTTGAGGCACGCGAGCGCGAGACCATGATTTATGAGGCCATATTCGGCCACTTTTTTGGGGTCAAGATGCTCAATGCCATGGCGTGGGACCGCTGGGCACGCACCGAGGGAGGTGACGTGCACATTGCCGCACCCGACCTGCTGTGCATCGGCCAGGGCATACGCACCAATGCAAAGGGCATCGAGTATCTGGCGCAGACCTTCGCTCGCGAGCGCGACCACTTCAACATCCTGGTGCAACAGCTGCCCCACAAGCCCGACTCGTTCATCCACCTCGACATGGTGTTCACATTCCTGGGCCAGCACCAGTGCATGGCCTTCGAGCCGATGCTCAACAAGACGGGCCTCTTTGCCGGCAAGGACACCACGCTCATCACCATTGACCACGGCAAGATCAGCTATCGCAACGTGCCCAACATCGTCGACGGCCTGCGCCATCTGGGATGGGACATCGAGCCGGTGCTGGGTGGCGGAAGTGACCCCTGGGTGCAGCTGCGAGAGCAGTGGCACAGTGGGGCAAACTTCTTCTCGCTGGGCGATGGCAAGGTCATCGGTTATCGCCGCAACACCCACACCATCGACGCCCTCGACCGCGCGGGCTTTGCAGTCCTCAACGCCGAGGACATCGTCAGTGGCAAGGTCAATATGCAAGACTACGACAAGTTTGTCGCCGCCTTCCCCGGCAGCGAGCTGCCTCGCGCGGGCGGAGGCGCACGCTGCATGACCATGCCCCTGCTGCGCGACTAGCCAGCACAAGACTACGCCTTGACAAGGGGATAAGTCGCCAAAACTGAGCAAAAAAGTGCAGTTTTGGCGACTTATCCCCCGATTTTTCTCCAAAATTGAGATTTTTTTATTACTTTTGGCGAAAAATAGGATATTATGAGTACAAGATTGATAGGCAGACTGCGCGAGATTGCAGAATTAGACAAGTGTTTGTCTAGCGACCGCTCTGAATTTGTGGTGCTGTATGGCCGGCGGCGCATCGGCAAGACATTCCTTGTCCGACAGTTCTTTGACAACACCTTTGCATTCAGTTATACAGGCGTTAAGGATTATAATCGAGTGCAGCAACTAAACAATTTTGGTAAAGCACTACAGACTTATGCTATGGCTTCACATCGACCACAGCCCAAGGATTGGGATGAGGCGTTTGACCTGTTGGAGCAGTTGCTCATGGCCAGCGATGCACCAGGTAAGAAGGTGGTCTTTTTGGACGAAATGCCTTGGATAGATTCACATAAGTCGGGCTTTGTGGCTGCTTTGGAAAACTTTTGGAATGGCTGGGCGGCACATCGTGGCGACATTGTGCTGATAGCCTGCGGCTCGGCCACATCATGGATTGTTAATAAATTATTGCACAACAAGGGCGGACTGTTCAATCGTACAACTCGTCACATCTATTTGCGGCCATTCACATTGGGTGAGGTCGAGCAGTATCTGGATGCCTATGGTTTTGCGTGGAATCGTTATGTGATTGCTCAGTGCTATATGATTCTGGGCGGTGTCCCCTTTTATTTGTCGTTGCTTGACCGATCGAAAAGTTTGGCTCAAAATGTCGATGATTTGTTCTTTAGCAGTGTGAACGCTCCATTGTGTGTCGAGTACGGCGAACTCTATGCGTCGCTTTTCGATCATCCCGATGGATACATTGCTGTGGTCAAGGCCCTAGCCGGACAACGAGGGGGGATGACGCGCACTCAACTTGCGCAAAAAGTGAATTTTGAGGGTGATTCATTGACCACTGTCTTGCGCGATTTGGAGCGATGTGACTTTATCTTTAGGGCGATGCGCTACGGCAACAAGACGAATAACGCTATCTATCAAGTCAAAGATTTCTATTCGTTGTTCTACTATCGCTTTGTAGAAGGGATAGCGCTGCAGTCACACGATTACTGGGCACAGCGGCAGAACACGCCGCAGGTTGTCAACTGGATAGGTCTCAGTTTCGAGCTGCTCTGCATGCTGCACATCGAGGCTATCACCAGACAGTTGGGCATCTCGGGCATACAGACAACCGTTAGCACCTGGCGCAGCAAGCGACCAGACAGTCGTGCTCAGATTGACTTGGTCATTGAGCGTAGTGATAGGTTCGTAAACTTGTGTGAGATAAAGTTTGCGAACGATGTTTACACGATTGACAAAGACTACGAGGCTCGTATGCTTGCGCGCAAGTCGCAGTTTGTGGCCGAGACAAGAACACGCCATTCACCACTGTTGACAATGGTCACAACATTCGGCATCGCTCGCAATAAGCACTCGTCGATGATTGCCTCTGAAGTGGTTCTAGACAATTTATTTTAGCGGATTGGTCGCCAAAACCGCACTTTTTGACCCAGTTTTGGCGACTTATCCCCCGATTTTTCTCCAAAATTGATTCAGAGGTCATCGTGGCGGTGATGTTTGCTGCTGTCTCAATGTCTGGATGATGTCGCGTTGGATATTCATAGTGCACAAGATTGTTCGATTTTGTGTCGTGTCTCCACGCTTTTCCTAAGAATTTTCTGCAAAGGTGGCACAATGATCTGAAATTAACAAACAATGAGAATGGGTTCTGCAGATATGGTTTTCATTATTTGTGTGGGTTGATCCTACATTTCAGAATGTGCCGGCAGATAAAGCAAATTCCCGAATAGTCATGACTATTCGGGAATTGATTCCTAAAAAGTTCAGACCTTTCGGGAATGACTATAGAAGGAGGTCTTCAATATTGTCGGGGGTAATGCAGTAAAAACGACTCTCGGGATAGGCGGCCACAAATGTCTTGGGCTGTCGAACAGCTTTCTTGGGATTCCATTTGAATTCGTAAGCCGATATAATGCCGTCTGCTTCTTCAATATAGTCGACTTCATGTTGGGTCTTGGTGCGCCAGAACCACCTGCTGCAATGGTGGCGGTCATAGGTGGTTTTCTTTATGCGTTCGGCAATGACGAAGTTTTCCCACAGTGCTCCAATGTCTGCCGGCATTCGATTTTCGAGAGATGTATAATTGCCGATAACGGCATTGCGGATGCCGTTGTCATAAAAGTATATTTTGCGGCTCTTTTTTAGTTCGTTGCGAAGATTTCTCGAGAACGACATCAATCTAAAGACAATGTAACACTTTTCTAGCAGACTGATGTAGCGTTCGACGGTCTTGGCATCTATTCCCACTTGCAAAGCGAGTTCGCTGTATGACACTTGTGACCCTAGTTGTAATGCAAGACATTGCAGGAGGCGAAGCAAGTGGTCGGATTTCTGGATACTGTCAAGTGACAAGATATCTTTATACAGATAACTGTTGGTCAGTTCGGCCAGTATTTCACGCTCCATACCCACTGAAGTTACAACATCTGGATAATAGCCATAGACCATTCTATGGGGTATCAGACGCTTTTCGGTCAACAAATCGGAGGATTCCACCATTTCTCCGAACGACAACGGGAAAAGCTGATATTCAAACTTTCGGCCAGTTAAGGGCTCATTGATTCGATTACTCAACTCAAATGATGAACTGCCTGTTGCGACCAGTTGCACGTCAGGGATATTGTCTGTGATTAGTTTTAATTTGATGCCGATGTCTCTGATACGCTGGGCTTCGTCAAGAATGACAATTTTGTGTTTACCAATGATGGCTTTTAGTCGAGAGGAAGTTGCTTGTTCAAAAACGGAGCGAACATCAGGCTCATCGCCATTGAGCCACAAAACATTTGGCTGATTATCGAACAGTTGCTTAAGCAAAGTGGATTTCCCCACTTGCCGAGCGCCCATGATGATGATAGCCTTGCCGTGGTACAGGACGTGGGTGATAGTGTCTTGCAGTTGTCGAGTTATCATTTTTAATCTAATTTTGCAGCAAAGATATAGCAAATTCCCGAAAAGTCCAAACTTTTCGGGAATTAATTCCCGAAAAGTTTGGACTTTTCGGGAATTTAATGTTGTGACATGTCTCCTTGTGTTCTTGAGACTTTTGTCCTTTTGTTCTTATGTCTTAAAGGGTTACTCGGTGACGCGCTCCAGCCACCTGTTCGGCGGGATTTGTAATCCCGCCGCGAATGAGTATAAGTTTTTTGATATGTTGAAAAACTTTTGTTCTGATGTCTTTTTAGTCTTCATTCTGGAACTTTGGACTTTTTCAAGTGGACTCAGAGCACTATGTTTCGGTCTCTCATATCCTATTCTTGGCCATCTGGTACTAATTCCAGTAATTTGTCAATCCAGCCTGCCAGGGGCGATGGACAGCTTAGTAATCCGCCATTGTACTGGAGATTGCGCATTGAGAAACGTATGCGCAGCCTAGGATGGTATTTGCCGTTGTATACCGACAGACTGTTGCCGCTGATATTGTTTTCGGCCTTGACTTCAATGGGGATTATGTCTGTGCCATGTTGCCAGACAAACTCAACTTCGGCACTGGCAGCCGAGGTCCAGTAACTTGGGTTGAACCCATCGCAATGAGGAATGAGTGATTGCAGTACAGCATTCTCGGCAATGGCGCCCTTAAATTCGGTGTAACCTGCGATAGGGCTCGTCACTACTGTTGCAGGAACATGCGCCAAGCGGCGCAACAGGCCGCAGTCGCTGGCATAGACCTTGAATGCATCAGGATTTTGGTAAGCAGACAAGGGCATTCCGGGGCGGCTGATGTTGTAGATGCGATGAATCATGCCCGCCTCCTCAAGCCACATCAGAGCATCCTCGTAGTCTTTGGACCGCGCTCCACTTTTAATTACCTTGTAGATGAATTTACGGTTTTCTTTCGACAGTTGTGAAGGCAGTGTGTGCCACAAAGCGTGGATGCGAGGAATCTCGCGAGACTCGGCATAACGTGAAAAGTCTAGTTCATACAGGTCGAGTATATCCTGCAGTATGCCCTCCACTGCCGATAGCCCCGAATCGTCTAATAATGACACAACTGCGCGTGGCATGCCTCCACAGATGCTGTAGCGGCGATACTCCGTGCGCAGTTTGTTCAAGATGATTTCTGGCAAATGGTCTAGCTGAGTAAGATTGTCAATATACTCGTAAGTTCGAGCGTCGCTTGCGCGCAAGAATTCCTTGAATGTCAGAGGATGCATGTGCAACACATTCACTTTGCCCACAGGAACGGTCATCCGGCGTTGTCGCACTGCAACACCCAGCAATGAACCTGCAGCCATAACATGATATTGAGGCGCGTCTTCGCTGAAATACTTCAAGCTGTTCAGCGCCTCTTCGCATTCCTGGATTTCGTCAAAGATAATCAGAGTTTTACCAGGTTTGATTGGCTGCTCGCAATATAGGGAGAGCTCTTTGAGCAGGCGGGAAGGCTCTTTGGTGACTTGGAATATTGACTTCAGCTCGGGCTGACGGTCAAAGTCAAACTTGACGCAATGCTCAAAGCACTCTTTGCCGAACTGCTGCATAGCCCATGTCTTGCCTATTTGGCGGGCACCTTTGAGCAAGATGGGCTGTCGTGTTGGTGATGATTGCCACTGCCTGAATGTCTGGATAATATCGCGTTGGATTTCCATAATGCACAAGATTGTTCGATTTTGTGTAGATCCTCTACACTTTTCCTAAGAATTTTCTGCAAAGGTAAGGCTTTATTCTGAAATAAACAAACAATGACAACGGTTTTCTGAAGATCTGGTTTTCATTTTTTTGTGTGAGGGGTGACCCTACTTTTCAGCATGTGCCAGCAGATAAAGCAAATTCCCGAAAAGTTTGGACTTTTCGGGAATTTAGTGTTGTGACAAGTCTCCTTGCGTTCTTGAGACTTTGTGTCCTTTTGTTCTTATGCCTGAGCGGTTACTCGGTGACGCGCTCCAGCCACTTCACCATGCTCCACATCACTACCATGGCGATGAGGCAGATGACGAAGAACACGGCCCAGCACATCCACAGCGACGGCAGCTTGTTGAGCATCACCGGGCCAATCCAGATGAACAGGTTGCCCAGTGCCGTGGCGCCCAGCCACAGACCCTGGCAGATGCCCTGCAGGTGCTTGGGAGCAATCTTCGACACAAACGACAAGCCCAGCGGCGAGATGAACAACTCGGCAACCGTGAGGAAGAAGTAGGTGGCAATCAGCACCCACCACTGCGACTTCATAGCCGTCTGTTGCGCCAAATCCATGGCACGGAAGTCCTCACCATTGGGATAACCCTGGCTCATGCTCACCACCATCAGGAACAGATAGGCCAGCGCGGTGATGAACATGCCGATGACAATCTTGCGAGGGGTCGAGATGGCACGGCCGGCACGAGTCATGGCGGCAAAGATGGCCATGATGATGGGCGTGAGCACAATCACGAAGAACGGGTTCACAGCCTGCCAAATCTCAGGGGCGATGGTGTCGGTGATGACATAGTCGCGGGCAAACACCGACAGAGACTGGCCATTCTGGTGGAACGACAGCCAGAAGAACACGCACACGCCAAGCACTGCAAACAGGGCATACATGCGCTGCTTGATTTCCTTGGCCATTGAGGCACGCTCCTCGGCGGTGTACTCAACAGCTGCGGCAGCCTCTTTCTTGGCGGGGGTGGGGAAAATCTTCTTGAACGCGATGAAGATGGCCAGCGAGATGAACATGGCCACCACCGAGGCGATGAACGAGTAGTGAACACCGGTGTTGAACACCTCCAGATAGCTGCTGCAAGCGGCCTGCATGTCGCCCACCATGCTCGGGTTAGCCTTCTCCATCAGCTGGGTCAGGTTAGCAGTCTGCTCAGCCGTCATCTTGGCGGCGTCATTGAGATACTGGTGGCACAATGCGGGCAGACCGGCATCATAGACCATGCCCTTGACACCCAGCCACCACTGGCGCAGCAGCGGAGCCACAAACGGTGCAATCAAGCCACCGATGTTGATGAACACATAGAAGATCTGGAAGCCCGAGTCGCGGCGCTCCTTGATCTCGTTGAGCTCGTCGCCCTTGACACCGCGGGCAATGGCATCGGCCTCCATGTTGTCATACATCTGGCCGACGATGGCCTGCAGGTTGCCCTTAAACAGACCGTTGCCGAAGGCAATCAGGAACAGGGCCACGCAGGTGAACACCAGCAGCCACATGTGGTTGCCCGCCGAGTGAACAACGGGAATCGAAAGCAGCACATAGCCGATGGCCATGATCAACAGACCCCACTGGATAGTGCTCTTGTAGTTCTGTGTGCGGTCGGCAATCAAACCACCGACAAGGCTAAGCACATAAATGCCGGCATAGAACACGGCGTAGATCACGCCGGCCACACCCTCGTCCAGGCCAAATTTAGAACATAAGAACAGCAGTAGCACTGCGTTCATGATGTAGTAACCAAATCGCTCGCCCATGTTGCTCAATGCGGCGGGGATCAGTCCTTTGGGATGATTTTTAAACATAGTTCTTAATGGTTTTTGTTATAGTTTAGTTATACGTTATTTTAGCAGTTAAAGGAGTAACTAGTTTTTTTGTAGTAGGGTAGTAGTAGAGGAGTAGAGCCGTTACCTTCGCCTGGTGTACTGTCAGGGCGCAGTCGCGCTTTCAGGGGTCGGGGCGCTGTCGCGCTTTCAGGGGTCGGGGAGCAGTCGCGCTTTCAGGGGTCAGGGCGCAGTCGCGCTTTCAGGTGTCGGGGCGCTGTCGCGCTTTCAGGGGTCAGGGCACAGTCTTTATGAATTATGAATTATGAATTGAGAGAAAGGGATTATGAATTAAACTGCCGGTTGAGCCACCAAAGCAGAGCCAGCAGGGCCACAATCACCAGGTCGAGCTTGAGAAAGAACAGCCAGTAGTAGCGGCGCTCGGGGTCGTCGGGCAGCATGGCGATCACTCGGGGATGCGTTGGGTCTTGCCCGTGACCAGGTTGTAGCTGAAACGACCCTCGCTGGTGCGCATGCGCATCTGGTTGTTCTTGCTGTCGGCAAAGCCGATGTCGCTCGGCTGAGAGTCGCCCTTGGGCGAGAAGATCGAGAAGTACTTGCGCGTGCTCTTGTTGAAACCATAGACGGCGCCGTTCTTCACGGCAAACACGATATAGCCCTCGTTCTCAATCTTCTTGTTGATTTCCTTCATGTTGAAGATGGGCTTGTCGTAGCTCGGGGTCTTCATCGTCACCTCCTCGCCGTTCTTCAGTGCCTCGACGTTTTCCTGATTCTCCTCGTTCCAGCGCTCGTCGACATTGTCGGGGTCAGCCAGGCGTTTGGCCTCCTCTTCCTTCTCCTTGGCCTCCTGCTCGGCCTTGAGCTCCTCCTCGGTCAGGAAGTGGATGAGCTTCACGTTGTGGGCCTCCTGCTCCAAGAAGCGCGTCTCGGCCGAGTTGATGGCCTGCAGCGGCTTGCCGTAGACATACTGGCGACCGTCGTCCAGGCTCTTGATCGGGCCTTGGTAGTCGAGTGTGGTGAGTTTCTTCTCGTCCACGTTCCACAGGGCCAGCGACACGCGGCCGATGGTGCCGCCCTCGACAGGATTGTTGACGTAGGCAAAGTAGTAGTAGTCCTTGTCGCCAATCTTGACGGCGCGCGGCACGTTCTGGATGTCGGCTATCAGCGCCGAGTTGTCCATGTTGATGGTGCGCCCGTTCAGATACTGCGTGTGCTGCAGCTCGGGCATCCACACCTGTCCGTTCTGTGTCAGCTTGTAGATTTTGAAGTAAGAGCGGCTCTCACTGTCGTTCTTGGTGGTCACACCCATGATGACCTCGGGACGGTCGGCGCCATTGCCGGGCACCTTGACGGCATGGGCGGCAACAGCACCGTCGCCGGTGAAGTTGTTGCGGCTAAGCTCGGCATTGAAGATGGCCATCGGGTCGGCATTGGCATCGGCCACCAGCAGGGTCGAGTCGCTGCCCGTGACACTGTGGCGGCCGTCGTCGTCCTGGCCCCCACAGTTGCGCAGCAGCAACAGCAGCGCGATGATGGCCACCACAACGGCCGCGCCGATGATGACGTTGCGGTTGAAGTGGGCTGGCTCGCTCGACAGCTCCTCGTCATCGTCATCCTCCGACTCGCTGTCAGGATAATAAGGCTTCGACTCGCGATGGCGCTCGGCTTCGTGCCGTGCCTGCTCGCGTGCCTGCTCGCGTGCCTGCTCGCGTTCATGCTCGCGCTCGCGCTCGCGCTCACGTTCTATCTCGTTGTATGTTGCTCCTGACGCACCGGTTGTCGTGTCCTCGGTGCCTTGCGTGTCGTCGTCGTGCATGTCGTTGCGAACCATCTTGCCGCACTTGGGGCAGAAAACCGAATTCAGCGGGATGTTCTGTCCGCAGGATGGGCACACAGTGTCTTGGCTCATCGCATGGCCGCAGTGGTTGCAGAAGGCTGAGCCCTCAGGGACGATTTGTCCACATTTTTCGCATCTCATATCGTAATCTTTTATCGGGTTTGCTTATACAAACCGCAAAGATACATATTTTTCACCGAATAGGCGCAAAACCACTCAATATTTTGCGCAATTCAGCATTTTGGCTGCGAAAAGTGGGGTAGGGCGCTATTGCCAGGCATCAAGGTCACATTGGCGCTTGAGCGAGCGGGCGTCGCTCTGAGGCAGGCGAGGCATGAATGTGATGCCCGTGCGGCGCTCGACCTCGCTGATGGTGGTGGCATGCTGGGCCAGGTTGCCCTGGTTGCCACTGTTGTCATAGACAAAGGCGATGGCGCGCTGCTGGCGTGGCGCATACAGCACCTTGTAGAACGCCACGGGCACCGCGATGTCGCCATGCGGGCCGATGCGGCGGGGGCTGCCGCCCATGATGGGGCCGGTGTACACCCAGATGCTGCCGTCGCGCTTGGCCCAGCGGTGAACGCGCTCCTCGAGCTTCTTCCAGGGGCCATTGTTCAGTTGCTCGACCTGCGGGCAGATGTTGGTCATCAAGAAGCACTCGGTCATGGCCTGGCGGTCCCAGCGCATGTCCATCGCTGGAGCCATGTGGCCGCGCGTGTAGCCGCTCTTGCGATAGTCGCCCCAGTCGGGGCTGCCTGACACATTGGGGTCGCCATTGAACTTGTAGTCACGGCGTTTCTCGGCACTGGGAGCGTCGGCCATGGCAACCATCGTGGCGGTAAGCTCGTAGGCCACGCACGACGGGATGCGCAACGAACGGTTGAAGTAGACCGTGATGGCCTTGTAGTCGATGCGACGGTTGCCCTGCGGCACAGTGACAGTGCGCAGCGGTCCCACGGCGGCCGTCGATGTACCGCTCGACAGCGATGAGATCAGCGGCACGATGCTAGTCGATGCTGTGCCCCTCGACTTCTTGCCTTTTCTCGGCTTTCTTGGCTGGGACTTTTTCTTTTTCGGCTTTTTGGGCTTGGCGCTGGCCATGGTGCACCACTCGGTGCCGCCGGTCAGTGCGGCGACAGTGTTCACTGCCGGTTGCAGACCCAGCAGCGCAATGATGGCGAGGATGATGAGACGTTTCATTTTCAATGGTAACTCTGATGATGTTAAACACTCATTGCTGTTGCAAGAATGATGCCAAGTTGCAGCTGCACTCCACGCGCTGTTCAACCTCGTCGGGCAGCGCGCTGAAAAAGTCGATACCCGTCAGGCGCTCGACCGAGTCGACACTCACCGCATACTCGCGCAGCCGACCGTTGCTCGTGGCGTTGCGATAGACAAAGGCGATGGCGCGCATCGGCTGGCTGTGGGGCGACAGTATCACCTTGAAAAACTGTCGCGGGATGGCCACACCGCCCGGTGTGCGAGGCAGGTCGGGCTCAATGACGGGACCGGCGGCGATGATGAGCGCGCTGTCGCGGCGCGTCCACTCGCGCACCTTCTCCTCCAGACGGTTCCAGCCACCCTCGTTCAGCGACTTGTCCTGCGGGCAGATGTTAGTCATCAGGAATGACTCGCGCATCGCTTGGGCATCCCATTTCATGTCGGCCGCTGGTGCTAGATGCCCGCGGTCCAAACCGCTGCCGGCATAGTCTTTAGGGTCGGGGCAACCGTCAACCGACGGGTCGCGCTCAAAACCCTTGGCGCGCGGTTCGTTGCCCAGCGTCTCGGCCAGGGTGAGCTCATAGACGACACAACGCGGCAACCGCGCCGATGCGTCAAAGTAGGCGGTGAATCCCTTGTAGTCGACACGTTGGCAACCGTCCAGGACCAGTTGCTGCAGGCTGTCGGTCATCGCTGGGCTGCAAGCGGCGCTCGCAGCCTGCCGACCGCACTGCCTGACCAATAGCACCACCAGCAATGTCATCGCCAGCGCCCACCCGGCGAGCTGCAGTTGCCACTTGTGTTCAGCAAACATTAAAAACCTTGTTTTTAGACGTTAGTTAGTTTTTAGACTTTAGACCTTTTAGACTTTAGTTGGGGGACAGCGCGTCAAACAGCAAGCCCGAAGGGCTGGCAGACCATAGGCCGGGATGGAGCGACAGCGCAACCCCGGTACAGATGCCCCCGTCATCCAAGCCCTGAAAAGGGCGGCACGACGGTCGCTCATCTCTATGACCTATTCATGCGACACGTCGCTCCACCCCCTGATGTGTTGGAGAGCTTCAGCAAACGCAAGTTCAAAATTAGGCAAGTGCTTGATGATGTTGAAGTCCTTCCATTGGGCTGTGCTTCTGTATTCCGGCTCTGTGTCCTCATAGACGTACAGCTCGCATGTGCCCGTAGGCACACCGTAGAAGACATTATAACCCATACCAATCTCAGCAGGATGGTTGATGTACGAGTCAATCCTGGTCAGCCCGCTGCAGCCGCTAAATGCGCCGCCGCCGATGGCAGTGACGGATTTGGGGATGGTGACCGATGTCAGCCCGCTGCAGTCGCTAAATGCGAAGTTGCCGATGGTTATGACAGAGTTGGGGATGTTGGCCGAGGTCAGCCCGCTGCAGTCAGAGAATGCGAAGTTGCCGATGGCTGTGACGGAGTTGGGGATGTTGACCGATGTCAGCCCGCTGCAGCGATAGAATGCGTGGTTGCCGATGGCGGTGACGGAGTTGGAGATGGTGATTGATGTCAGTCCGCCGCAGTACTCGAATGCGTAGTCGCCTATGGCTGTGACGGAGTTGGGGATGGTGACCGATGTCAGCCCGCTGCAGCCAGAGAATGCGTCTTTGCCTATGGCTGTGACGGAGTTGGGGATGGTGGTTGTCTTGCAGCCGGCTATCAGTGTGTTGGTTGCAGTCATGATGATGGCATTGCAGTTGTTGCGTGAGTCGTACGTTCCATTGCCAGTCGCGACTTTAATACTCTCTAGCCCGCTGCAGCCTCGGAATGCGTAGTCGCCGATGGCAGTGACGGATTTGGGGATGGTGACCGATGTCAGGCCACTGCAGTCTGAGAATGCGTAGTCACCGATGGCAGTGACGGATTTGGGGATGGTGACCGATGTCAGCCCGCTGCAGCCTCGGAATGCGTAGTCGCCGATGGCAGTGACGGATTTGGGGATGGTGACCGATGTCAGGCCGCTGCAGTCAGAGAATGCGTAGTTGCCGATGGTTGTGACGGAGTTGGGGATGGTGACCGATGTCAGCCCACTGCAGCCAGAGAATGCGCCGCCGCCGATGGTTGTGACGGAGTTGGGGATGGTGACCGATGTCAGCCCACTGCAGCCAGAGAATGCGCCGCCGCCGATGGTTGTGACGGAGTTGGGGATGTTGACCGATGTCAGCTCGCTGCAGTCAGAGAATGCCCCGTCGCCGATGGATGTGACGGAGTTGGGGATGGTGACCGATGTCAGCCCACTGCAGCCAGAGAATGCGTCTTTGCCGATGGTTGTGACGGATTTGGGGATGTTGACCGATGTCAGTTCGCTGCAGTCAGAGAATGCCCCGTCGCCGATGGATGTGACGGATTTGGGGATGTTGACCGATGTCAGCCCACTGCAACGATAGAATGCATCTTTGCCGATGGTTGTGACGGAGTTGGGGATGGTGACCGATGTCAGGCCGCTGCAGTCAGAGAATGCGTCTTTGCCGATGGTTGTGACGGATTTGGGGATGGTGATTGATGTCAGTCCGCTACAGCCCCGGAATGCGTAGTCGCCGATGGCGGTGACGGAGTTGGGGATGGTGGTCGTCTTGCAGCCGGATATCAGTATGTTGGTTGCAGTCTCGATGATGGCATTGCAGTTGTTGCGTGAGTTGTACGTTACATTGCCAGTCGCGACTTTAATACTCTCTAGCCCGCTGCAGCCTCGGAATGCGTAGTCGCCGATGTCTGTGACGGAGTTGGGGATGGTGACCGATGTCAGGCCACTGCAGTCAGAGAATGCGTAGTTGCCAATATCTGTGACAGAGTTGGGGATGTTGACCGAGGTCAGCCTGCTGCAGTCAGAGAATGCGTAGTTGCCGATGGATGTGACGGAGTTGGAGATGTTGACCGATGTCAGCCCGCTGCAGCCCCGGAATGCGTAGTCGTCGATGGCGGTGACGGAGTTGGGGATGGTGACCGAGGTCAGCCCACTGCAGTACTCGAATGCGTGGTAGCCGATGGCGGTGACGGAGTTGGGGATGACAAGATCTTTTACCTCTGAACCATTAAAAAACAGATGTTGTGCATAGTATAATGGATTGGAATAAGAGGAAGAAAACGAAATTTTGTACCATGAAGATAAATCTGAGGTAGTGACCGATGACAGTCTGCTGCAACCCCAAAAAGCGTCGTAGCCGATGGCGGTGACGGAGTCGGGGATGGTGACAGATGTCAGGCCCTCGCAGCCCTCGAACGCGTAGTCGCCGATGGCAGTAACGGAATTGGGGATGGTCACCGAGGTCAGCCCGCTGCAGCCCTGGAATGCCCCGTCGCCGATGGTTGTGACGGAGTCGGGGATGGTGACAGATGTCAGGCTGCTGCAGTCGCTAAAGGCGTAGTTTCCGATGGTTGTGACGGAGTTGGGGATGGTCACCGAGGTCAGGCTCTCGCAGCCCTCGAATACGTAGTCGCCGATGGCAGTGACGGAGTTGGGGATGGTCACCGAGGTCAGCATGAAGCAGTTATTGAATGCGTCCTCGCCGATGGAGGTGACGGAGTAGGTGGTACCGCAGTCGGTCACCGTCTCGGGGATGGTGAGGTCGCCACTCAGATCAGTGTATCGTGGTGACGATGTGTTTTCCCATGTCACGGTGACGCTGGTGCCGTCGTCGTTGCGGTTGTAGCACAAGCCGGCGACAATGAAGTCGTAGGCAGCCAGCTGCTGGGGCAGCAGGAGCAATATCAAGGTTGCTATACAAAGTCTAATTGCGTTCATAACTACAGTCACTGAATTGGCTAGTCATGCAAAGGTACAAAAAATCTCACAAAACCAGACCTTTCGTCATCAAAAATCCCCCAAAATGCAACATTAGGGACGGTTCTTTTTGTTGCATTTTTCTCAATTGTGCAACAAAAAGAGCCGTCCCCTTTGTCGCAAACATTGCCTCTTCGAGGCGTCCGCGTCTTCGGCGCTAACCCACACGCCGTCATGCAACATTAGGGACGGAACGGTTACGACAAAAGAACTTCACACAATTGGTCCCGTTCGGTCGCAAGCTAAAGGTTCGCGGTTACAAGTCCGACTGAATAAATCAGCTCACGAGGACAGCTGATCACAGACCCTTTAACCCGAAGATGATGTCCCACACACGGTTGACGATGGCCATGCGGTTGATGTCGTCGCGCGTCGAGAAGAACATGAACGTGATGTCGTGCTCGGGCACCTTGCCGGCATAGATGGTGAAACCGCCATTGTCGCCGGTGTGGTAGATGATTGTCGGACGCCCGGGGGTCTGCTGCACAAAGAAGCCGTAGCCATAGCCCACGTTGGGCTGGTAGCCATAGTTGGCATCGGGCTCGAGCCACACGTGAGGTGTATAGGCCAGCGTGCGCGAGGCTGCGCTCAGCACCTTGTCGTCGCGCAGGGCCATCTCCCAGCGGGCGAAGTCGCGCACCGACGTGTACAGGCCGCCGTCGGCCTTGGTGGCAAAGAACGTCTCCTCGCCATAGTCAAACTCGACATAGCGGCGCTGCGACTGGTCCCAGCGGTAGCCGTGCGCGCTGCCCGGCATATCGCGCCCAGCCTCAAAATATTGCGTGTGCTGCATGCCAGCCTTGTCAAAGATGTGACGGCGCATATATTCCTCAAACTCCTCGCCCGAGTAGCGTGGCACAATCTGGTAGGCCAGCTGGAATGTCGGGTTCTGGTATTTGTATCGCGTGCCGGGAGCAAACTCCAGGTCGCCCTCGGTGAGGGTGGCCATAAAGCCCACCGACGCCACGTCGGTGGCGGTGAGAACAAAGTGGCGGTCGTCGCGCGGACGCGCGTCAGGGATGCCTGACGTGTGGCTCAGCAGGTGGTGCAGCGTGATGCGGCGGTAGAAAGGCTGTGTCCACTCGGGGAACATCTGCGACATCGGTGTCTGCAGGCTCAGCTTGCCCTGCTCAACCAGCTGCAGCAGCGCCACGGCACTGAACTGCTTGCTCACCGACGCGATGCAGAAGCGGGTGTCCGGGGTCACATCGGCACCGGTCTCAAGGTCGGCCTTGCCATAGCAATGCTCAAAGAGGGTCTCGCCGCCCTGCTGGATGAGCACTGCCGCTCCGGGCTGGGTGGGGTCGTCGTAGACCGTCTCAAAGACGGCGCTGATTTGTTGCTCCAGTTGTCTCATGTCTGTGTCGGTGATGGCCAGTGCGCACACTGCCGTCAGGGCAGCCGCCACCATCGTGGTGATGCGTTTTGTGTTCATGTCATTTGATTCTTGTTGCAGTGCAAAAATACTGCTTTGTTCACAACTGGACAAATTTTTTTGGTTGCCACAGTATTTTTAGCTAATTTTGCACCAAAATTCTAGGTTAACATTGATATGACACTCACAAAGACCGATTTCAATTTCCCGGGACAGAAAAGCGTGTACCATGGCAAGGTGCGCGACGTGTATAACATCAACGATGACCTGCTGGTGATGGTAGCCACCGACCGCATCAGCGCATTCGATGTCATCCTACCCAAGGGCATACCCGGCAAGGGGCAGGTGCTCAACCAGATTGCCGCCCGATTTCTCGACGCGACGGCCGACATCGTGCCCAACTGGAAACTGGCCACGCCCGACCCCATGGTCACCGTCGGAAAACGCTGCGAGGGCTTTGCCGTCGAGATGATCATTCGTGGCTATCTCACTGGCAGCGCATGGCGTGAGTACAAAAACGGATGCCGGATGTTGTGCGGAGTGCCACTGCCTGATGGCATGCGCGAGAACGAGCGATTTCCCCAGCCCATCATCACACCCACTACTAAGGCCGAGCAGGGGCATGACGAGAACATCTCGCGCGACGAGATCATCGCACAGGGCATCGTCAGCGAGCAGGACTATGAGGTGATGGAGCGATACACACGCGCACTGTTTGCACGAGGCACCGAGATCGCAGCCGGCAAGGGGCTCATTCTGGTCGACACAAAGTATGAGTTTGGCCGTCGCGACGGACAGGTCATTCTCATGGACGAGATACACACGCCAGACTCCAGCCGATACTTCTATGCCGACGGATATGACGAGCGGTTTGCAAAGGGCGAGCCGCAGCGCCAGCTCAGCAAGGAGTTTGTCCGCCAGTGGCTCATCGAGCACGACTTCATGGGCAAGCCCGGTCAGCAGGTGCCAGAGATGACCGACCAGTACTGCCAGAGCGTGGCCGACCGCTACATCGAGCTGTATGAGGAAATCACAGGCACACCGTTCCAGCCAGCCACCGATGCCGACCTGGCTGCACGCATCGAGCGCAACGTCACACAATGGCTGGCAAGCCGTTGAGCCAATCGGTCACCTATCACCCGGAAAACATGGCGCAGGACGTAGAACAGATTAAACCCTATCAACAACAAGGCAGCAAGACCGAACAAGTGCGCGACATGTTCGACGCCATTGCACCGGCCTACGACTTCATGAACCGTGCCATGACCATGGGCATCGACCGATGGTGGCGGCGTGTGGCCGTGGCCAGGGTCAAACGCCATCTGGCAGGCACGGCCTCGCCACAGGTGCTGGACGTGGCCACCGGAACAGGCGACTTTGCCATGCAGCTGCACGACAGTCTGGCTCCCGTCAGCATCGTCGGCATTGACCTCAGCCAGGGCATGCTCGATGTCGCGCGGCGCAAGGCTGCCGACAGGCATTTGAGCGCCGACCAGTTGCTGTTTGAGCAGGGCGATTGCCTAGACCTGCCCTATGCCCAGGACCGCTTTGATGCCGTGACGGTGGCCTTCGGGGTGCGCAACTTCGAGCACCTTGACCGCGGCTACAGCCAGATGCATCGTGTGTTGCGGCCTGGCGGCATGCTCTGTGTGCTTGAGCTGTCCACCCCCCAGAACCGTCTCATTCGCTGGTTCTATGACCTTTATACATTGCACGTCATTCCCTGGGTGGGCTCGCTCAAAAGCGGCGATAAGAACGCTTACCGCTATCTGCCGAACAGCATCGCCGCCGTGCCGCAGGGGCAGGCGATGCTCCAGCTCATGCGCCAGGCAGGCTTCACACAGTGTCAAGCAAGCAGGCTCACCCTGGGCACCTGCACCGTCTACACCGCCGTCAAGCCCCGCTAGCTGGCTATGTTGCGACAGTCCGACTGCTTGCGCATCAGCCGGTTGCGCGCGTCACGGAAAGCCGTGAACGTGTCAAACAGGTCGGTCAGTGCGATGACAGCGTTTTGCGACTGCGTCTCATAGAGCGAGGCCGAGTTGCCGGACTCGCCACTGTGACCCTGCATCGCGCCGCTGACACCGCTCACCTGCTCCAGCAGCCGCATCTGCAAGTCAATCATCTCGTATGCGCCGGCACCGCTGGTGTTGGTCACAATCTGTTCGGGACGGGCATCACTCTCGCGCGGGTCGTAGGGAAGAATGCCGCCAGCATTGCTCCAGGCGCGGCGCACGTCGGCCCAGGTGAAACCGTCGGGCAGTGAGGTCTCTGGAAAGAGCAGCACCCCCTTGGCACTGCATTCCATCACATGGTTCACCATCGTGATCAGGCGGTTGACCTGCTTTTGCTGGTCGATGGCACCCTCGACAAACGAGTGCACCTCGCCATCGATGAGCGGATAAAACTTGGTGACAAACGGATGATGCCCATGTGGCGGGGCGTCGTTCTGCAACAGCACATCGCCCATCGGCGAGAACCACCGGCAGCGCCAACGTGTCTCGACATCCCAGCGGGTGGACACATCTGGGTCCTGGCGCATGTGCTTGACTTCGCGTGGCTGGGTCAGGGGCACCACTGTGAGTTGTGCAGTGCGCCGATTGTGACACACCACCACCTCGCGACTTTCAAGTGTCCATACCTCGATGGCACGGCAGCGGGCTCCATGCACGTGCCAGAAGTCGATGCCAGTCATGGCGTCGGCACCGATGCTCGTGGTCAGGTCGGCAATGCGGCGGTCGGCCTGCTCGCAGTAGAGCCGCCGCACCCACTGCGCCCGGCGACGCGAGCCACCGGCCACGCGTTGCAGCAGTTCGGCCATGGTCAGGTCGTGCAACTGTCCCACCAGGTGGCAGTCCTTGCCGCGTGGGTCCATAATCGAGTCGATAAAAAATTGGTTGAGGTTGACATTGTCCACTTCGGTCGATGTCATGCCCAGTCGTGTCACCTGCTCAACACGTTGGCAGGCGCACCCCGAGATGAGAAACTCCTCGAGTGCGCGGCTGTCAAGCTCGTCCAGGTGCAGGCGCAAGCACTCTTGGACCAGGTGTTTGTCGGCCGGAACGGTGGCATCAATCACTTGCGAGCGATAGCGGCCAACAACGGTGCGCACCAGCTGTCGCAGCAGGTTGTTGGTCAGCGGACGTGTGCCAGACAGGATGCAACGCTGACCGTCGGTCAGCGTGTCGCCGTCGCGGTCGGTATAAGCATCCGACCATTGGTCACCGTAGGTGAAACGTTTGTTGCGCACACGGCTATTGCGCAGGCTGGCGCATCGCATCCAGGCATGATAGGCATCCAGCAAGACTTGTAGGTTGTGTTCCATGTTTTTAGATTTTAGATTGTTTTGCGGTGATTGGTCATTCGGGCAGTCTTAGCCGATGGCCAGAAACTGGCGCCGATTGCGCGCACCATGCGAGATGTGCAACCACCTGAAGTCGTGCTCGTTGATGACTTGGTCGACGGGCAGATGCAGTTCCTGCAACAGTTGCCACAGCCGGCGGTTGCCCTCGCGGCTGCCAGTCGACACATCGGCGGCCTCGCCCAGCAGGTGCTGGCTGCGAACTGCGCCGCCCACAGAGCGGTTCAGCGCCGGACAGCGATAGCCACTGCTGACATAGATGGGTGCGCCCCAGGCTTCGCGCAGAGGGTCGAGCACGGTGTCCACCAGTTGCACCAGGGCCGCAACGGCGCTGTCGGGCGGTGTGTTGTCGATGCCTAGCCGCCGGGCAGTGGCCGACCGGGTGAGTTCGGTGAGTGTGAAGTGTTTCATAGTGTTGTAGTTTTAGGTGACAAAATGTTGAGTGACCGAGTGTCGTGTTGTCGATCCTGATCACAGCGATGCAAAGCTACAACCCGCGTGTCCCTTCGTGCCACCCCAATCGCCAGCAGCAGTTCAGCGATTGTGACATCAGCAGCTCCCCCTCAAAGTTAGAGAGTGTTGGGTGAGTGTGTCCCGGGGTCAGGGGGAGCAGAGCCAGCCAAATTTCCTCTCGCATAGCGATTGTCATACCACCCCCGATCACTCAGATCTTAAGGAGGAAAGCTAGTTGCCACATCTACCGTCAACCGCCTACCGCCTACCGTCTACCGCCTATGACGACTGCTTGCCGGTGAGGATGGTCTTGATGTCGTGCAGCTTGGTCAGGGCTTGCATGGGGGTGAGGTTGTTGATGTCGATGTGCAGAATCTCGTCGCGGATTTGCTCCAGCACGGGATCGTCGAGCTGGAAGATGCTCAGCTGATAGCCACTGCGATGTGTGGCGACCTCGCCCAGGTTGCGCGTCACCTGCAGTTCGGTGTCGCGCCCTTCCTGTTCCAGCTGTTTGAGCACCTCACCTGCACGGTTGACGATGCTGGCAGGCATGCCGGCTAACTTGGCCACATGGATGCCGAAACTGTGTTCGCTGCCGCCCTTGACCAGTCGGCGCAGAAACACGACCTTGCCCTGCACCTCGCGCACGGTGACGTTATAGTTGACGATGCGCTTGAAGGTGCGTTCCATCTCGTTGAGCTCATGGTAGTGGGTGGCAAACAGCGTCTTGGGCCTGGCGGAATGCTCGTGGATGTACTCGACGATGGCCCACGCGATGCTGATGCCGTCGTAGGTGCTGGTGCCGCGCCCCAACTCGTCGAACAGCACCAGCGACCGCTGGCTCAGGTTGTTGAGGATGCTTGCGGCCTCGGTCATCTCGACCATGAATGTGCTCTCGCCCTGCGAGATGTTGTCGCTTGCCCCGACGCGCGTAAACACCTTGTCGACAACACCGATGTGGGCGCGCTCGGCGGGAACAAAGCAGCCCATCTGTGCCATGATGACGATGAGGGCGGTCTGGCGTAGCAGGGCGCTCTTACCGGCCATGTTGGGACCGGTGATGACCATCACCTGCTGGCCGTCGTTGCTCAGTTGCACATCGTTGGGCACATATTGCTCGCCGGCGGGCAGCTGCTGCTCGATGACCGGGTGGCGGCCCGCCACAATGTCGAGTTCGAGCGAGTCGTCGATGATCGGACGGTTGTAGTGGTTCTCGAGCGACACGCGCGTGAAGGCGCACAGACAGTCGAGCCGGGCGATAAACGCGCTGTCGGTCTGGATGGCAGGGATATAGTCGGTCACGGCTTGCACCAGTTCGCTGTAGAGCTGCTGCTCGATGATGAGGATTTTCTCCTCGGCGCCCAGAATCTTCTCCTCATACTCCTTGAGCTCCTGGGTGATGTAGCGCTCGGCCTGAACCAGGGTCTGCTTGCGTATCCACTCGGCAGGCACCTTGTCCTTGTGGGTGTTGCGCACCTCGATGTAGTAGCCGAACACGTTGTTGTAGCCAATCTTCAGGCTCGGGATGCCCGTGCGCTCGCTCTCGCTCTGCTGCAGCCGGTTGAGGTAGTCTTTGCCCGAGTGCGAGATGTCGCGCAGCTCGTCCAGCTGCGGGTCAACACCGCTGCGGATGACGTTGCCACGGTTCACCTGGATGGGAGCGTCGGGATTCACCTCGTGGGCGATGCGCTCGGCGATGACAGGGCAGGGGTTGAGCTGGTCGCCGATGGCGCGCAGCACGTCGTTGTCGCTGGATTGGCACAGCTGCTTGATGGGCTCGATGGCCTGCAGTGCGTTCTTGAGCTGGACAAGCTCGCGAGGATTGATGCGGCCGGTAGCCACTTTCGATGTCAGTCGCTCAAGGTCGCCAATAATCTCGAGCTGCGACTTGAGTTGCTCGCGGCCAGCGGAGTCGCGCATCAGCTGCTCCACCACGCCCTGCCGACGGTTGATGGCCTGGACATCCTTCAGCGGAAACAGCAGCCACCGGTGCATCATGCGGCCTCCCATGGGCGACACCGTCATGTCAATGATGTCCAGCAGACTCTTTCCCTCGCCACTCATCGACTCGATGAGCTCGAGGTTGCGCACGGTGAACTTGTCGAGCCGCACATAGCGCTCGGCCTCGATGCGCGACAGCGTGGTGATGTGGCCCAGCTGGGTGTGTTGCGTGATGTCAAGATAGTGCAGGATGGCGCCGGCGGCGACGATGGCACACTCCATCGAGTCGACACCGAACCCCTTGAGCGAGCGGGTCTCGAAGTGCTTGAGCAGACGGTCGCGGGCCGACTCGGGGTTGAACACCCAGTCGTCCATCTCCTGTGTCAGGTAGTGGGCGCTCGCTGTGTCCTGAAAGTCCTTGCGGTGACTACGCTCAATCAGCACCTCCTTGGGCTGGAAGTTGCCCAGCAGCTTGTCGACATACTCGATATCGCCCTCGGCGGTGAGAAACTCGCCCGTGCTGATGTCCAGAAACGACACGCCAAGCCGAGCTTTGCCAAAATGCACAGCAGCCAGAAAGTTGTTCTCCTTGCCGTCCAGGATGTTGCCGCCCAGCACCACGCCAGGGGTGACAAGCTCGGTGATGCCGCGCTTGACCAGCTTCTTGGTCATCTTCGGGTCCTCAAGCTGGTCGCAGATGGCAACACGCTTGCCGGCACGCACCAGCTTGGGCAGATAGGTGTCCAGCGCATGGTGCGGAAAACCGGCCATCTCGGTGTTGCCGCTAGCACCGTTGCTGCGACGTGTCAGCGTGATGCCCAAAATCTCGCTGGCGATGACCGCGTCCTGCATATAGGTCTCATAGAAGTCACCGCACCTGAACAGCAGCACTGCGTCGGGGTGTTTGGCCTTCATGTCCAGAAACTGGCGCATCATCGGCGTTATCGTGTTGTCTTTTGCCATATCGTTATTTTTTTCTCAATCTAAGTGGTGGAGTGTTTTTTTTAGCAGGGTAGTGGAGTAGTAGGGTAGTGAGGCCGATACATGACTATGTTGCGAGTCGCGTCGTCAGCCAAGAGCAACGGCTTTACTATGTTACTACTTTACTACTTTCCATGTGGCCGAACAGGGAATTAGAATTGAGCGAGCTTGCAAAGGTAGTGAATTATCGAGAAATGTGCAAACTCGCGTGCAGAGGCGGTGGTCTTTTTGGGGCAAAGGTAAGAGTTGCCAATGGGGATGGTTCTTTTTCGCCAGGATAACAAAATCAAGACCGCCTGGCTCAATCAGCCAGGCGGTCAATTGTTAACGATGCAGTGTCAACTGTCAGTTAGAACACGACCTTGGTCGAGGTGGTAGTGCCGTCGGTGCGGGTCATGACCTTGACGTTCACGCCCTTGAAGGGCTTGTCGCTGGTCTGGCCCCAACGGGGCCGCCGACTACAGACGGGGGCGGAAGCCCCCGTAACAAGAGCCATAAAGCCATTCACCGCCCTGAAGGGGCGGCCGAGGGCGCACCATGGGTCCGCCCCATCGGGGCGGTGTC
>Ga0256404_1002218_pt1 | contig 43717 bp, 33 predicted proteins | sample RumenRJG_01DNA_FD_185990 | JGI IMG/M metagenome (GOLD analysis project Ga0256404, IMG submission 185990) | Bovine rumen microbial communities from Lethbridge, Alberta, Canada - RJG_01 | ecosystem: Host-associated > Mammals > Digestive system > Stomach > Rumen | place: Canada: Alberta | collected... | reverse complement strand
TGCTCGCTCTTGTTTATAAAGTCATACCTTATCGTGACCTTGCCGCTTTTTCCCGCAAGCTCATCAGGCTTGATGTCCTTGCCGTCAAGCTTGTATGATACCTTCATCTCAACAGGCAGCTCGCCGCTGAAATTGCCCTTGTAGTAGATGTCGCCGCCCTCGGTCTTCCAGGTAAGCTCGTTGCCCGAGCGCTCAAAGCCCTCATCGGTCTTGGTGTTCTCAATATCCGAAAGCTTTGAAACGTCCTTGAGCTCTTTAAGTCCCTGCGGATTTTTCAGCCAGTCGCTGACAATTACCTTGTCATTGTTTCCGTCAGCCTTTGTCATAACGTAAACAGTCTCTTCCTTGTAGGTCTTACCGTTTGCATCGGATGCTTTATTTGTATCCTCCTTGACCTGCGTATTGGCAGTCTGCGACTTTTTGTCCTCGTCCTTTTTATCGTTTGCCATAGCGTACATACCTGTGCAGCCTGCGGATAAAAGAACAGCCAAAGCTCCTGCGATAACCTTTGTATATGTTTTCATATCAGTGTCTCCCTTCACTTACTTTATTGCGGGCATCTGAACGCCGCGCTCGGATTTATTGCTCCTCTTGGCATTTTTCATTCCGAATGTCGAACGGATTATGATCGGGTCAAACAGCATCAGCATTGACGGAAGCATAAATATAACCGTTATCATACTGATTATTGCGCCTCTTGAAAGCAGGCTGCAAAGCTGTGATATCATATCTACCCTTGAGAAAACTCCGACGCCGAATGTTGCGGCAAAGAAGCCGAGTGCCGATACTATTATCGACTTTATAGATGTTGAAAGTGCAATAGTAACAGCCTCTGTCTTTCCAAGCCCCGAGTTTCTCTCGCTCTTGTATCTTGTAGACATCAGTATCGCGTAATCGACCGTCGCACCGAGCTGTATCGTACCGATAACGATAGATGCGATAAACGGTATCGTCGTGTGCAGATAGCAGGTGAGTCCCATATTTACAAATATCGCGAACTCGATTACCGATACAAGTATTATCGGCAGCGAGAAGCTTTGCAGTACAAAGAATATGATAAGGAATATCGCAAGTATCGAAACCGCACTTACCACCTTAAAATCTCTGTCCGTTATATTGATAAGATCCTTTGTGCAGGGCGCTTCACCTATCAGCATAGCCTTTTTGTCGTACTTTTCAACAATATCTTGAATCTTGCTTATCTGCTCGTTCACCTCGTCAGATGCGGTCTTGTATTCCGATCCTATAAGCACCATCTGCCAGTTTTCTGATTTGAGTACCTGCGTCAGCTTGTCAGGTATCACCTCTCTTGGAATGTTCGGACCGATAAGCGAGCTGAGTCCCAGCGAGAACTTAACGCCATCGACCTTGTTCATTTCCTTGAGCATATTGTTCATGCTCTTTGAGTCCAATTCAGCATCGCACATAAGTATGTGTGTTGTAGACATATGGAACTCTTCCTCAAGCTTTGTGTTTGCAACGATACTGTCAAGATCCTTTGGCAGCGTAGCCGTAAGATCGTAGTAAACGTTTGTGTGAGTGTATCCGTAAAGTGCGGGGATAAGTATTACCAGAAATGCGGTAATGCACACCGCGCGGTGCTTGATGATGAATTTTGAAAGCTTGTCAAGACTTGGTATAAGGTCGCGGTGCATTGTTTTTGTCAGTGCCTTGTCGAAAATAAGTATCATCGAGGGCAGCACGGTCACGCAGGCGATAACGCCTATAACAACGCCCTTTGCCATTACTATACCCATATCAAGTCCGAGCTTGTATGACATAAAGCAAAGCGCTAAAAATCCTGCAACTGTCGTTACCGAGCTTCCTACTACCGAGCTTATCGTCTTTGATATAGCCACAGCCATAGCTTCCTTGTTGTCGTTTGGATGCTCCTTTTGCTGTTCCTTGTAGCTGTGCCACAGGAAGATAGAGTAGTCTATCGTAACGCCAAGCTGAAGCACCGCAGTCAGCGCCTGTGTTATGAACGAGATCTCACCGAGGAAAATGTTCGAGCCCAGGTTATAAAGCACCGCCATACCCACGCTGAGCATAAAGAACACAGGTATAAGGAACGAGTCCATAGTCAGCGCAAGCACAAGGCTTGTAAGGCATACAGCGATTATAACATAGCCCGTTGTCTCGTTTATCGTAAGGTCCTTGATGTCGTCTATCGCCGCGGTCATACCTGCGACAAAGCACTGCTTGCCCGCGATATCCTTGACCTCCTCAAGAGCCTTCATGCTCGAGTCAGATGCAGATGTGTCATCAAAGAACACCGCCATAAGCGTTGCATTTTCAGAGTTGAAAAAATCATAAAGCTTTTTTGGAAGCACCTCTTTAGGAAGATTGATGTCTGCTATCGAGTCATACCATATAACATCGCAGACATGATCTACCTTTGCAAGCTTTGCCTCCAGCTTTTTCACGTCCTTGTCCTGCATACCGTCTATCATCACGAATGCAAAGCCGCCCTTGCCGAATTCATCGAGCATGATGTCCTGACCCTTCATAGTGTCAAGGTCTTTTGGCAGGTAGGAGAGGATATCGTAGTTTATCCTCGTGCCGAGCATTCCGATAAGGGACGGTACAAGCAGTACGAAGCTAAGGATCAGTATGATGAATCTGCCCTTAACGACTGCCTTGCCGAATTTGTACATTTATACATTACCCCTTTCAAATGACTGTTGTTATTTGCTTTAACCAAATAATGACCAATAGTCATTTTGTTTATTGAACCCATTGTATCACAAAAATGACCAATAGTCAATATCCAAAACTGAAAAAATTGACCGTTGGTCATATTTTTGTATACTTTGACAACTTAATCGTTTTATACAAACTGACTATTAGTCATTTTTGCCCCTTGACAAGCATAAAACAAGCGTTTATAATTGATTTGACATATAAAAACTGCGCCCTGTGCGCACAAGGAGCTGAAAAAATGGGCAAGCTTGATGCTAACAAAAAGCAAAAAGAGACATCACTTCTGGATACCGCCTTCAACCTTTTCACAACAAAAGGTCTGACCAAGACCTCCATTTCCGATATCGTAAGCAACGCAGGTGTGGCAAAGGGCACGTTCTACCTTTATTTTAAAGATAAGTACGACCTGCGCAACAGACTTATCGCACATAAATCATCACAGATGTTCAAGCAAGCTCTCGCGCAGATGAAGGCGACCAAAATGGAGCATGACTTTGAAAGTGATATTATTTTTGTAGTTGATAACATCATAAACCAGCTTACTGAAAACAAGGCAACTTTGAATTTCATTTCAAAGAATCTAAGTTGGGGAGTATTTAAAAATGCCCTTACTACCAAGTCGAGCGATAAAGACGTTGATTTTGCAGACGTTTACAATATGATAATCGAGAACGCGCCCAACACGGTAAAAGATCCCGAAATAATGATATTTATGATAATCGAGCTTGTAAGCTCGACCTGCTACTCGTCCATACTTTATTCCGAGCCGTGCGATATCGGTACGCTTAAACCCCACCTGTACAAAAGCATCAAGCATATCCTGCACGACCATATTGATTATTGACAGATCACAAATTCCCATAAAAAAAGAGTGACTGAACATTTTATCGTTCAGCCACTCTTTTTCTTTTACTGTCTTAGATACACACCGTTTTCCTCGATGTATTCTTCCATATCCTCTTTGTATTCAAGCTCAAGAGGATCGCCGCTGTCAAGCGCCTTGAGCGCGCGCTGACCAATATCTTTGCGGTAGTGAACGTCCTCCCAGTTTATCTTGCTGACAGCCTCGTAGCTCTTGTCGAGCGCACCCTGCAGGGTGAGAGCCGTGCAGGTGACACCAAGCACACGTCCGCCGTTGTTTGTGAACTTTCCGCCCTCAAGCTTTGTGCCCGCGTGGTAAACGAAAGCACCGTCGACCTGACCCTTATCGTCAAGTCCTGTTATCTCGTAGCCCTTCTTGTAGCTTGTCGGGTAGCCGCCGCTTGCCATAACAACGCAGGTGCAGTAGCCGCTTTTCCAGCCGATATTGACATCGGATAATCTGTGCTCGTAAATAGCCTCAAATATCTCGCAAAGATCGCCGTCAAGCATCGGCAGAACCACCTGTGTCTCGGGATCACCGAAGCGGCAGTTGTACTCGATCACCTTCGGTCCCTTCGGCGTGAGCATCAGCCCGAAATACAAACAGCCCTCAAAGGTGCGTCCCTCTGCGTTCATAGCATTTATCGTCGGCAGGAAGATCTTTTCCATACATTCCTTTGCGATATCCTCCGTGTAGTACGGGTTTGGCGCAACAGTGCCCATTCCGCCGGTGTTCAGTCCCAGATCGCAGTCAAGCGCTCTTTTGTGATCCATCGAGGAGATCATCGGCACGACCGTCTTTCCGTCCGTGAATGACAGCACCGATACCTCGGGTCCTGTCAGGAATTCCTCCACCACGATAGTCGAGCTGCTCTTGCCGAATTTCAGCTCGTCGATCATCGAGTGTATAGCCTCCACAGCCTCCTGTTCGTTCTGCGCAAGTATAACGCCCTTGCCAAGTGCGAGTCCGTCAGCCTTGATGACAGCAGGGTAGGTGTTTTGCTTTTTAACATAAGCGATAGCCTCCGCACTGTTGTCAAAAACCTCGTAAGCCGCGGTAGGAATGTTGTACTTTTTCATCAGCTCTTTAGAGAATACCTTGCTTCCCTCGATAATAGCCGCGTCCTTTTTCGGACCGAATGTCTTGAAGCCTGCCGCCTGCAGTGCATCGACCATACCCAGCACCAGCGGATCATCGGGAGCTACCGCGACCATATCCACACCGAGCTTTTTGGCAAGCGCCACAACGCCGTCGATGTCAGTCGCCGCAACATCAAAGCACTGTGCGTATTTTGAGATACCGCCGTTTCCGGGTGTGCAGTACAGCTTGCCGACCTTTTTTGACTCTGCAAGCTTCATTATAATTGCGTGTTCACGGCCGCCGCCGCCAACAACGAGTATATCCATAAATCTGTCCTCCCCAAGTGATTAGTGGTGGAAAAGTCTGATACCTGTGAATGCCATAGCGATGCCGTACTTGTTGCAGGTCATGATAACGTGGTCATCACGGATAGATCCGCCCGGCTCTGCGATGTAAGCAACGCCCGACTTTTTAGCTCTTTCAATGTTGTCACCGAATGGGAAGAAAGCGTCAGAGCCAAGGCAAACGTCCTTGTTTTTAGCTATCCATTCCTTCTTTTCCTCGGCAGTCAGCACCTCGGGCTTTACCTTGAAGAGTGTCTGCCATACGCCGTCAGCAAGCACATCGTCATGCTCGTCGGAGATGTAAACGTCGATAGTGTTGTCGCGGTCCGGACGTCTTATGTCGTCAACGAACTGCAAGCCAAGTACCTTTGGGTGCTGCCTCAGCCACCAGATGTCAGCCTTGTTGCCTGCAAGTCTTGTGCAGTGTATCCTTGACTGCTGACCTGCACCGATACCGATAGCCTGTCCGTTCTTAACGTAGCAAACAGAGTTTGACTGTGTGTATTTGAGCGTGATAAGCGAGATAACAAGGTCAGTCTTTTTGTCATCGGGGATATCCTTGTTTTCGGTAACGATATTTGTGAGCATATCGTTGTCTATCTTCAGCTCGTTTCTGCCCTGCTCGAAGGTAACGCCGTATACCTGCTTTCTCTCGATAGGTGCGGGAACATAGCTCTCGTCTATCTGAATGATGTTGTATGTGCCCTTTCTCTTTGATTTGAGTATCTCAAGAGCCTCGTCGGTGTAGCCCGGTGCGATGATGCCGTCTGATACCTCGCGCTTGATAAGGTTTGCAGTACAAGCGTCACACTCGTCTGAAAGCGCGATAAAGTCGCCGTAGGAGGACATTCTGTCAGCACCTCTTGCCTTTGCATAAGCGCAAGCCATAGGTGTCAGCTCGCCCAGATCGTCAACAAAGTAGATCTTCTTTTCAGTCTCCGTCAGGGGAGTGCCGATAGCCGCACCCGCAGGTGAAACGTGCTTGAAAGAGGTTGCGGCGCAAAAGCCCGTAGCCTTTTTAAGCTCCTTTACCAGCTGCCAGCCGTTGAACGCATCAAGCAGGTTGATGTAGCCCGGCTTGCCGTTAAGCACCGTGATAGGCAGCTCCTTTCCGTCCTCCATAAAGACCTTTGACGGCTTCTGATTAGGGTTGCAGCCGTACTTTAAAAGCATTTCGTTTGCCATTTTCAATTACCTCCGTTTATGTTTTATAGCATTTTACTATTGTAAAAACGTGAACTATTTTTTCTTCCAGAACTCTTTATTAAAGTAGTCCGAGTTTTGCTGTATCTGCTCGGTCAGCTTGTCCCTGCCTATCTCCTCCGCAAGCGTCTGCCTGCCGCTGAAGAGATCGGTGCCGAGCCCAAGTCTGTCGCCCTTTATCTGCGCACCCAGCGCCGAAAGGGTAGTGGGGAACATATCCATAGGCGCAAAGATGCGGTTCTTTGCATTTTTGGGGGACTTTTGCGTGTTTATAAAGCAGTTGTACGGTGAGCGCTCGTAGCCGTCCTCCTCAAATTCGATACCCTTTGGAAAATGCTCTGCGATGTGATCGCCCGTGATGATAACGACCGTGTCCTCCCAGTAGGGCTTTGTTTTGAGCCACCTGATAAACTCGTCCACCTGCCGTGATGTGCAGCCGACAGCCGCAGCATAGTTATTTCCTACGCTCTTGTCGCAAAGCGCGCAGCGGTAGCCCTCCTCAAAGCTGTGTGTGTCCATCGTGTACATCGTCACCGCAAAAGGCTTGCTTCCCTTTGCAAGCTCGTCTATTTTAAGTTTTGAGAACTCAAACATTTTTCTGTCCTCAAAGCCCCACATCTTGAAGTAGTCCTTGGGGATAAGTCCCTCGTCACGCGCACTGTTCAGGTCAAAAATATTACTGTCCTCGTACCTGCCTACATAGCTGTTGTACGCAGCAAAGTTTGAATCCGACCCCTCGATGAAAAGCTGCTCGTAGCCGTTATCGTGCAGCAGGTCCTCCAGCCTTGTCAGCGAGGGCAGAAAGCTGTTCAGCTCGCCCATATTGTTGCGCATTTTCCCCAGCGGAGTCATCAGTACAACTCCCGAGGTCTGCGCAATAGTCGCGCCCATAGTGTATGCGATGCTCGGCGCTCTGACTATCGAGCCGCCAAGCTTGTCGGTGTGAGAAAAGTTTATGTTGTCCTTTGCAAGCTTTGTAAGCTCGGGCATAAGATCATAGTTTTGCAGACCGCCGTTTTCAGGAGCCGCAAAGGAGTTTTCTATCGACTCCAGATAAAGATAGATAAGATTTTTCTTCTTCTCGGGGAATATCACATTCTCGCTGCTCGGAGCAACATAGTATTGCTCGTAAAGCTGCGATGTGTGCATCTGATTGTATATGTACGAGAACGTGCCTGTTTCCCAGAACAGCGCCGTTACCGAAAACACGGGTATCACCGCCCACGCAGCGATGCGCGTGTGTTTTGCATTTGCAGTCAGTCCGCCCTTTTTATCGGGGCATCTGAATTTCAGCCTTTGTGCTCGCGACATTCTCACGAGCCTTATGCACAAAAGCACCGCCGCGATAACTGCAATGCAGGCATAAAGTATCAGCTTGTGTGCCATTTCGGGAGTGTATCCGTCATTTGCAAACTGCACCGTGAACATTATCGCCTCAATATCCATACTCGGAAAATGAATGTGCAGAAATACCGTTGCCGTGAGCAGCAGCGCACTTATCGCCATCAGCACGCAGCCGATAACAAGCAGCAGCTTTTTCACACGGCTCGGCTTTTCATCGCTTTTTTCGGTGCTGAATATCGGCTGTACGCAGATAAGTACCGTTCTGTACAGCTTTGCAGGCTTAAAGCCCTTTTCCGCCAGAAACGATATAAGTCTGTGCGCAAGCAGTATCCCCGTGCAAATGCACAGCGGCTTTAACCATATCAGAAACCATTTTAGCAGCTCGTGCGGACCTTCCGAGAACTCGGTGCGCATATAGCTGACCGATTTAGTGTAGCCCGTGTTTACAAACACATAAATACCTATCAGACGGTACAGCCACAGCGGCGAGCGCACAGGTGCTGCAGCAGGCAGCCAGAAAAGCGTGAGGCTTAAAAAAGGGCACAGTGCATACACCGCAAACTCCGCTGCACTGACGCTGAAAAACGTCAGCACCATATGCATCAGGCGCACAGTCACCGCAAGCGATGCCGCCAGCGTGAAAAGGATATGCCCCCGCGGATTTCTCCTTATGCTTTTCATATATAATGAAAACAGCCTCATTCTTCTGACCCCATAAAGTACATTTTTTTGTACAGTTTATTACGTCTTTTTCTTTCTTCTTATAGATATTTTTCTTGGCTTTTTCTCTTTTTCTTTAATATATTCCTGCACCTTGTGTACATCATCGACTTTAGTAAAGCTCTGCTGCGGATCTACAAATCCGTAATCACCCGTAAGCTCTCTGCCAACGTAGATGTGTACCTCGGTGCGTCCGCCTCTGTACTCGTTTTTCATACTTCCGTTGAGCGTAACGATTACAAGTTCGCCCGTACCCTTTATCTCACCGATAAGGTTGAGCTTTGTCGCGATAGGCAGTCTGCCTTTCTGCACAGCCATTTCCTCGCCGTCGATAATAAGGCGTGTCCTGCCCTTGTTGACTATCAGTATCTCGTGACCGTTGTATTCGGCGCGCCACGCCTCGTGGTCACCCATTTTGTAAGCAACTGTTTCGGTAGCCATTTCAAACCTCCGCTTATTTCGAGTATTTGTTTACGACCTTTGTTGTTGCCTTGCCGCTTTGTATATCAATGAACCTCACAAACAGCGATACCTTGTTATCCTCGTTCAGAGCATTCCAAAGTCCGTTTGTGAACTCGTCAATATCGTTTGGTATCTCTATCTTTTCAGGCTCGCCCTCAAAGCTTGGCAGCGGGTCACCGTCGCCCATATAGGTGTGGATAAAGTGACCTACGCCGTTTAAAGGATTTGTGTATGTGAAGGTGAATCTCTCCGCGCAGTCAGGGTTTCCGTCAGCTGACTTGATGATGTTCATAGCGTAGTTGTACTCGCCGCCGCCAACGTGCATTATTCCCGAGATACGAGGAGTATAGTTGGGAGCGTCGTCCTCATACAGCCTTGTGCGCAGAGCCTGCTCAAAGGTCTGCTGATTGTCCATAAGCTCGTATATAGTGTCAGTCTGGTCGCCGTTTGTAACGATAGTCTTGTTGCCAAGCACGCGCACAGGGGAGTAGATGATAAGGTGCGGGTCTGTCAGCTTGCTCGGATCGGCAGCCTCGGTCTTTATGCCGTCAGCAGTTTCGGTAAAAACTCTGTTTCTTGAGTTTACACTTCTGCCCATAATAAAGTACGCAGTAACAGCGTTCTTTCCGTCAGCACTCTTTCCGATGATAATGCCTCTGCCGGGGTAGCTGTTGGTCTTTAAAGCCTCATAGATATCAATAGTTTTCATATTCTTTCCCTCCAAAGTATTATTTCTTTTTACTGATGCGGTTGAAAAGCGGCATTACAAAACTGATAACAAGTCCCATCAACGCAGGGTACAATATGTTCTTTCCGGCTGTAAAGCTCCAATCGCTTCTGGATATCAGCTTGCAGTACCCGAAATCAAACAGATTCCAGAATATTATGAAAGTCACAATAAAGATGCCCATAGCAATAAGTCTGTTTTTCATTTTCAAGCCTCCGCTTTCATATTTATGCAGTCCCACTTCTCGCCGCGGAACTCAAAGCATTCCCTTTCGGTGTCCGTCGGGATAAACCCTGCCGCCTTGTAGCAGCCCAGCGCACTTTCGTTGCAGGCGAAAACGCCAAGCGTTACAGTATGCGCACCGAATATCTCAAATGCGTATTTCAGCGCCTGCGAGAGCATCTGCTTGCCAAAGCCCTTGCCGCGCATATCGGGCGAAATGATGATGAACCCCATATGTATGCTGTTGTTTACGCAGTCTGCTTTTCTGAAAATAAAGTGTCCGCACACTCTGCCGCTGTCGTCCAGCGCCGTCATGAACCACGCATTGTCGTCTTTGCAGAATTCATCGTACCTGTCACATAGCTGCTGCGCAGTCATCGGGAACCTGTACATTCCCGCACACCATTTCATAAAGCTCTTTTCATCGGTCAGCCAGCCTGCGATAATCTCGCTGTCCTGCCGCTTGAACGGTCTTAATCTTATCATTTTGTTTCTCCCTATAATGTTTTTTTGTATTTTGTATTTATTCTGTATAAGCTCTGCCGTCTTTTATCTTTATCCTGCCCTCGCAAAAGAGCGAAACAGCTTTTGGCAGCAGCTTCCACTCGACGTTTTCCATTATCCTGCGCTGCAAAACCTCGGGGGTGTCATCGTTTTGCACATTCACCGTACCCTGAAGTATTATCGCGCCCGCGTCAGCCTTCTCGTTGACGAAATGCACAGTCGCCCCCGATACCTTAACGCCGTATTCAAGAGCCTTTTCGTGTACCTTCAGCCCGTAGAAGCCCTCGCCGCAAAAGCTCGGTATAAGTGCAGGGTGAACGTTTATTATCCTGTATGGATATGCCTTTGTAACGCACTCATCAAGTATCGTCATAAAGCCTGCAAGCACAACAAGGTCAGCGTTCTGCCTGTTGAGCTCTGCAAGTATAGCCTCGCTGTACTGCCTGCTGTCTGCATATTCCTTCCTTGGTATCACAACAGTGGGTATATCCGCCTTTTTCGCCCTTTCAAGAGCAAAAGCACCCTGCTTTGAGGAGATAACGCAGCTTATCTTTCCGCCCTTTATCTCACCACGGCTCTGCGCGTCGATAAGCGCCTGCAAATTCGTTCCGCCGCCCGAAACAAGCACAACTATATTTTTCATATCTTTTTCCTTAAATCAATTATTCCGTGATGACTACGCCGTAGTCTGCCTCGATAAGCTCGCCCAGCACATAAGCGTCCTCGCCCGCAGCCCTGATAGCCTCGATAGCCTTGTCAGCATCAGCCTTGTCAACAACTACCGTCATTCCAACGCCCATGTTGAACGTGTTGAACATATCTCTTTCGGGGATATTTCCCGTCTTTGCGATAAGGTCGAAGATAGGCAGAACCTGAACGTCCTTTCTTGATATCTTCGCTGAAAGTCCCTTTGGAAGCGAACGCGGGATATTCTCGTAGAAGCCGCCGCCCGTGATGTGTGAGATGCTCTTTACGTTCACGCTGTCAAGCAGGCTCATTATTGCCTTGACATATATCCTTGTCGGCGTGAGAAGCACCTCGCCGAGAGTTTTTCCGCCAAGCTCGTCATAGGTCTTGGCAAGGCTCTCCTCGCTCACGTCAAATACCTTTCTTACAAGGCTGAAGCCGTTTGAGTGAACGCCGCTTGACTTTATAGCGATCATAACGTCGCCTGCCTTCTGCTTGCTTGGGTCGATTATCTTGTCCTTGTCAACAACGCCCACAGAGAAGCCTGCAAGGTCGTAGTCCTCGTCAGGCATAAGACCGGGATGCTCCGCGGTCTCTCCGCCTATAAGCGCGCAGCCTGCCTGAACGCAGCCCTCTGCCACGCCCGAAACTATCTGTGCTATCTTCTCGGGGTAGTTCTTTCCGCACGCTATGTAGTCAAGGAAGAACTGCGGCTTTGCTCCGCAGCAGATGATGTCGTTCACGCACATAGCCACACAGTCGATGCCGACAGTATCGTGCTTGTCCAGCAGAAAAGCGATCTTTATCTTTGTGCCAACGCCGTCTGTTCCGGATACGAGTACAGGCTTGTTTATGCCCGTCATATCAAGCTCGAACAGTCCGCCGAAGCCGCCGATGCCGTCAAGCACGCCCTTTGTGGTAGTCCTTGCAACATACTGCTTCATAAGCTCGACTGCCTTGTAGCCTGCGGTAACGTCAACGCCCGCGTCCTTGTAGCTGTTTGAATAGCTGTTATTGTTCATTATAACTTGTCCTTTCGTTGTATGTTATATTTGGTCATTATCCGATGCAGTTTTCTTTTCCGTTCCAGCAGTAGGTGCAAAGCTTGCAGCCTTCAAGCTCGACCGCCTTGACAGTGCCCTCGAGCGACTGGAATTCAAGCGATGTGAGTTCAAGCCTGCGGCATATCTCATCTCTGAGCAGCCTGCCTCTTTGCGTGTTGGAATCGCTGTACTCGTTGATATATTTAACGCCCTCAACGCCCTCGTGCTCGTCGATTATCTGCCTTGCGATAAGCTCAAGCTCCGAATTGCTGCGTGAGAAGTTCAGGTATTTGCAGCCGTACATTATCGGCGGGCAGGCAGAGCGCATATGAACTTCCTTTGCGCCGTTCTCATAGAGAAACTCGACCGTTTCTCTCATCTGTGTGCCCCTTACTATGCTGTCATCGACAAACAGCAGCTTTTTGCCTTTTATAAGGTCATGTACGGGGATCAGCTTCATCTTTGCGACCTTGTTTCTCATCGACTGGTTGGTAGGCATAAAGCTTCTCGGCCAGGTCGGAGTATATTTGATGAACGGTCTTGCAAACGGTATGCCGCTTCGGTTTGCATATCCTATCGCGTGCGGGGTACCTGAGTCGGGAACACCGCAAACGTAGTCAACATCGGGCAGCCTGCCGTTCTTGATATCGTTTTCCGCCATTATCATACCGTTTCTCATTCTCATAGCCTCAACGTTCTTACCCTCGTAGGTGGCATTCGGGTAGCCGTAATAAGTCCATAAAAATGTACAGATACTCATTTTGTCGGTGCCCTCGGCAAGTATCTCGTAGCCGTCCTTGTTCAGCTTCAATATTTCGCCCGCCTTCATCTCGTGGCAGGTCGAATAGCCAAGCTTCATATACGCAAAATCCTCAAACGAGAAACAGAAACCGTCTGATCTTTTTCCTATGAGTATCGGCAGCTTGCCTGCCTTATCCCTTGCGCAGATGACCGAATCCTTGAGCATGATGACGAGCGACATGGTGCCCTGTATCTTGCTTTGAGCATATCTGATGCCGTCAACAAAATTGTCCTTTTGTGCTATCAGCGCACCGATAAGGTCTGCCGAATTTATCGAACCGCTGCTCATCGCTTCAAAATTCGCACAGCCGCTTTGAAGAAGCTCGTCTGCGATATCACTTGCGTTATGTATCACACCTATCGAGCATATAGCGTAAAGTCCCAGCTTTGAGCGCACCATGATAGGCTGAGGATCGGTATCGCTTATACAGCCGACACAGACCTTTCCGCGCATGATCTCAACATCTTTTTCAAATTTAGTACGAAACGGAGAATTTTCAATGCTGTGGATATTCCTCTGAAAGCCCAGATCAGCGGAATAAGATGTCATACCGCCGCGCCTTGTACCCAGATGTGAATGATAATCCGTCCCGAAAAATACATCCTGAATGCAGTCATTAGCCGAAACTGCTCCGAAAAAACCACCCATAACTAAATCACCTGAACCCTTTTTGAAATGTATTTGCCAAAGATATCATCATCAGATATCCTTCAGTGTTTCCTGAAGAGCAGCATCCTTAGCGGCAACGCCGTCTATCATAGCCTGCTTTTCAGCCTCGAGCTTTTTGGAAAGCTCCTCGTCGGAAAGCGCAAGCATCTGAATAGCGAGTATCGCAGCGTTCTTTGCGCCGTCGATAGCTACCGTAGCAACAGGTATGCCCGATGGCATCATAACAGTTGCTAGCAGCGCGTCCATACCGTCAAGCGCAGCAGACTTGCAGGGGATACCGATAACAGGCAGTGTTGTGTGTCCTGCGATAACGCCCGCAAGGTGCGCAGCCATTCCCGCAGCGCATATGATAACGCCAAAGCCGTTTGCCTTTGCATTTGCAGCAAACTCGCTTGCAAGCGCAGGTGTGCGGTGCGCGCTCATAACGTGGCACTCGTAAGCAACACCGTAGTTTTTCAGCTCTGCTATCGCTTTTTTTACAACAGGCAGATCGCTGTCCGAACCCATGATCACAGCTACTTTTTTCATTTTCATTACCTCCGAAAAACAAAAAACTGCAACTTGACCGTTGCAGTTATATTTTACCCGTATGTTTCTGTATGCGAAAAGACATAATTGAGTGCGCAAAAGCAAAGCGGTAAGTGCCGTGACAGCAGTATCCGCCGATTGCGTATGGAGTTGATGAACCGAAGATATTCATAAAAAGCCCTCCGCACGTGATTTTTGCGTTTACAAGCACGCCTTTTGTGCAACAGAAAAACTCACAATATAATTGTACAATATTTGCTTTTAAATTTCAACACCCGCGCATATAAAATTTATGTCAATTTCTTTCGACAGAATTGTGAATTTTAACCACGGCTCGTGTAATGCTTATTCTTTTGTCACAAGAATTGGTTTCGTGAAAGCTGCTGCGCGTTTGTCATATCGTCCACAAGCTGCTGCATCTCGCTCACGGAATGTGCGTTGTGGCTGTCCCTTATAAGCTGCTGCTTCTGCACGGGCGAGAGCTTGTTGAAAACGTCAAACGCAAGCACGTTCTGCGCCATCGCCATAGAAAGCCCCAGCGGTATATCCTGCGGCGAGTAGACAGGCTTTATCTTTTTCATATCATTCCCTCCTTTTTGTGATGACGGAAAAACTCTTTCCGTACCGCATATTATACCCACTATCTGCGATTATAAACACATAGTCCGAAAATTGCTGTTGACAGCACCTTTTCATTTTGTTATACTCATTACAGTTAATGATTTTCGGAGGTCTTGGCATTGGATAATTTGTGGAATATCGCAACGATAAAGTCTGTAATGGAAAAGCACGGCTTTACGTTCTCAAAAGCGCTCGGGCAGAATTTTCTCGTCAACCCGTCCGTCTGCCCGAAGATAGCAGAGCTTGGCAACGCAAAAAAAGGCTTCGGCGTGCTTGAGATAGGCACGGGCATCGGCGTCCTCACAAACGAGCTTGCAAAGCGTGCCGATAAGGTAGCTGCGATAGAGATAGACAAACGGCTGATACCCGTTTTGCAGGAAACTCTTGCCGAGTACGACAACGTAAAAATAATCAACGATGATGTTATGAAGGTAGACCTTGCAGAGCTTATCCGGACCGAGTTTGCAGGGCTTGATGTCGCCGTGTGCGCAAACCTGCCTTACTATATCACCTCGCCCGTCATCATGACCCTGCTTGAACAGCGCCTGCCGATAAAAACCATCACCGTTATGGTGCAAAAGGAGGCAGGTACGCGCCTTTGCGCAAAAATGGGCACGCGGGAAATGGGCGCGGTCACGGTCGCGATAAACTACTTTGCAAATGCAAGGGTGCTGTTCAATGTTTCAAGGGGCAGCTTTATGCCGCCGCCGAATGTTGACAGCTGCGTGGTGCAGTTTGAGCTGCGCGATAAAACTCCCCAAGGCGTTAGTGATGAAGAATTCTTTTTCAAGGTCGCAAGAGGTGCGTTCTCGCAGCGCAGAAAAACGCTGTGCAACTCTGTTTCCTCGGCGCTTTGCATTGATAAAAGCATAACCGCCGCCGCAATAGAGCAGGCGGGTCTTGACCCGTCGGTGCGCCCCGAAAAGCTGTCAATGCAGCAGCTTATATCATTCAGCGAAAACCTTAAAAAACTGATTTGAACACGGAGCCGTTCTTTGTGAGCGGCTTTTTCTTTTTCTTACATCTTATTTCTTATCTCTTACCTCTAATCGACACTTTTCACACGCGCTTTGATGTATGCTTGGATACGGCTGTAAAATGTAAAAATCCAAGGATACGAAAGGTGCCGTGATACAAATGGAAAAGTTAAAACATATGATAGGAGCGCATCTTGCAGGCGATGAACACAAGCTCGTGCTTGCTGCGGTAATGCTTGCAGCAGGCTTTGTTTCAAGCTTTGGAAAGCTGCTTGGACACCCCTCGCAGATGAATGTCGCCGTTGCCGTCCTCGCAGGTGAGAATATCCTGCCCGTCTTTGTAGGTTCTGCGCTTGGGTATGCTGTAATGGGCAGCTTCACGCAGGGCGCGGTGCAGCTTTGCGCGATGCTCGTTATCGCAGGTCTGCGCTGGATACTGCCTGCGGACAAGCTCGGCAGCTTTGGCAGAAAAAGCGAGCCTGCACTTACCTCGCTGATAACCTGCGGCGTGCTGATACTTTTCAGCTGCGTTATGTCAGCGGCGATGCCCTCAAACAGCTTTCTTACATCGCTGCGTATGATAAATGCACTGCTTTGCGGCTGCACTGTGTTCTCGGCGATGAACATTATGCAAAGCAGCGTCCTCAAGGGCATTTACAACATCGGCGGTGTCAACGGGATATACATAGGCATCGTTTATGTGATGGCAGTTTCCACACTTACTTCTGTCCCTGCGGGAGTTTTCAACCTCGGCAGAGCAGCAGGCTGCTTTTGTATGCTTATGGCAGTGCGCCGCTTTCATCAGACGGGCGGTGCGGTAGCAGGCGCGCTTACCACCTGCGGCGTGCTCATCTGCGCGCCAATGCTTGCGAAAAACACGCTGCTGCTTGCTACATCGGGACTTATCTGCGGCGTTTTCGCCTGCTTCGGAATGACCGTCACGGTGCTTGTTTTCATCGCGGTGTCGCTTATCAGTCTTGCCGCACTTGGCGTGAACTCCGATACCTTCCCGATGCTCGCCGATATCCTGCTTGGCAGCCTTGTGTTTTTCTGTGTGCCGCTGCCTGCCGTCAAGAAGCTGACACGGCGCATCACAGGCTTTGAAAGCTCGGTCGATATAGTCAGCCAGACGACAGCATCAAAGCTTGGCTTTGCCTCGTCCGAGATAGGCGAGATACGCTCCCAGCTTTCGCAGGTGACCGCCGCGATGCAGCGCAGAGCGCATAAGACCGATATCTGCGCGATAGTTTGCAAAGCTGCCTGCACCGATTGTCCTTTCGCCAAACGCTGCTTTGAGCATAAGCAGCAGCTCGACCGTTCGCTTGCCGAGCTTGCACACATCAGCGCAAAATTCAACTGCATCAGCCAAAGCGATGTTGCCCTGCACCTGCCGTCCTGCCGCCGCCCGGAGTATATGACCGAGCGCTTCAACCACGCCTACTCGCTTATGATATCCGAGAAAGCAAACGATATGCGTATGGGCGAAATGCGCGGACTTATGTGCGAGCAGCTATCCTGTATGCAGGATATCCTGCGCGACCTCTCGCTGCGTGCAGGTCAGGTCAGGAGCATCGACACCGCGCTGTCAGCACAGGTGCGCAATTGCTTTGATGCGCTTGGCTATCCCAATGCAAAGGCGTGCGTATATGTCGATGACGAGCTAAACCGCCGCGCCGATGTCTACCTTACCGCCGATTACTGCGGCGACCTTGTTAAGCTGACCTCAAAGGTATCCGCTATAATCGGCTGTGTGCTTGATGTCCCCGTGTGCGTAAAGTCGGAAAACATGACGCGTATGACATTTTGCGAAACACCTGCGTTTGAGGTGCAGACTGCATCGTTCTGTGCCTCGCGCAGCGGTGAGTATTCTGGCGATACATACGAGATCATCGACATCAGCGCCGCAGAAAAGTATATAATCCTCTCCGACGGAATGGGTACGGGCAAGCGCGCACGGCTGGACTCGGTGTTCTCCGTCAGCCTCGTTTCGCGCCTGCTCCGCTGCGGTATGAGCGTTACCACCGCGCACAAAATGGTCAACTCGATGATGCGCGTCAAGGGCTGGGAGGAGTCCTTTGCTACCCTTGATATTGTCCGCCTTGACCTGTGCGGAGGCAGCGCGGGACTTATGAAATCGGGCGCAGCCGCAAGCTATCTGTGCCGTGACGGCGGCTTGAAGGTATTCACGTCAGATGCCTTTCCTGCGGGCATACTGCCTGCCTGCCGCCCCGATACCGCCGATATCAAGCTGTTTGACGGCGATATCCTTATGCTCGCATCGGACGGCGTTGAGCAAAGCGCTGCACGAAAGCTTGCCGTGCTCTCGCGCAAATGTGCGGATACCGATAAGCTGTGCAGCGAGCTGGGCGCGTACTGTATGGATATCTGCGGCGGAGAACCCAAGGACGACCTTACCATCATTCTTGTTAAAATAATAAAAAAACGAACAAATTGTTTAAAAGATTGATTTGTTCTGTTTTCTTAACGAATGAATCTTAAAAACTTTTGTGCAAAATAAACAAAGCTGGTGTGCTAAATATGTGTGATACTGAAATTATTTACTAAAACGCTTGCATTATTATTTAAAAAAGGTTAAAATATATGTTGAGGAAGAATGTCCCTTTGCAGACAGAGCTTCTCTTATAAAATCAATAACTTGTCAGGAGGACAGAAATGGCAAATAATATACCAAAGGATTACGAGCTGCCCGTGTATTTGTTCCACGACGGCACCAACTACGAAACGTACAAGTTCCTTGGCTGTCATAAGGGAGAGATGATGGGCCTTCAGGGCTACTTTTTCAGAGTATGGGCTCCCCGCGCACAGGCTATCTCGCTTGTGGGTGATTTCAACAACTGGGACGAGCAGGCAAACCCTATGACGCTTATGGGCGAAACGGAGATATGGGAAACTTTTGTCCCCGGGCTCAAAAGGTTTGATACCTATAAGTACTGCGTTTTAGGCTGTGACGGCAAAAAGCATATGAAGTGCGACCCTTACGGCACGCATATGGAGGTCGCTCCCGATACAGGCTCAAAGGTCTATGACATCAGCGGCTACGAGTGGAATGACACCAAGTGGCAGGAGGAGAAAAAGACCAAGGACATCTACAATTCCCCTATGAACATCTACGAGGTACACCTCAACAGCTGGAAGACCTGCACGGACGGCAAGTATTATTCCTATACCAAGTTTGCTGATTCGATAATCCCGTATCTGACCGAGATGGGCTATACGCATATCGAGTTCATGCCGCTTGCAGAGCATCCATTCGACGGCTCGTGGGGCTATCAGGATATCGGCTACTATGCACCGACCTCGCGCTTTGGCACACCGCACGAGTTTATGCGTATGATAGACAAGTTCCACCAAGCAGGCATCGCAGTTATCCTTGACTGGGTACCCGCGCATTTCCCAAGAGATGAAGCAGGACTTTTCGAGTGGGACGGCGGCGCCGCTTACGAGTATGCAGACCCCAAAAAGAGAGATCATCTGACCTGGGGCACAAGAGTTTTTGACTACGGCAGAACAGAAGTACGAAGCTTTCTTATCTCAAATGCGCTGTACTGGATAGAGCAGTACCACGTTGACGGACTGAGAGTTGACGCAGTCGCATCAATGCTGTATCTTGATTACGACAGACGCGACGGCGAGTGGACACCTAACAAGGACGGCGGCAACCATAACCTTGAGGCTGTCGAGTTCCTGCAAAAGCTCAATACCGCAGTATTCTCAAGAGATCCCAATACCTATATGATAGCCGAGGAATCGACCGCGTGGCCTATGGTCACAAAGCCTGTTTCCGACGGCGGACTTGGCTTTAATTTCAAGTGGAATATGGGCTGGATGAACGATATGCTCAAGTATATGCAGTATGATCCGATAGACAGATCCTTCCACCACGATATGCTGACATTCTCGTTCTTCTATGCCTTCAGCGAGAACTTTATCCTGCCTATCTCGCATGACGAGGTAGTTCACGGCAAGGCATCACTGGTCAACAAAATGCACGGCAGCGATGTTGACGGCAAGTTCGCGCAGTGCAAGCTGTTCATGGCGTATATGATGGCTCACCCCGGCAAAAAGCTCACCTTTATGGGTGTTGATTTTGCACAGTTCAGAGAGTGGGATTACGAGAACGGCCTTGAATGGTTCCTCGTTGACGAGTATGAAAACCACCGCAATTTCCAGCAGTTCACAAAGAACCTGAACAATTTCTATAAAAATACCCCTGCTTTGTGGGAAAGAGATTTCAGCTGGGAGGGCTTCAGCTGGATCTCAAACGATGACTTCCGTCAGAGCATCATCATTTTCAGACGCTTTGATAAAAACGGCGGAGAGATCATCGCCGTGTGCAACTTTGTCCCCGTTGAGAGAAAGTCGTATTGCTTCGGCGTTCCCTACAAGGGCAAGTATACCGAGGTGTTCAACTCCTCGACAGCCGACGGCAAGCCGGGAACGAACGGCACTGTCAAGAGCGTCGAGCAGGCTATGCACGGCTTTGAGCAGTCGATATGTATCGACATCCCTGCGTTCAGCGTGATGTATTTCACCGTTGAAAAGGAAAAGAAGCGTGCAGCAAGAAAGACTGCTGCCAAAAAGACAGCATCAAAGAAACCGGCCGCAAAGGCTGAAAGCAAGACCGCTGCAAAGAAAACAGCAGAAAAGAAAGCTGCCGTGAAAACAGCGGAAAAGAAAACATCAAAAACAGCTAAAAAGGCTGAAAAATAAACTTTAAATTGGTGGGTGAATAATTATGTTCAACAAGAAAGAATGTGTGGCAATGCTTCTTGCGGGCGGACAAGGCAGCCGTCTGTATGCGTTGACACAGTCAGTTGCAAAACCTGCAGTTCCGTTCGGCGCAAAGTACAGAATTATCGACTTTCCGCTGTCAAACTGCGTAAATTCGGGCATAGATACGGTAGGCGTGCTTACACAGTATCAGCCGTTCGTGCTCAACGAGTACATCGGCAACGGTCAGCCGTGGGACCTTGACCGTATCCACGGCGGCGTTCACGTTCTGCCGCCTTACCAGACTGCTTCCGGCGCTGACTGGTATTCGGGCACAGCAAACGCTATCTATCAGAACATCAGCTTTGTAGACAGATATGACCCCGAGTACGTTGTTATCCTCTCGGGCGACCATATCTATAAGATGGACTACAACAAGATGCTCAACTACCATAAGGCGAAGAAGGCAGACGCGACCATCGCAGTGCTTGACGTTCCAAAGGAAGAAGCATCCAGATTCGGTATCATGATAACCGACGAGGATGATAATATCATCGACTTTGAGGAAAAGCCGAAGAATCCTCGCTCGACACTCGCATCAATGGGTATCTACATCTTCACATGGAAAAAGCTCCGTGAGTACCTCATCGCAAACGAGAACGATAAGGAAGCCTCCAAGGACTTCGGTAAGAATATCATTCCCGATATGCGCGAGGCAGGCGAAAAGCTGGTAGCATACAGATTTGACGGCTACTGGAAGGATGTCGGAACTATCGACTCACTTTGGGAAGCGAATATGGATCTTATCAATCCAAATATCCCGATAGATCTGTATGATCCTGCGTGGAAGATCTATTCAAGAAACCCTGTACTGCCTCCGCAGTGCATAGGACCCGATGCAGAGATCCAGAACTCAATGGTAACCGAGGGCTGCGTTATCAACGGCTCGGTAGAGTTCTCAATGATCTCCGAGGGCGTTACCGTCGAAAAGGGCGCAGTTATTTACGATTCAATACTTATGCCCGGTGCCGTTATCAAGGCAGGCGCAAAGGTTGAGTATGCAATAGTAGGCGAAAACACAGTGATAGGCGAAAATGCACAGATAGGCGCAAGACCGGAGACTATCGAGGATAAGGACTCCTGGGGCGTTGCAGTTGTCGGACACAACATCACCGTTTCCGACGGCGGAACAGTTGCACCTAAGGCTATCATCTACGAAAATATCTAAGAAAGGACCGAGTAAAAATGGAAGTAAATATGGGTAATGTACTGGGTCTTGTTTTCGCTAATATGCACGACATGACTCTTGGAGATCTTACAAAGAACAGAACAATGGGTTCTGTCCTCTTCGGCGGAAGATACAGACTTATCGACTTTCCTGTGTCGAATATGGTAAACAGCGGCATCAGCGAGGTCGGCGTTATAACTAAATCAAACTATCAGTCCCTGCTTGACCACCTCGGCTCTGCAAGAGAGTGGGACCTTGCAAGAAAAAAGGGCGGACTTTATATCCTGCCGCCATTCGGAAATGTTGAAAGTACACTTTACAGAGGTCGTATCGAGGCACTTTACGGTGCTATGAGCTTTATCAAGAACTCAAGAGCGAAGTACGTCGTTCTCTCCGACTGCGACGTTGTTACCGATATCGACTATAAGCCGATAGTTCAGCAGCATATCGACTCGGGCGCGGATATCACCGCCGTTGTCCACACAGGCGTTTATACCTCCGATGAGGTAAAGACCTCGACCGTGTTCAACGTACGCGAGGACAAGACCGTTTCATCGGTGCTTATCATGCCCGATATCAGCGGCACCTGCACGATAAGCCTCAATATGTTCGTTATGTCAATGGACTTTATGCTTGATATGATAAACGATGCAATGGCAAGAGGCAACGTAAGCTTTGAAAAGAACATTCTTCAGGCAAAATGCAGCGAGCTGAATATAATGACATACGAGTACGATAACTACTTCAGCAAGCTCAACAGCGTTCAGAGCTACTTCAAGGCTAATCAGATGCTCATCGATCCCGAGAATGCAAAGAAGGTATTCGTTGATAAGAGATCTATCTACACCAAGGTCTCTGATAACGCACCTGCAAAGTATGACCTCAACTGTAAGGTCAAGTCGTCCATTATCGCAGACGGCTGTATCATCGAGGGCGAGGTGGAGAACTCTGTTCTGTTCAGAGGTGTAAAGGTCGGCAAGGGCGCAAAGGTAAAGAACTGTATCCTTATGCAGGGTACGACCGTCGGCGCTAATGCAGAGCTCAACTACCTCATCACCGACAAGAACGTTACCATCAGCGAGAACCACGCGCTTTCAAGCTCACCGAGCTATCCTATGTACGTAGGCAAGGGCGCAAGCGTGTAACAAAATAGCATAAAAGGGCAGGGCAGCGCAAAACTGCCTTGCCTGTAAATACAGCAAATAAAGGGGGCTTGATCATGAATATACTGTATACAGCAAGTGAGGCTATACCTTACGCAGCTTCGGGCGGACTTGCAGATGTTGCGGGTTCATTGCCTGCGGCGATAAACGCGCTTGGTCACGACTGCCGCGTTGTAATGCCGTATTACAGCCAGATACGCCAGGAGCTTAAAGACCAGCTTTCATATGTTACCAACTTTACCGTTCCTGTTGCGTGGAGAAACCAGTATTGCGGCGTGTTCACGGGCGTTGTCAACGGCGTGACCTATTATCTTCTCGATAACGAGTATTATTTCCAGAGAAACGGACTCTATGGCTTCTACGACGATGCGGAGAGATTTATCTTCTTCTCAAGAGCTATACTTGAGCTTTTGCATTATATTGATTTTCACCCCGACATCATCAATGCAAACGATTGGCAGACGGCACTCGTGCCCGTGTACTTTGACATCTTCTACCGCTATCAGCAAGGGTATGAGGACATAAAGACGGTGTTCACCATTCACAACATTCAGTATCAGGGACAGTACGGACTTGAGCTGATAAATGACATCATGGGCATTCCTCTTTACCATACCGATCTGCTTTCGTATGACGGCGATGTAAACTTTATGAAGTCCGCGATCGAGACCGCCGACAGAGTGACCACCGTTTCACCAAGCTATGCGTGGGAGATACTCGACCCGTGGTATTCGCACGGAATGGACAGAGAGCTTGTGCATAAGCAGTATAAGCTCAGCGGTATACTCAACGGGATAGATAAGACTATCTACGATCCCGCGACCGATAAAGCACTGCCGAAAAACTACGGACTTAACAACAAAGCGGGCAAGCAGACCTGTAAGAAAAAGCTGCTTGACGAGCTTGGCATGGCAGGCGGCAAAGAGCCTGTTATCGGCATCGTAACGAGATTTGTTTCTCACAAGGGACTTGACCTTATCAAGTACGTCTTTGAGGATATCCTAAGGGCAGGCTATAAGTTCGCTGTCTTAGGCTCGGGCGAAAAGATATACGAGGACTTCTTCAGCGAGATGCACTACCGCTATCCCGATAAGGTCGGCTTGACGCTTGGCTTTGTACCCGAGCTTTCAAGAAGGATATACGCAGGTTCTGATATGTTCCTTATGCCTTCGCAGAGCGAGCCTTGCGGACTTGCACAGATGATAGCCCTTCGCTACGGAACTATCCCCATAGTGCGCGAAACGGGCGGCCTGCGCGATACCATTCACGATGCGGGCGACAAGGGCGGCAACGGTTTTACCTTCAAGACCTACAACGCACACGATATGCTTGATGCCTGCATGAGAGCAAGAGCATACTACGATAACCGCATGAAGTGGGGCAATCTTGTAAACACCGCGCTCAAGCAGGACTTTGGCTGGGAAAGATCAGCCAAGCAGTATATCGCGCTTTACGAAGATATTCACTGACCAATGAATATACATTTAATATGCCTGTTAAATGGGAAAAAGAGCTGCTTTCAAGCGGCTCTTTTTTTGCGCACAAAACAAAAAAGTCACGGGTTTTTGTTCCCGTGACTTTGCGGTATTTAGTAGAATTGCTGTTGCTGCTGATCCTGCGGCTGTGCCTGCGCGTTAGGGTCTGCATTGGTCTGCTGCTGACCGCCGCCTGTGGTGTAGGTGTACTGATTGATAGTACCTGCCTCCATCTTCTTTATCGCTTCCTCAACGGTTGTCGAGTCACCGTAGATCATATCAAGAAGCAGTGTGCAGCACTTGTCGTAATCAGGAACAAGCACCGCCATCTGATTGATGACCTCCTCCGTAAAGTACGGATAATGCGGCATCTGTACCTGGCAAACTTTGTATCCTGCGATCTCGCTTGCGTTGAGTATCAGCGATGCGATCTCGCCGTCTGTAATGTCTGTAGTTACCTGCGGAGCGACCTTGTTGATAAGGCTGTCCAGCTCTATAAGACCGAGGTTTCTGACCTTTGCAATAACAGCGGTGAGCATCTCACGCTGCCTTTCTGTTCTGCCGTAGTCATCGCCGCAGCCCTCTCTGATACGCGCATAAGCAAGCGCCTGGTTTCCGTTGAGGTGCTGCTTGCCCTGCTGTTTTACATAATCCTTCGTCGGAGGATTTTTGAGGTAATAGTTGTGCTCGCGTACAGCCTCGTTGATAACTGCGAATTCATCAGCATTTACGTCCATATCAACGCCGCCGATAGCCTCGACAACATCCATGAACGAGTAGAAGTTTACAAGGATGTATCTGTCTATCTTAACGTTGTAGAACTGCGCGATGGTATCTTTGAGCAGCGGTATTCCGTTGTGCCAGTAAGCAGTGTTGAGTCTGCCCATGCCGTAGCCGTTGATGTTGATATACTGGTCACGCAGGAAAGATGCAAGAACTATCTTCTTTTTCTCTTTGTTGATAGAAACAAGCAGCTGAACGTCTGTATTTCCGCGCTCACCCGAAGCGGTGTCACGCAGGTCCTCGCCGACGATAAGTATGTTCATAACATTGTCGTTGGTGATAGGCTGCTGCCTCTTGGAGAGCATCTCCTTGAGCTTTTTCTCCTGATCCTCTTTACTGATCGTATCAGGCTTTGAGACCAGCTGGCTGCTGTCAGTAGGTGCAGCACCCGAGTTTACCTTGGTGTCGGGGTTTCTGTTGAGTTTGCCCGTGTAGCTGAAAAACAGTGCGATAACAACTCCCGCGATAAGTGCCAGCGTGAGCACTATCGTAACCACCGTTATAAGGATAGTCTTTTTCTTCTTTGACCAGCCCTTTTTCTTTACCTGCGGCTTTTCACCGTTCTGCGCCCTGCGCTGTCCTTCCGGTCTTGGTCTTTGCCCATCGGGACGAGGTCTGCGCTGTCCTTCCGGTCTTGGTCCTTGCCCATCGGGACGAGGTCTGCGCTGTCCGTCGGGACGCGGTCTGTGCTGACCTTCGGGTCTTGACCTTTGTCCATCGGGACGAGGTCTGCGCTGCCCGTTTGGACGAGGTCTGCGCTGCCCATCAGGACGAGGTCTGCGCTGTCCGTCGGGACGAGGTCTGCGCTGCGGCTGATCCTCTTCAAAGTCGATTATAGGCTTTATATCCTCTGCTTTTGCAGCATTTTCAGCAGGATTCTTATTCTCTCCGGCGATATCTGTTACTTCACCGGCGGATCTTTCAACATCCTCTGCCGGCAGCTTGTTTTCTGCATCGCCCGGATTATTATTTATATTGTTAAGCTCTTCGTTGTCCATATAATATACTCACATATGTTCCTTGCGAGGAACCTTTCTCCTTTCGTTATACTTCTTTTATGCATAACACACAAAGATATTATACACTATAAATGGTTTTATTTCAACAGATAATTTGTTACAAATCTTAAAAGCAAAGCGGCTCGGTATTTGTCTAATTGGCTGGGTATGTATGCTAAAAGCTGCCATTTTGTGCTTACTGCACGCATCTGCGATACTTTGCGCACAAGAAGAAAAAAGTATATTAAATTTTTGAAAAAGCACTTGCAATTTTAAGCCGATTGTTGTAAAATAAAAAGCGAAATTTTGTATTGGAAGGAAATCTGAAATGAATAGCAGCAAGATCGGTTTTGACAATGAAAAATACCTGAAAATGCAGTCAGAGCATATCCGCAGCAGGATCGACAGCTTCGGCGGAAAGCTTTATCTTGAATTCGGCGGCAAGCTTTATGATGATTACCATGCTTCCCGTGTACTGCCCGGCTTCAAGCCCGACAGCAAGCTTCAGATGCTCATGCAGCTCAAGGACGAGGCAGAGATCGTTATCGTCATCAATGCGGGCGATATCGAGAAGAATAAGGTCAGGGGAGATCTTGGCATCACTTACGATGTTGATGTTTTAAGGCTTTACAAGGTGTTTACCGACATCGGACTGTATGTAAGCTCGGTAGTTCTGACACAGTACGAGGGTCAGCGCCAGGCAGATGCTTTCCAGAAGCGTCTTGAAAGCTTTGGCGTAAAGGTCTACCACCACTATAAGATCAACGGCTATCCTTCCAATCTTCAGCTTATAATGAGCGACGAGGGCTACGGTAAAAACGATTACATCAAAACCGAGCGCAAGCTGGTCGTTATAACCGCACCAGGACCGGGCAGCGGAAAAATGGCAACCTGCCTTTCACAGCTGTATCACGAGTATAAAAGGGGCATTGCCGCAGGTTATGCCAAGTTTGAAACATTCCCGATCTGGAACCTGCCGCTTCGTCACCCCGTCAATATCGCGTACGAGGCTGCAACATCAGACCTTAACGATGTTAATATGATCGACCCGTTCCACCTTGAGGCGTACGGCAAAACGACGGTAAACTACAACCGTGATGTCGAGATATTCCCCGTACTCAACGCAATGTTTGAGAAGATAATGGGCGAGTCACCGTACAAGTCGCCTACGGATATGGGCGTAAATATGGCAGGCAACTGCATCATTGATGACGATATCGTATGCCGCGCTGCCAAGGACGAGATAGTCCGCAGATACTATGTTGCAATGTGCGGCAAAAAGAAAGGCTTTGTCTCGGATGAGGAGATACTCAAGCTTGAGCTTCTGATGAAACAGGCAGGCGTTGCTGCAACAGACAGAAGTGTTGTCACCGCTGCACTTGCGCGTGAGGAGCAGACAGGCGGACCTGCCGCTGCAATGGAGCTGCCCGACGGCAGAATGATAACAGGAAAGACCTCAAACCTTATGGGAGCAGCTTCTGCGGTACTGCTCAATGCGCTCAAAGCACTTGGCGGTATAGATGACGATGTGCTGCTTATGTCGCCGCAGGTCATCGAGCCGATACAGAACCTCAAAATACAGCACCTGGGCAACCGCAATCCGCGTATACATACCGATGAGGCTCTTATCGCGCTGTCGATATGTGCGGCAACCGACGATAATGCGCGCCTTGCTATGGAGCAGCTTGAAAAGCTCAACGGCAGCGAGGTACACTCGACCGTTATCCTTTCGCCCGTTGATGAGAGGACTTTCAAGCGCCTGGGCATCAACCTGACGTGCGAGCCGAAGTTCAGCTGATTGAAAAAACATATCAAAACAAGTAACATTACACAAAGACAGGGCATTTTCCCTGTCTTTTTTTGTGAAAATACTTGAAATCGAAGCACAAAAGTGGTATAATAATTATGAATGAGAATATCGGGAGGTGACAGGGTGAACAGCGAGCTGGAAAAGCCGATGACCAGCCTTAAAGGCGTGGGGCAGAAAAGGGCAGAGGTATATGAAAAAGTCGGCGTAAAAACCGTCTACGACCTGCTTTGCTACTATCCCCGCGACTATCTCGACCTTACCGTGACCACCCCCGTTTCCGATACGCAGATCGGTGAGCAGTCGGTCATTAAGGTAACTATCGTGAAAAAGCTCCCCGAAGCGCGCATACGCAAGGGCTTGAGCGTGTTCAAGGCTGTCGCCACAGACGGCACCGCCGACATCACCATCATCATCTACAACAGCAGCTACGCCTTTGCACAGCTGCAGCTCGATAACGAGTACATAATGATAGGCAAGATAACGGGCACATATATCCGCAGGGAAATAAACTCACCGCTGGTTTTCCCGGGCAATACCGCCGAAAAGCTGCAGCCCGTATACCGCCTCACCGAAGGGCTTACCCAGCATATGCTTCGACAGACGATACGCGGCGCGCTTGCACAGTGCAGGCAGTTCATCTTTGAACCGCTGCCGCAGCGCATCAGGCGCGAAAACGAGCTTTGCGCCGAGGAATATGCGATAAACAATATCCATTTCCCAAAGGACTTTCACGGCTTTGAACTTGCAAAAAAACGCCTTGTGTTTGACGAGCTGCTCGTGCTTCAGCTTGCGATGTCCGTGATGCGTCACCGCAGCAGAGAGCAGACGGGATACCGCCTCAAACCCGCGGATATGCAGCCTTTTTACGACAGCCTGCCGTTTGAGCTCACAAGCTGTCAGAAAAAAGCCGCGCTCGAATGTATCGACGATATGCAAAAGCAGTTCCCGATGAACAGGCTCGTGCAGGGCGACGTAGGCTCGGGAAAGACCGCAGTTGCCGCAGCCGCAGCGTACTTTGTATATAAAAACGGCTGCCAGTGTGCGCTGATGGCACCCACAGAGGTGCTCGCCGCACAGCATTATGAAACGCTTAAAGGCTTTCTCGAACCGCTCGGCGTGAAGATAGCTCTGCTGACAGGCGCGCTTACCGCAAAGCAAAAGCAGCAGGTCAGGCAGCAGATAGAAAGCGGCGGATTTGACGTTGTTGTGGGTACACACGCACTTGTCCAGCAGTCTACCGCCTTTAAAGACCTCGCACTCGTTATGACTGATGAACAGCATAGGTTCGGTGTCAAGCAGCGTGCAGCGCTTGCGCAAAAGGGCAGCTGCCCGCATAAGCTCGTTATGAGCGCAACGCCGATACCGAGGACTCTCGCGATGATGATATACGGCGATCTCGATATCTCCGTGCTTGACGAACTGCCAAAGGGCAGACAGCCGATAAATACTTACGCGGTCACAGGCAAGCTGCGCGAAAGAGCGTTCAATTACGTTATCAAGCACCTCGAGCAAGGCAGGCAGGGCTATGTCGTCTGCCCGATGATAGAGGAATCAGATGCAGAGCTGAAAGATGTCAAGTCCTATACCGAAACGCTGAAAAAAGGCGCTTTGCGCAGCTACCGCATAGGGCTTTTGCACGGCAAGCTCGCAAGCGATAAAAAAGAACAGATAATGGCTGATTTCAAAGCACATAAAATAGACCTGCTCGTTTCAACGACTGTTGTCGAGGTCGGCGTCGATGTGCCCAATGCAACTATAATGGTCATCGAAAATGCCGATAGATTCGGACTTTCACAGCTTCATCAGCTGCGCGGCCGCGTCGGCAGAGGGCAGTATAAGTCCGACTGCGTGCTGATAACCGATAACGTCAACGAAACGACCAAAAAACGCCTTAAAATACTTTCCTCGACAAATGACGGCTTTGCAATTTCCGAGGAGGACCTCAAGCTTCGCGGTCCGGGTGACTTTTTCGGCGACAGGCAGCACGGCCTGCCGAAATTGAAGATCGCCGATATGTCGCAGGATATGGGCGTTTTAAGGCTTGCACAGAAAACTGCAAAACAACTTACCGATGATGATCCGCTGCTGGAAAAACCCGAAAACAAAGGGCTCAGAGAGCTTGTGGAAAAGCTTTTCGCAGACGGGCTTACAGATAATTAAACACGGAGGGACTATTTATGCAAACTAACGAACAGATAATGGAAATGCTGCGAAAGACCGCAGATGCGCTCGAAAAGAACAATATGCAGGCTTTCGTTGCGCAGGATTGCCGACAGGCTGTCAACCTCGTAAAGGATCTTATGGCAGAGGGTGAAACTATCTCCTGCGGCGGCTCGGTGAGCCTGGAGCAAAGCGGCGTTATGGAGCTTATGAAAAGCGGCAGCTATAACTTCCTTGACCGTTCAAAATGCGAAACAAGGGAGGAAACGGAGGAAATATACCGCAAGTCTTTCTGCGCCGATACCTACCTTACGTCTGCCAACGCAGTCACAATGAACGGCGAGCTTTATAATGTTGACGGCAACTCAAACCGCGTAGCTGCGATAGCTTACGGGCCAAAGTCGGTCATTTTCATAGTCGGCTGCAATAAGATAGTCAAAGACCTCGACGAAGCGGTCTTGCGCGTTAAACAGACCGCTGCACCGCAAAATACCGTCAGACTTCAGCTCGATACACCATGCTCAAAAACAGGGGAGTGCTTTAAATGTGCAGGCGGAAAGGATACCGCATCGGGCTGCCGCAGCGAGAAAAGAATATGCTGCAGCTATCTCGTTTCGGGCTACCAAAGACACAAAAACAGGTATAAGGTAATTCTGGTCGCGCAACCTCTTGGTTATTGATATTTAACAAAATATCCGAAATATTTTGCAGCATTGTGCGATTTGTACATAATTTGTTAGTATTATAGCAAAAGTTACTCTCTATTTTCATTAATTAGTTAATTCAGCTATCTTATTTGTGTATTATGTATAAAATCGAGTGTTGTATTTCGTTGGAAAATTGCTGTGAAAAGTGTTGAAATCCCCTTGCTTAAAAGACAAAAAGATGTTATAATTTATAAAATGCATAATGTGTGTATTGTGCTATAATGCAGATAAATACAAGTGCATTACATGGTGGAGGTGTATCTTAGAAAATGAAAACTTATACCTATGTTGCCAAGGACACTTCGGGTAAGACCATAAAAGGTTCCTTCGAGGCTGAGACCCCGCAGGAGGTCATGGACAGAGTCTATGAACAAGGTCTGTATCTTGTAAGTTACTCCGAGGCGCTTGGTGGATCGAAGAAATCGGCGTACAAGTTCAAGACTAAAGAGCTTGCATTCTCGTGCCGACAGCTTGCAGCGATGGTAACGTCAGGTCTTACGATCGTCAAGGCGCTCAACATTCTCTACAGAGAAGACGAGAAGCCAAGATCAAAAGCAGTATGGCAGGACGTTTACGACGAAGTTCAGAAGGGTGCCAGCCTTACGGAAGCACTCGAAGGCAAGAAGGGTTGTTTCCCTGACTTCCTTATCTCGATGGTAGACGCGGGTGAGACCGCAGGTAACCTTGACGTAACGCTTCAGCGTCTGAGCGACTACTACGCTAACTCAAACAAGCTGAACAACAAGGTAAAGAGTGCGATGACATACCCTATCATCCTGGGTATTCTGTGTCTGGCAATGGTTGTCGGAATGTTCACGTTCATCATGCCTATATTCGCAGGACTTATGGAAGAGTCGCAGATGCCTGCGCTTTCAAAAGCGCTGTTTGCGATAAGTGACTTTATAAAGGGCAAATGGTACATATTGCTCATAGCACTTCTCGTTATCATCTTTGGCTGGATCTACGCTCTTAAAGTTGAATCGGTAAGACTTAAATTTGACTACTTTAAAATCAAAATGCCGGCAGTCGGAAAACTGATGGTAAAGATCTATGAAGGTAAGTTCGCAAGAACTCTTTCATCTCTTTATTCCAGCGGTATCCCGATGATCGACTGCCTCCAGAGATCGTCGAGAATACTTGGCAACTCTTATGTTGACAAGATGTTCATTCAGGTAGTAGATGACGTTAAGCAGGGTTCACCAATGTCACAGGCTCTTGCAAAGACCGAGATCTTCGAGGGTATGTTCACTTCGATCATCTACGTCGGAGAAGAATCCGGTGCGCTGGATGAGATCCTTGAGAAGACCGCAGACTACTATGAAGAAGAAGCTGACGCAGCTGTTACAAGACTTGTAGGACTTATGGAGCCTTTGCTTATCGTCTTCATGGGTGTTGCGATCGGTCTTTGTCTCGCAGGCGTGTTCCCGTTGCTCTACGGCAGCTTGGAAGGTCTCGAAAACTAATAAAGAAAAAACAGTGGGAAATCACTGAATAATTATAAGAGGTGAAAGAATAAATGCTGTCTTTTGATTTTTCAGATAGACAAATAAATGTTGTTAAGGGTGATAACACCGGAAGCAGGATCAAGATCGAGAAGTCACTGACTATCGATGTTCCTGAGGATATGATCCTCAACGGAGAGGTCATAAACCTTTCCGGACTCAATGAGATAATATCCGCACAGCTCAAGAATGAAATGATGAACGATAAGGAAGCTATCGTAACCTTCTCGTCAAGCAACATCGTTTTCAAAGAGCTTATCGTACCAAAGGGCAAGGGCGCAGAGTTCCTTACAATGGTACAGAACCAGATGGCACAGGAAATGGGACTTTCTGATGACTACTCCATTTCTTATTCGATAGTCGGCGAAGCAGGTGCAGATAACCCGGGCGCAGTTAAGGTGCTCGCAACTGCCTGCCCGAGCTCGATAGTTGACAGCTTCAGAAAGCTGTTCGGTGTGCTCGGTATCTCGCTGAAGTCGGTAAATATCGGATGTAACTCCATCTCCAGAATCGTTCTTGCAGATAAGAGCAATCTCGATAAGATGCCTCTTCTCGTCTGCCAGCTCGATGAGAACTTCCTCGGACTTACATTGTTCGAGAACGGTCAGATGGCATTCGCAAGATACGTTCCTATCTCTCCTGATGATTATGAGAGCGAGGATTACCTCATGGAAGCTCTCAACGAGAACATCTTCAGAATGGAGCAGTTCAATAAGGCAAGAGGCGGCACGGGTCTTGAAAACGTAATACTCTACGGCAGGATCGACGACTATATTAAGATAGTTGACGCTCTTGACGGACTTGATATCAAGGCTTCTGTACTTTCTGTTCCGACTCAGATCACAGGATATGAGAACGTTGAGTTCACGGTGTTCGCAAACGCTATCGGTGCTCTCTACAGAAGAGATAAGCAGACCGAAAGGATCAACCTCCTCGAAGTTGACCAGATGCAGGGCAAGACCGGAAGCGGTATCTCGCAGACCTTCATCACAGGTATGATCATCGCTGCTGCTTCTGTTGTACTTATCGCAATAGTGACCATCTTCGTTAACATAAGCAGAGGCTCGGTCGAGGACGATATCGACAAGACCAACCAGGAGATCGCTGAGGCAGATAAGATAATCGCAGAGCAGAAGGTGCTGCACGATAAGCTGACACTTATCCAGCAGTGGAATATGCTCGCAGATGCTGCTAAGACAAATATGGCAACAACACCTTTCATCAACCAGGATAAGTTCGATGAGATCAAGAAGATAATGGATGAGCATAAGGCTACTTATAAGGGTATTGCTTATGACAGCGCAACAGGCTCTATCACATTCACAGATGTTGCCGTTGATACTCAGAAAGATGTTAAGATACTTTGTGATGCGTTTGACAAATCCAAGTATGTTGCAAAAGTCGGATACTCCGGATATGAAGGTAAGGGCGCACAGCTTGATTCTTCCGGAAAGCCGATCGAAACAAGTTCAAAGGCAGAGGGCGATTCCTCACAGCAGGATCCGAACGCAAACAAGGTCGTTCTTAAGCAGCTTATATTAGAATTGAAGGGAACAGGTGAGTTATAATGAAATTGAATCATAGAGATAGGGTATTAATTACAATTTTGTTTGTAGCTATAGTCTGGGCCGTAGGTATCTTCGTTTTCATTGTTCCTGCATTCCAGGAACTCGGCACAAAGAAAGACGAGCTTAATTCTCTTCAGGTAACACTTTCTGAAAAACAGGATCAGATCGAAAAGGATAAGGATCTTCCGCAGAGGATCGAGGAAGAGTTTGCAAAGTCTGAAGAGCTTGCAAAGAACTTCTACAATGAGCAGACAACACAGCAGGCTACAGATACTGTTGACCAGCTGCTTGATGACCAGAAGCTTACAAACACAAATATGAAGATCGGTGAGCTGAAGGTAACAACACTCAAGCCGTTCACATATGTATCAAAGGATCCTACAGCTGATATCGATAATAAGGCAACTGAATATGAAAAGATCGGTGCAAGCTCAGTTGTTGATTCAAGAGCTCAGCAGTTCGACCCGCAGACCAAAACAACTAACGACGGTGCACAGTATACTGTTGATCCTCGTGCAGGTCTTGGAATGAGAAGCTATGAGATCAGCTTCCACTTTGAGGGTGTTTACGGCGACGTTCAGAAGTTCTGCGAACAGCTTACAAAGAACGTTCCTAACAGTATGCTCGTAAGCAAGCTTGAGATCAACGATGTTACCGGTATCGTGCGTGAGGGCGAGGACAGCTCTTCGTCATCATCTGCACCGGAAAGCAAGAAGGAAGACGGAAAAGAAAAGACTATTGATGATAATGAGATCGAGGGAGATATCACAGTTACTATCATCATCATCAAGAAGCCTACAAAGCCCGAATTCTAAACAATAGAAACGAATTGGTAGGCTGGCATCAAAAACCGGTCTGCCAAATCGTGCTATATAATGGTATACGATAATGGTAAAAGTTTTAATGATTATGAAAGGGTGGTAAAGATGAGATCAGACTCTAAAAAGAGAAGTGCCAATAAGTCTGGTGCTGTTCTTGTCACAGCTGTCTGCGTATTGATCATCATGTCGATACTTATGACTGCAACAGTTGGTTATGTCTCGGTCAACCGTAAGAAGACCAACTCTAACTACAGCCACAAACAGGCTTATCTGACCGCTTCAACAACTCTGCAAGGCTTTGTGGAGCAGATCAGACTTGCTACTGCTAAACCTGCAGCTGACGGTTCGGGTCCTGAAGGTTCTGCAACATCAGTAGCTGAGCAGATGAAAAACATCAACGCGCTCAAGGCACTTGCCGCTGCAAACGGCGGTAAGGGAACTACCAAACCGGTAACCTACAACGGTACTAACGGCAACTTCTACAAAGTAGGTACAACTCAGCTCAACATCAAACAGGAAAACGGCAGTGAGGACAACCTCATCGTTACCGCTATCACAACGTATGGCGGAGTTACAGAGAAGGTTGCAGCTCACATCTCCACAACTACCAAGAAGAAGCCTGCAAGATTTACAAACACTATCGAGCAGATGGGTAAGCAGTCAATGCAGCTGGATAACCTGAACGTTGTCGGTGACACCGCTATTCTCGAGCAGGGCAATACAACAAAGCAGTATTCTCTCGGAAACAGAATGGAGCTTCAGGGTTCGCTTTACATCTGGGGTACAGTTGACGGTACTCAGATCAACTCCAAGATGATCCTTATGCCAAACATTCTTGAACCATCAAGAGGATCCTTCGTTCAGATCTCTGAGGATTTCAAAAACTATCTTGTTGCTGAGCCTCGTATGAAGAGGGGCGACGGCTACAACTATGTATATGTCAACGGAACTTGCCTTACTCCAACAGTAAGACTCGGTACAAGCACAACCGGATATGAAGTTGACCTCATAACTCATGGTATCGACTCCAAGGGCGGCGGATCCAACTGGGTACAGTATGGTAACGTTTATTGCTACGATATCGATCCCGAGCAGGAGAACACTACCAGAAACGGAGATTTCAAGATCTCCGGCGGTGAGAAGGTCGAGATCAACGGCGATGTTTTCGTAGAGGGTAACCTCGTTATCGGTTCCGGCTGCGAATTCAAGTGCAGAAACCTTACAGTCTGCGGTACAGTAACCGGTACTCCGATCGTAAGCGGCACCACGAAGACAGGCTCTTCAGCAGCACTTGAAAAGTCCGGCAGAGGTTCTGTTCCTACAATGGAATATACATCCGAGGACTATAAGTATATGCCTGAGGACTTCTTCATTAACCGTGACAATATGTCCAGCGGTGACTTCAAGTCCAAGTATATGGCTTTCTATAACGGAAGCAATACCAAGGATATGTTCAAGGACTTCGGTTTCTATGAGGATCCTACAACTCATGCAACATTCAATTTCCACGTAACAGAGAGCTGCGCTATCAACGGCGGCAGCTATGCAAATGAAGCAAACGGCGGACTTATAAACAACAAGGGCGTTAAGATGGACTGCGCACGTACAGTTCTTATCGATGTTACAGATTCTACAGGCGATGTTCTTATCATGCTCAAGAACGGTGTTGTTCTTGCAAGAGATACCGAGATCGTTGTAAGAAACAGATCTGCTAAGACTCAGGTCACACTTGAGGACGGCACAACAGAAATGCAGCATAAGTACAACTGCTACTTTGTATCGGATTCAGGTGCTACCATCGCTGCTGACGGCGAGACCGCAAAGGGCGTTAAAAAGCATAAGAACTCTAATCCTGGTTCCTTCTCGTTCGACTGTCTGTGTATTTATGACTTTGATACCTATACAAGAATGTTCGATTCTTCATACTACACAGCAAAGAGCGGCAGTGTCGCAACCAGAAGCTCTATCCAGAATGTTCAGCCTAAAGCAAACTTTGTTTATAACCCGACACATAATACATCCCTTGCTCTTGCAGGTAAGGATGTTTACTGCCCGGGTGCATCAAGCATAATCCTGCTTATCGGTGAAGGCTTCAGCTTCGGTCCTGCATATACACCTGATGCATCGGGTACAGGCGGATCTTTCACAGGTGCCGGAAACACCAACCAGTCATTTATCGAGGCAACAGTTTACGGTCCTCAGGGATACTTCGGTATCAAGACCCAGCATATGAAGATGAATATCATCAACTCCGAAGGTCAGCTTTATGACTTTAACAATAAGCCTGTTCTCGGTCTTGGCGTGTTCATCGCAAGCGTATTCAATTCACAGAACGAATCAACCTACGTTTACACAGAGCCTTCAGGCAACTGCGTACTTGCTAACGCAAAGGGCAGCAAGGAAGGAAATATCACCGGATTTGAACTTGACAGATACGATCACTACTAATACAGGAGGCGGTATACTATGAAAAAAGTTAATAAAAATGGTATGACCCTTGTTGAAGTGATCATCTCGATGGCAATTTTGAGCTGTATAGCTGCGATGTTTGTAACCATCGCAGTTTCAGCCAAAAATAAGAATGCCGAAACATATATCCGCGGTAATGAGATGTATGAGCAGGCAGCAGCTGCCGAGGCTTTCAATACCAAAACAGACTACGGTTCACACTGTAAGATCAGTAAGCTGATGGCATCTGCAACTGATAATAATTTCAATATTATCGCTGATTTCGGTACACTTACACTGAAAAACAAGGCATACGGCTTTGAGGTAAAAAGACAGAAACAGGATAAGAGAGATCAGAACTATCAGCTCAGATTTTTCAGAAGCGAAAATGCTTCTACTATCGTTCCTAACCCCGATGCAGGCGAGTTCTGTATCAAGATCTATAACAACTCAGGCGTCGAGCAGCATCTTACATTGAGCGCTGCGTGCGGAAGATTCTTTAACGATAAGAATAAGTCCGAAGGCGATCATCCTTCATTCTTTGTAGCTAACGATGATAAGAACGAGATCGGTTATGCTGCAGGCGACGATGCAGAGCTGTTCAGAGTATGCAACTGGGAAGATGAATCGATCGTTTATTACACTTTCAATGAAGTCAACCTTGCTAACTTTATGGAGATCAAGGACGGTAAAGTGACCGGTAACGTCATCATTCATATCTGCGATGGACTCCAGTTCAAGAACCAGGCAGAGTATGAAGCAGAAACTGGTGTGTGAGGTGAGCCGCATGAATATTGGAAAGAAAAGCAATAAAAACGGTTTTACCCTCGTTGAGCTTATTGTCGTAGTTGTTATCTTCGGTATGATAATGGGTGCAATACTTAACTTTATGAAACCGGCAAACGAGATACATAACGATACACAGGCAACAATGGATGCCAACGTTATCAGCTCGGGTCTTATCGAGTATATGGATGACGAGCTCAGATACGCGACCAATGTCCTCGTTCTTAATGGATATATGGGCGTGCCTAAAGTATCTGATTCCGGTATGGTAGGTAATTACCCTGTATCATTCACTGATTGTCTCGTGATCGACAATATCAATCCAAGAGGTTATACCAATAAGAATTATAATCCTTCAGCAGATGATACTGCAACAAAACTTGGCTGCAGAGGCAGCATTATAAAGGTTTCCCAGATCAACACCAAAGGCTTTGACTTTAACAACTCCAAGATCGTCAAGGGCGCTGATTTCTACGATAAGTTCACTTATTCAATAAAGATCGGTTCAAACGTTCTTGATAAGGAATTTGAGGTCAATAACCAGATAAGCACACTTCAGGTAAGCCTTGTAGCTTATCAGCCTGTTTACAAGAACGGAAGATATGTTTTCACAAAGAAGAAGTTCGACAGAGATACAAAGAACGGTGAGGACGGAACTATCGAGAAGAATAAGGGTGCTGTGCTGAGCCTTACTAACATCAACATCGACCCTAACGATTCTGCAAAACTCGTAGTTTGTGAAAACGGTCTTGTTAATCCAGAGCAGATAATCGGTAAGTTTGAAAATGACGGTTATCCGACACAGACCACTGCACCTGTAGGTGCTACATCCTATCAGCAGGAAATTTACAAAGCTAACAGACAGGTAGCTATCACAGATACTAACGGCGAAGATCAGAAAGTTGTACCAAGATACACATATATCTTCTACCGTAAGAACAAGAGCGCTACCAAGTGCTCCGTAAACTTCAAATACTCTGCTACTTCGCCTATCACTCCGGGTGAGGACGTTTCAGAACCTTACAACAACGTAGCAAAGGGAACAACTTTCAAGAACTTCCCGCCTGCTCCCAGTGCTCCTTCGGGCTACAATGCTCCATACTGGCAGGCTCCCGATGGCTCAATAGTTGATAAGAATGTTGGTTATGCTATCAACGGTGATACGACCTTTACACTTGTTTATTCCGAAAAGGCTCCGTCACCTAACGAGGTAACACTAACTTGGCTCAAGCAGGACGGAAGTGTTTATGCAACGACCAAGCAGGATAAGGCAACAGGTTCTGAAACCGTAACAGCTACACCACCTGCAGGCGACCCTGTAAATACAGAGTTCAATGACTATGAGTGGGTAGAGTATGGTACAGGCGCTAAGCTTGCCGATGTTAATGTAAACGGCGAAAAGACCTTCTATCCGAGCGTTACACCTAAGCCGGTAGTTAAGTTCTCGACCGATGGTACAAACGTTGATTCAGAGATTCGCGTTTCAAAGGGTCAGAAGATACCTTCACATAAGGTTCCTGAGGCAACACCGTCAAAAATACCTTCCGGTAAGATGTTTGATAAGTGGGTCGTTAAGGGCTCTGATGTTGGAATTGAATCTAAAACTATTGATGCTGATGTTACTTTTGTAGCTAAGTTCAAAGATAAGCCTCCTGTACCTTCCGGTTCTTCAGTTGTTAAGGTTCATGTTGTTTCTATTAAAGGCGGCAACAATATTATTGCCGTAAGTCCTCAAGACGGCGGACATCAGCTTAAGTATTCCCTTAAGTCCATTTCAGACACTGTTCATTTTACAGATCATGAAACGTTTTCTGATAAGCTTTCGGCTGGTAAAGTATTAGAGTTTACTTTCTATAATGACGGCAAAGATAAAAATGGTAACACTGTTGCTGATACAATGAAACTACAGTTTGAGTGGGAAACAGCACGTTCATTTACTTTCAACGGCACAATGACAGAGGTTTGGTATAAGGACGGTCAGTTCTATGATTCAAACCCGGGATAATTTAAAATTTCTTCAGGGCTGTACGAGCGTATAGCCCTGCTGAAAAGAACCCCTTAACAGCCAAGGTTGTTAAGAGGCTCTTTTGAGCAAAAAATTAGCCGCCCGTTTGGTGCGGACGGCTGATATATTTTTTTGTCACAAAACCTGATAAGCATCTTCAAGCATACGGTTGATACCTGTGAATTCAAGGTACCAGTCACCAAGATAAGTTCCGAAGAACAGCGCTATCAGTATTCCAAGCGAAAGGTAAGGCCCGAAAGCAAACTTTGAGCTTCCGCTGAAATGCTTTTGTATAAGACCTCCGATAGCTCCCGTTACCAGCGCGATGGCAAGTGCAACAAGTATTCCCTTGACACCAAGGAAAAGTCCGCCCGCTGCCATAAGGATAACGTCACCCCAGCCCATTGCTCTTTCGTGGGAAACAAGTGTGACTATCATAAGCGGTACGCTTGCGGCAAATATTCCGATAATGTGCTGGCTGATGGGTATATCCTGCGGATACTGGCAGAAAATCATTCTCGGTATCGCCATAACAGCAATGAAAAGCACTACCCATGAGTTTATCAGCTGTGTGTCCCAATCCATGAAGAAAACCACTACAAGTGCTGATATCATAAGATTGCAAAGCACTACGAACAGCGGATAGGATACCGCATCAAAGTATATCGCGGTGAGCAGCCATAAAACTCCCGTAAGTGCCTCGACTACCGTGTAGCGCGCAGATATCTTTGCTCCGCAGCTGCGGCATTTTCCGCGCAGGATGCACCAGCTGATTATAGGGATAAGATCACGGTGCTTGATCTCTTCACCGCAGGTCATACAGTGAGAGTTGCGCTTGATAAGCCCTTCATTTTTCGGAAGTCTGTAAATGCAGACGTTGAGAAAGCTTCCAACGCAAACTCCGAAAATGAACATGAATACATAGATCACTATGTACGAAATTTCTAATTGACCCAATTTGATGATCCTCCTTTCAGGATGCTATACACCATTTTAGCATATATTTTATAAAATTACAATAGTTTAAATAATAAATAATTTACCGCACATACCGTGAGGAGTTAGGAGAAAAAGTATGAGAAACGGACCAATAGGACAATACCTCGTCGAAAAGAAACTTATTACCGAAGCTCAGCTTCAGGAGGTACTGGCAAAGCAGAAGGAACAAAAGGGCAAGATCTTCGGTGATGTTATTATCGAGATGGGCTTTGTTACCGATGTTCAGTTCGCAGAAGTTCTTGCTGAAAGACTGAATATCCAGTATATCGACCTTGATAATACACCTCTTTCGCACGATGTGGTTATGAAGATCCCTGAAACTGCTGCGAGAAAGTACAACGTTATCGCAGTCGAGAAGATGGGTAAACGACTCACCGTCGCTACGAATGACCCTATCAACTTCTACGTTTTTGAAGACCTCAGAGTTATCACGGGCTGCAGCGTATCACCTGTGCTTGCTACAAAAGCAGCTATCAACAGAGCCATCGGTAAGATATACTCCGAGGGACAGGTTGACAGCGTGGTTGACGAGGCTACTAAGGAGAAAGAAGAAGACGGTTCATTCTCAATGGACGACCTCGATCTCGCCGAGGGCAGAATCGAGAATGCTCCTATCGTAAAGCTTGCGACAGCTATCGTTGAGAACTCCTTCCGTCAGAACGCAACGGATATCCATATCGAGCCGTTCAAGGACCTTACAAAGATAAGAATAAGAATAAACGGTGACCTTGTAGAGCTGATGACCTTGTCACCTGCCCTTCATGTATCGCTCGTAACAAGATTCAAGATCCTGTCAGGTATGAATATCGCCGAAAAGCGTATCCCACAGGACGGCCGTATGTCGCAGGTCATCGACGGTGCGACAGTTGACCTTCGTGTATCTAATCTTCCAATGGTCTACGGTGAAAAGGTCGTTATCCGTATCCTTGCAGGCGACAGCTCCGTAAGAAGGATACAGGACCTCGGTATGACCGACTATAACTACGAAAGATTCGTATCCTGCCTCAAGGTGCCTCAGGGCGTTGTCCTTGTAACAGGACCTACAGGTTCAGGTAAATCTACAACACTTTACGCAGCTTTGGGTGAGATCGCTAAGCCAAACCTTAACGTAATCACCGTCGAAGACCCTGTCGAAAAGAAGATCGCTAATATCAACCAGTGTCAGATAAACGAAAAAGCCGGCATGACCTTCGGGGCGGCGCTTCGTTCTATCCTCCGTCAGGACCCTGACATCATAATGGTCGGAGAAATGCGTGATACCGAGACAGCCGAGATCGCTATCAGAGCGGCTATCACCGGTCACCTTGTGCTCTCCACACTTCATACCAACGACGCCGCTTCCACTGTAACAAGACTTGTGGATATGGGCGTTGAGGCATACATGGTCGCAACCTCACTTATCGGTATCGTAGCACAGCGTCTTACAAAGACCCTTTGCCCTGAATGTAAAAAGCCGAGAATGTCTACCCCTGAGGAAGAAAAGCTTATGGGTATAGATCATTCGGTAATGGTCTACGATGCAGGCGGTTGCCCCAAGTGTAACAACACAGGTTATAACGGACGTACAGCTATCCACGAGATCCTTCTCGCAACACCGAGAATGCAGGTGCTTATCACCTCGGGCGCAAAGGCAGACGAGATCGCAGAGCTTGCTAAAGAAGAGGGTACACTTCTTCTTCGTGATAACGTTTCCAAACTCGTGCAGAACGGCGTAACATCTATGGATGAGCTTATCCGTGTAACATATGCAGTCTGAGCCTAATTTAAAATCATATAAATTGGAGGTAAAACACAATGGCAGTAGATATTAACAAGATCCTTGATGAGGCAAGAGCACTTGGATGCTCCGACCTTCACTTCACCGTAGGTATCCCACCTATCGTAAGACAGGGCGGTAACCTCAGAAAGCTTTCCTCATACCCTGATATGACGGAGATCGAAATTCAGAACATCACCAAGGATATGTGTAACGATAAGCAGAGACAGCAGATCAAGGACCACATCGATACCGACTTTACATTCGTATCGACCAGAGGCTTCCGTCACCGTGTAAACGTATACCGTCAGAGAGGATCAACGGCTATCGCTATCCGTCTTTTGAGAAACGATATACCTACACTTACCGACCTTAACCTTCCTCCCGTACTTGCAGAGTTCGTTATGAGACCAAGAGGACTCGTGCTTGTAACCGGACCAACAGGTTCAGGTAAATCTACAACACTTGCTGCTATGATCGACTATGTTAATATCCACAAGTCAGCACACATAATCACAGTCGAGGACCCTATCGAGTACATGCACGCTCATAAGAGATGTATGGTCAATCAGAGAGAGGTCGGCCCCGATGTACCAAGCTTCTCGCTTTCACTTCGTGCCGCACTCCGTGAGGACCCGGACATCATACTCGTCGGAGAAATGAGAGACTTTGAGACTATCGAAGCCGCTGTAACCGCCGCTGAAACAGGTCACCTTGTAATGAGCACACTTCATACCACCAACGCTCCTTCAACTATCGACCGTATCATCGACGTATTCCCGGCACACCAGCAGCACCAGATCAGAACACAGCTCGCATCGGTACTTGTAGGTATCTGTACACAGACCCTTTGCCGTACATTTGACGGTACAAGCCGTGTTGCTTGCTGCGAGATCCTTAACGCTACTGACTCTATCAAGGCTATGATCCGTGACGACAAGGTTCACCTTATCGGTTCGGCAATGCAGACAGGTAAGGCACAGGGAATGCAGACTATGGATCAGGAGCTCGCAAAGCTCGTTAAGTCCAGAACCATTTCTATGGACGTTGCTCTTGAAAAGTGCTCAAACGCACAGGACCTCAAGAGATTTATCGCAGACGCAAGAGCATAATAAAACAAATCATAAAGCCATACAGATGCTGTTCTGTATGGCTTTTTTGTGCAACGAAAACCCCCAGCTATGCTGGGGGTTCAAAAAGCTTTAGCTATGAGTAGAAAAACAAAACCTCCTATGATAGAATAAGAGTAGGTCTGCTAACCGAAACTTAAAAATCAAAG